>Ga0207726_1000019_pt1 | contig 29607 bp, 31 predicted proteins | sample LuqExpMetageno40_FD_187798 | JGI IMG/M metagenome (GOLD analysis project Ga0207726, IMG submission 187798) | Tropical forest soil microbial communities from Luquillo Experimental Forest, Puerto Rico - Sample 40 (SPAdes) | ecosystem: Environmental > Terrestrial > Soil > Tropical forest ...
GACGATGGCCACCTTTTTCTAATTACACGTGCTAAGGAGGCCGCCTCCGTTGTAAAACAATTTCTGACCAGACCGATCGAGAAAGACCTCAAGATATCGTCGGCTGGCATCCGCTCCCGTCTATCCCATCTGGCACGCAGACTTCGTTTCGAGCCCGGGAGGTTAAAGGCAAATTTCAGAGCGATAAGCGCGTAGATTCGGGCCCTTTAGGTCCGGGAGGAATCGCGAGTTACTCGCCCTCGGATGGGTGCTGGGTCGTAGTCGACCGCGGGCCCGCTTTGGCTACGATCGTTTTAACAGCTTCGATCAGAACCAATGATTATGCGGGTTTCAGTTAACCGCAGTCGTTAGGGTTTTCTGTATGCCTCGCTTGTGTGATATTAGCCCGCCATGCGTCCCCCGATCTGGCGGCCAAGGAAACGCCGGCGGCCCAGGAAGCACTATTACAGCATCGTTGGCGAGAAAATTGTCACGGTGATGGGACTGATTTTCGTTTTGGCGTTGGTGGCATTCATCGTGTTTGCTTACGGGGTGATATGGCGGTGATGCAGCCAATCGCGAGTCTAGGAGTCCCGTAGATTCGATTTCCTGCCTTGGTGGCTGGTGCTGAGACATGCTTGCGGCTATGCCCTGGCGAATTGGGGCACTGACACCCCGGACGTATCGGCCATCGCTCAATTCAATCCACGGTGCCCTTGTTGAGGAAAGGAAACGTCTTTCTTTTCGTCAGTGCCATAGTCTCAACGCTGGGCATGGCCATCTCCCCTAAAGTGCCGACGAGCAGCCAATTCCGCGGCGCGGACGTCCCGAAACAAATGGCCGTCAATCGCTGAGTAGTCGGGATCGGCGGAGAAGAAACGGAAGCCACCGCGGTCGCGGATCACGATGCCCGCTGCTTCCTCGTGAATCTCGATGACGAACCTGTCAGACATATCTTGCTCCGGTGTAGGCCGGTAAATCCGATGTGAATTGTTGCGACGAGAAACGGGCGCGTGCCGTCAACACGCGCCGGTTGCGGTGCAAACCGGTCTGCAGGATGATGGCTTGAAAACGATTGTTAAGCGCCGTGCGAAAATGAAGCGCCATGGGATATTCTCCGTTGTTAGGAGCCCACGAATTCGCTTCGTGGCGCTTTAGCATTTTTGACGCGGTGCAAGCTGCTCCATCAAATCCCGCGATCTCTCGAAAGAGATGAGCACCAAGACATAACTTCGTTAGCGGGTCAACATCATGAGAAAAATAAGGTAATTTGTATTTTGCATGTGTAACGACACAGTATGCGCTTCTCTATGCGTCAAACAAAAAGAAGAACTGTTTTATAAGTACTTGGAAGGGTCCGAGGATTATGCAGTTCCCTAAAAGTGGGCGGCATTGCCCATATGGGGCTAAAAAAATTGGGAGCACGCTTGCACGGCGCTCGAATACGCGGTGGTTGAAATTGTCCCCCCTTGTATGAGGAGGACATGCATTTTAGAGTCCTTCAAACAGCGCTGTCGACAGGTAGCGTTCAGCAAACGACGGTATGACAACTACGATGTTCTTGCCGGCAAGGCCCGACCGCTTGCCAACTTCAAAAGCTGCGGCCACGGCAGCACCTGACGAAATTCCAGCCGGTATCCCTTCGTAACGGGCAAGCCCGCGCGCCGTTTCGAAAGCCGTCTCATTGGCGACAGTGATAACCTCGTCAATGACCGAACGGTCCAGAATTTCTGGAACGAAACCTGCACCAATTCCCTGAATTTTGTGTGGTCCGGGATTTCCACCGGATAACACTGGACTATCGGAGGGCTCGACAGCAACCACATGGAGCGAGGGTTTCCGTGGCTTGATGACCTGACCCACACCAGTGATAGTGCCTCCGGTTCCGACGCCGCCGACAAACACGTCAATTTCGCCGCCAGTATCGTTCCAAATTTCCTCTGCCGTCGTACGGCGGTGGATGTCGGGGTTTGCTGGGTTCTTGAATTGTTGCGGCATGACCGCGTTTTTCGTCTCGCGCAACAGTTCTTCCGCCTTTGCTATTGCGCCTTTCATCCCTTTAGCGGCATCAGTCAGAACGAGCTCGGCGCCAAGCAGTAATAGCATTTTGCGTCGTTCGACCGACATCGATTCGGGCATGACCAGTATCAATCGATAACCGCGGGATGCCGCGACGAACGCGAGCGCAATTCCCGTGTTGCCGGAGGTCGGCTCTATCAATACGGTGTCGGGTCCGATTTTTCCGGCGGCCTCTAGCGCTTCGATCATCGCAATGCCGATGCGATCCTTCACGCTGGCTGCTGGGTTAAAATATTCCAGTTTGGCAAGAATGTTCGCGTTAACGCGATGCATGTTTGGTAGGCGGCGAAGGCGAACGAGTGGGGTGTCGCCAATTGCTTCAACGATCGAGCCAAAAATGCCACCACGTCCCGGCCGGCGCGGTGTCGTCCTTTGTGTTTTGATCGAGGTCGCTTCAGTTAAAGACATGGTCGTCTCCTTCGAGATCCTTGTGTGCATTCGGCCCCGACGCTTAGTTAGCGTATAATAGTGGGTGCGATTGCCGGTAATTGGAAACAATAAACAATAATAAAGATGCCGTCCCTTGATATCCCCGAGATTGTTCTTGCCGCGATCGCTGTTTTTGCGGCCTTTGTAAATGGTGCCATTGGCTACGGGTTTTCCTCACTCACCGTGCCGGTCGCGCTCGTCTTTTATGCAAATCGCGTCCTCAATCCCGCCGTCGTCGTGATCGAGGTCTTCCTAAACATATATGTTCTCCTCATTAATCTGAAGGGCGTTCCGGCTGTTTGGAAAAGGGTGTTTCCCATTCTTATCGGGCTATTGCCCGGCATAGGAGTCGGAGCCGTTATTCTTGCGTCGGTTCAACCTGGCTGGATTAAACTCGGCACCTACGCTGTCATTCTGCCCCTCATCCTACTGCAAGCCGCCGGTTGGCGGAGGCCGATCCGGTCAACATGGGTTATCGGTCTCCCGTTTGGAACGTCGCTTGGCATCCTGTATTCGGTAACAACCATCTCAGGGCCGCCCCTAGCGATTTTGTTCAATAATCAGGGCCTGGTCAAAAACGAGTTTCGGGCCGGTCTCGCATTGGTTCGCGTGGCTGAATCAAGCGTGACGGCCGTCGTGTATTACCATCTCGGTCTTTTCATATCCGAAAGCGCGAACATCTTATTGCTGCTCATTCCCTGCGTTATGGTTGGAATACCGCTTGGCGCTTATCTCATCCGACGGCTGGATGCCGAGACGTTTCGTCGTATATGTATGAGCTTTGATGCATGGGTCGTCGGATTCGGTCTCTCCAGGGTGTTGATTGAACTGAACTTGGTGGAAAGCCCGTGGGCCTACAGCGTGATGGCGATTACCATTTTGATAGATGCCTATTTGTTGTACATCTTTTTCACAGTACAGAAAGCGAGCTTACAGCGATCGCAAGCACTATGGACTGCGCAGAGACCCCGCGACCGGAGTGAGTCGCACGATCGCATTCCTTCGAACACGACAGAACTTCCCGCCGAGCCCTTCGGCCCACTCGGCCGCTTGCTCGGTTACGTCATTGCGATCGCCGCTGCTGCAATGCTGGTATACAGTGTTTTCCCGGGATTTCATCTGCTGCCTTAGGACGAAGCAGCACGGATGCAAACATGGCCACCGCCCAGCGAGCGGCGGCCTCCGGTATCGAAGGGTGCGTCGCCAGCCCTGTCATTTCAAGGAGGTGGCTCTTCCGAGAGCGCACTGGGCGCATCGGCTCTCCTTTTCGGTTCGGCATTTTCAATGCAGCGTCTCGATGGCCAAAGCGATGCCTTGGCCGCCGCCGATGCACAGCGTGACCAGGCCGCGCTTGAGACCGTCACGCCGCATCGAGTGAATGAGTTTTGTCGTGAGCACCGCGCCCGTCGCGCCAATCGGGTGGCCGTGGGCGACCGCACCGCCCTCGACATTCACAATGTCATCGGGCAATCCGAGTTCGCGCGCGACCACAATGGCGATGGCGGCAAAGGCTTCATTGATCTCAACCCGCTCGACGGATCGGATATCCCAGCCAGCGCGCTGCAACGCCTGTTTGACCGCGGGAACCGGTCCTAGTCCGAACATGCCGGGCTCAACCGCGGCGATACCGTAGGCGACGAGCCGCGCCGTTGCCGGGACGCCGCGTTTCTCGGCCCATGCCGCATTGGCAACGATCATCGCCGCGGCGGCGTCGTTCAATCCCGGCGCATTGCCTGCTGTGATCGTGCCGTTCGGGCGGAACGCCGGTTTGAGCCGCGCGAGCGTTTCGAGCGTCGTGTCGGGCCGGTTATGTTCGTCCTTGTCAAATTGCGTCGGTCCCTTTTTGCCCGGCACTTCGACGGGAACGATTTGCGCAGCGAAGTGTCCGGCGGCCTGCCCGCTAGCGAAGCGCTGTTGCGAGCGCAACGCCCAGCGGTCCTGTGCGTCTCGGGTCACTTGATATTTTTCGACCAGGTCTTCGGTATGCCAACCCGAATGGGCATCAGAAAACGCGTCGTTCAAGCCGTCGCGCAGCACGCTGTCGTAAAGTTGGCCGTCGCCCATGCGATAGCCCCAGCGGGCGCGCGGAATGAGATAGGGTGCAAGATCCATGTTCTCCATGCCGCCGGCTACCGCGACGTCAATATTACCGAGCGCGATCTCTTGCGCCGCCGACACGATTGCCTGGGCGCCCGAACCGCAGACGCGATTGACGGTAAGCGCCGGGGTCGTCACCGGTAGCCCGGCTTGGACCGCCGCCTGGCGGGCCGGATTCATCTTGGTGCCGGCCTGAACGACATTGCCCATCACGACGGTTTCCACTTCGTCGGGGCGAACTCCAGCGCGTGCGACCGCGGCGCGGATCGCCGTAGCGCCCAGATTGGGAGCTGGCACGTCCTTGAGACTGCCGCCGAAAGTGCCGATCGCGGTCCTAACCGGTTCAGCAAAAACAACTGAGTGCGATGTCATGACAAACCTCCATTTGCAAAACTCACAAACGCGACGAGACTCGCAGCCTACACTTGGGCAAATCCGCCGTCGACGAAGAGCTCGATTCCGGTGACGTAACTCGCGTCGTCGGAGGCGAGAAACACCGCCGCCTTGGCGATTTCATCGGGCGTGCCAAAGCGGCCGAGGGGCGTCACGGCGTAAATCGTCTTCCGGCGCTGTTCTCCGGCCGGGCCGGAAGCCAACAGGCCATTCAAGCCCGGCGTGTCGATTGAGCCGGGACTGATCGCGTTTACACGAATATGGCGATGCTTCAGATCCGTGGTCCACGTGCGCGCAAAAGAACGCGCGACCGCCTTTGTGGCGGCGTAAACGCTGTTAGCGCTCAGCCCCTTGCTGCCAACAATTGAGGAGGTCACGATAATTGCGGAACCGTCGGGCATCAGCGGCAGCGCTTTCTGCACCGTGAACAGCATACCCTTCACGTTGATGCCGAAGATGGAGTCGTAGAGTTCCTCGGTGATGTCGCCGAGCGCTGCATATTTCGCCACGCCGGCATTGGCAAACACGATATCGAGCTTGCCTTTAATCTCTTTGATTTGTGCGATAATGCGATCGAGATCGTCGAGATTCGACACGTCGCCCTTCAAGGCTTTTACGTTCTTGCCGATGTCCTTGGCGGCCGAAGCCAGTTCCGCCTCGCGTCGTCCGGTTATGAAAACGTAGGCGCCCTCGTCGACAAAACGCTTCGCAGCCGCCAGACCGATGCCACTGCTGCCGCCAGTGACAAGTGCGGTTTTTCCATCGAGCTTGCCCATGTGCGCCTCTCCTGCGATGCGATGCAGCCGGTGCCGAACGTCGGCTTCGGCCTCGGACCGGAGCGATTGACATTAGGTGCGTATACGCGTAATATAGGTGCATATACTCCTTTGTCAAGGACCAATCAGATGCGAGCCAGTCCTCTGCCGAAACCCGACGAGTGCAACTGTTTTATGGTTCGCTCGGCCGCGCGACACGTGACCCAGCTCTACGACCAAACGCTGGCGCCGGTCGGGCTGCATGTGACGCAGTTCTCAATCTTGGCGAAATTGAAACGGCTCGGTCCCCTGACAATCAATGCCCTGGCCAAGGACATGGTTATGGATCGCACCACGCTCAGCCGCAACGTGCTGCCGCTTGAGCGCGACGGGCTGGTCAAGATCGAAGCATCCGCGGCCGATGGCCGCGCCAAGGAGCTCCACCTGACCAAAGCCGGCGAGAGACGGCTGCAGGCAGGGCGCGAGGCGTGGGCGCAGGCGCAAGCACGATTTGAAAGGCGATTCGGCACCCAACGCGCGGCGGATCTCCGCGCCATGATGCGCGCCGTCATCGCAAGCGACTTTACAGCAGGAGCTAACAACTAGCTACCGAACGTACGCCAAGGCGTACTGACGGAACTGCAGGCGTGATTACGGGAGTGTATCATGGACGCGCTGACAAAATGGAGCGCATCAGCTCTCGAAAAAGCTAAACCGCGACGTCTGTCGTTGAAGCGGCTCACTTGGCTCGGGATTGCCTGCGCCTTGGGCGTGGCAGGGTCAGGCTACGGCTACTATTGGTGGGCAGTCGATCGTTTCTTCCAGAGCACCGACGATGCCTATGTCGGCGGCGACGTCACACCCATTTCGCCGCACATCGCGGGTTTTGTCGCCGAGATCCCGGTTACGGATAACGAACACGTCCATGCCGGGCAATTGCTCGTACGATTGGACGATCGCGACGTGCGTGCGGCGGTCGATCATGCCGAAGCGGTGCTCGCGCAGCGTGCAGCGGCGCTCGCCGGTTTGCGGGCCAGATATGAGCAGCAAGAATCGGCTATTGCGCAGAATGGCGCCGAACTCGATGCCAAGACGGCACAGGCGAGTTTCGCCAAAGTAGATGCCGAACGCTATCGCACACTCGCGCTTTCCAACTACGGTTCGCGGCAAGACGCCGAACGAACGCTTGCGCTCGACCAGCAGGCAAAAGCGGAAGTCGCGTCAGCACAAGCCGCCCTCGCCGCGGCAAAACAGCAACTCAGTGTCCTGGACGCGGATATTGCCGAGGCCACAGCCGCCACCAAGCAGGCGCGCGCTGATCTGGAGACGGCGCGGCTCAATCTCAGCTATTCGGAAATCCGCTCGCCCATTGACGGATTTGTCGGCAACCGCGCGGCGCAGGTTGGTGCTTATGTTTCCCCAGGCAGTCACCTGCTAACGATCGTTCCGGCGCATGGTCTGTGGGTCGACGCCAATTTCAAGGAGGATCAGCTCATACGAATGCGGCCCGGCCAGCCGGCGACGATCGTTGCCGACACCCTCCCCAGCCACGTGTTCCACGGCCATCTCGCGAGCTTTGCTCCGGCAACCGGTGCCGTCTTCAGCGTCATTCCGCCGGAGAACGCCACCGGAAATTTCACCAAGATTGTGCAGCGTGTCCCGGTACGCATCGCACTCGACGATGATGCGAATTTGGAGAGGATGCGGCCCGGCCTTTCGACGATTGCCACCATAGACACGCGATCCGAAACCGGGGGCTCGCGATGACCGCCGGCACCTCAGAGAATTGGATCAGGAGCATCGTCCCGTTTGTTGTGATGTGCTTCGGCGGCTTCATGGCGCTGTTGGATATCCAAATCGTGGCGTCCTCGCTGCAGAACATCGGCGGCGGCCTCTCCGCGGCGCAAGACGAAATCAGTTGGGTGCAGACCGCTTACCTGATTGCCGAAATTATCGTGATTCCGTTGTCGGGCTGGCTGACGCGGGTGTTCTCGACACGATGGCTTTTTACCGCCTCGGCCGCTGGCTTCACTGTTACCAGCATCTGGTGCGGTCTCGCTTGGGATATTCACAGCATGATCTTGTTTCGGGCGCTGCAAGGAGCCTTGGGCGCCTCGATGATCCCGATCGTGTTCACCTCATCGCTACATTATTTCCAGGGACCGCGCCGCGTCTACTCCGCCGCGGTGGTCGGCACCATTGCGTCAGTGGCGCCGACGCTCGGCCCGATCATCGGCGGCTGGATCACCGACACACTGAATTGGCATTGGCTTTTCTACGTCAATCTCGCGCCCGGCATAGCGATCACGCTTTTGGCCCCGCTGCTCGTCGACATCGACAAACCGGATCTGCGCCTCCTTAAGGACGCCGATTATCCCGGGATCGCTCTGATGGCGATTTGCCTCGGAACGCTTGAGTACGTGCTCGAAGAGGGAACGCGCTGGAATTGGTTCGACGATACGACCATTAAAGCCTGCGCCTATATTGCCGGCATCAGCGGCGTCCTTTTCGTCACGCGAAGTCTGACCTTCCCGCGTCCGGTCGTCGATCTGCGCGCGCTCACAAATCGAAACTTCGCGCTTGGATGCTTTTTATCCTTTATTACTGGCGTCGGAATTTTCTCCACGATTTATCTCACTCCGCTGTTTCTCGGCTATGTCCGCGGTTTCAGCGCCTGGCAGACCGGCATCGCCATCTTCTCGACTGGCGCGGCGTCGCTGATCGGGGTTCCCATTTACATCTTTCTCGCCAAGAGATTCGACATTCGCTGGCTGATGATGCTCGGTTTTGCGTCGTTCGGCGTTGCTATGTGGACTTACAGCTTTATTACCCACGACTGGGGCGCGGACCAGCTCCTCATCCCGCAGATCCTTCGCGGTTTACCACAGGTCTTTGTGGTTGCGCCCGCCGTCAATCTTGGCCTCGCCAGCCTGCCGCCGGAACGGCTGAAATACGCCAGCGGGCTCTTCAACATGATGCGCAATCTCGGCGGAGCCGTCGGCATCGCCGTATGCGGCGCGATTATCAATGCCAAAACAAACTTCCATTTCGTCGCCATCGCCTCCAATCTCACGCCCGCGAACGGAGCAATGACGAGGCTGCTCGACGACTTGACGCAACGCTATGGCGCTATTTTGGGAGGTTTTCAGGGTGGTCACGCGGCTGCGCTGAAACAATTGTGGGAGCTCGCCTATCGCGAAGCATCGACGCTGGCTTATGCCGACGCCTTTCGCACCATTATGCTCGCGTTCGCCGTTGCCACGCTTTTGGTTCCGTTTCTCCGCAATGTCACTGTCTCCAAGCCTGAGGCAGCGGGATCACACTGACCTTTATCCCGCCCCCTTCTCGCCGGCGTCAGTCCCGAGTGGCACTCGATCTCAATGCCCGATGTCGAAAAGGTCGCGATATTGCCGGGGCTGTGACCTCAGATATTGGTCGGGCGCTTTCACTTGCGCACCGAAATGCGCAGCGGCATGCCAGGGCCAGCGCGGGTTGTAGAGGATCGTCCGCGCAAGTGCGATGAAGTCAGCATCGCCGGTCCCGACAATGGCTTCGGCCTGCTCAAACTCGGTAATCAGCCCGACGGCGATCACCGGTATTCGTGTTGCTTTCTTTACGGCGCGTGCCAGCGGTACCTGGTAGCTCGGCCCGAGCGGGATCTGCTGGGACGGAGAGAGACCGCCGCTCGATACGTGAATGGCGGCGCAGCCACGCGCCTCCAGCGCCAGCGCAAAGGCGATTGTCTGTTCGATATCCCAACCGGCACCCACCCAGTCGGTACCGGATACGCGCATGGTAACCACGCGGTCCGCCGGGAACGCGCTGCGCACCGCCTCAAAAACTTCGAGTGGAAAGCGCATGCGGTTCTCCAGGCTCCCGCCATACTCATCGTCGCGTCGGTTGGAGAGCGGCGAGAGAAACTCGTGCAGCAGATAACCGTGCGCGCAGTGTAGCTGGACGGCACCGATTCCGAGCCGCGCGGCGCGCTGGGCCGCCGCAGCGAAGGCCTCACGCACCCGCGTGAGACCGTCTCGGTCGAGGGCGACCGGCGGTTGCTCGCCGTCCTGATATGGGATCGCAGACGGCGCGACCGTCTGCCAGCCGTTTGGATGGTCGGGCGGGATCTGCACCCCGCCTTTCCACGGCACTTCCGTCGAGGCCTTGCGGCCGGCATGCGCCAGTTGAATAGCGATCGGCATGTCGGACCAGTGCCGGATGCTTTCTAGCGTCCGGGCGATCGCAGCTTCCGTCGCGTCGTTCCAGAGCCCCACATCGGCATACGTGATCCGTCCCTCGGGCAGAACGGCGGTCGCCTCGATAGTCAGCAACGCCGCACCCGAGAGCGCAAGATGACCGAGATGAATGACGTGCCAGTCGGTCATGCAGCCATTGACAGCCGAGTATTGGCACATCGGCGCGATGACAATGCGGTTGGCCAACTCGAGGGCACCGACACGAAACGGACTAAACAGCGCGCTCATACCGATTCTCCCTATTCATGGTGTAACTGCCAGGTTCGGTGCCAGCCTTGGCTTGTGGATTGAAAGGTGTGGTCGGTTTCTGATCGACCAGAAGGCCGTGATGCCGCGTCGCCCTAGTTCGTTCGCTAGCATCAAGCCGCAGGGACCGGCACCAACAATCAGAACCGAACAATCGCTTGGCGGAAGGGACTTCATCGGAAGATCCGTGCCCGTCACGCTTCGCCGCATACATCTGCGTGGATTTGAAGCAATCTTTTCACGGTCTCTTCGGAGCGGGCGCGCGCCATTCCGCATTCGGTTGCGATCCCAAAGGCCGGTGCATAACGCCGCGCCGCAGCTATGCGAGCCTTGGCTCCTTCGGTGCCGTCCTTCGCATGCACGACACCGAGGAAGAGGTCGCAGTCCTCGGGAAGCGAAAGCTTGGCGAAAGGCCGGTGAAAAGCATCGTCAGTGCGATCCACCGGAACCGGCATGTGGATGTACGAAAGCGGATGCGAGATGGCCTTCACCAGTGCGTTGGCGAACTCGACCATTCTTTCTGCGTCCTTCGGCTCGACGAAGTGTCGGCCCGCAAAATCGCCGTAGCAAAGGTGAACTCCGAGCTGAACGTCGTCAGGAACTCCGGCGGACAGTCGTCGTATCCGGGCCAACAGCGCATCTCTGGGTTCCTCAGGCATTGGCACAGCCTCCGTGCGCTGACCGTCCCAGACGATCATCTCGTTACAGAGGTCCCACTGTAGTGAGAGGTCGCGATGCGGAATGTGTCTGCAAATCGACGCAACCTCCGCGATCATCGCTTTCTCGTAAGCGGCTTCGACAGCGGGCTCTACGTCAGGCATGACGACCGAACTTACGACAGCGAACGGCGTCGGCAGACAAACCTGGAACCTAACGCTTTCAGGGATGTTGCCGCGCCCACGAGCGGCAAGGAAATCGAGATATGAGGCGCGGGCTTCGCGGGCGTAGCCGAGCTCACCGAAACGCACCTGCTCGGGTCTTATGCCTTCCGCAAGGGTAAGGAGCGCGAATTTGTTCGTCGGGCGTACCGCTCCAGAGGGGTCAGGACGCAGGAACGGACTTGCTCGGAGTAGCGGGTACTGCCAGCTTATCCACAATCTGCGTCCCCCAACCTCCCCATCCGGAATTCGGCGCAAATACGGACCAAGGAGACGTCCGACGGCCCGGAAGACATCCTCCACCGTATCGAGACCAATGCTACCGACCAAGTGGACTTGACGGGATACTTCTCTCATTTTGAGTCTGTTCGTTTACGGTTGCTTTCACGGTGTCACAACGTGGCGCCAGCTACTTCAAACGAGCCGCCGCTTCTTTAACAATATTCAGGTCAGCATACTTGCTGACCACAATGCCAGGTTTGAAGAAGCCCAGCTCCGCCGCAGTATCGACGTTGTGCTGAAGTGCGCTCATGTCCGGGAGCGCGTTCGGATCGCGGTAGTAATCCTGTTTCGTGAAGACCCAGCCGAAGCGGTCCGCAGGCACTTTCAATAAACGTGATGCGATTTGTGCGACTTCCTCGTGGTTCTTTGGATCGAGATACCACCGCTCGATGCGCAAGACGTCTTCCATGAAGTCCACGAGTGCGGCTCGGTTCTTGTCAATGAATGACTTGCGCATCACCCAGAACGCGAACTGAGAACGCCCGAGTCCGTCCTTCTCTTGAAAGAGAACCTTTGCATTTTCCTTCAGCACGGGGCTTAGAGAAAAGGGCATGACGCCGGTTACCAAGTCCGCTTTCTTCTCTGTCAGCAGCGCGGGCATGGTCGGAAAAGGTGCTTCGATGACCGTGTAATCGCGCTTGTCCTCTAGCCCCGCCTTTTTGAGAGCAGCGCGCATTCCGATGTCTGCGCCGCTTCCAATAGCGTTGATCGCCAGGACCTTTGCTTTGAGATCCTTAATCGAATTGATCCCACTGTCTTTCCGTACAAAGAACTCGTTGCTGTAGAACCCGGGAGTCCCGTCCTGAAACTCATCAGCGATGATGCGGAGGTCCTCTAGGCCGGCATTCTGAATGGCCAAACCGAGCGTCGAATAGGCCAGGCTCGCGATTTCGAGCTGATCGTTCGCAAGCGCAGTTATCATCAGCGGTGTGCCTTGGTAACGAACTGCTTGCATAACGTACGAGTTACCCCAATGCCTCGCGAGGTCCTTTTTCTCTTCCAGCATCGGTGCCCAGTTCGAAACGGGTACGACAAACGCAGTCCGTATAAGCACAGGCTCGGAAAACGCGGCAGTCGATCCGAAAAGCGCAAGCAGGCCGAAGATGTAGGACACGCAACGATTCGCAGGCATGATCTCCTCCCAGCTCAGCATTTGTCACAGCGATTGCATCATTTCACTCACGCTCGAAGTTAATTTTCGAAGCGATCTCTCGATGAATGCGCAACAGCTCGGGATCGTAACAGGATCGCGCCGCGCGAACCCACGTTCCATTGCTATCGCGAAGGACTCGATGTGCTTTCGCGCAGTACGCAGACGCGTCATCGTGCCTTCGATTCCATCCGTGTTGTGGACGAGCCCCAGGCAGATTTCAGTTTTTGGGCCGAGCTCAAGCCGACCCAGTCGTAAGTCTGGGTTCCTGATCTGATCGATAACACTTTTGGATCAACTCTGCCCGCCTTAGGACGGGCATACGCGAGCCGGGTCAATGTACCAGTGGCGTTCGAATGCCAGGTGCGCTCAGGATTGCCCACTGTGCTTGTTCACTTTCGAATCTGGCGTTTTCGCACAAGGCTTTGGCGCACAATAACAAGACAGCGCTGCGAAAGTCGCCACATATAAAGCCCGCTCGGCGGATCGCCCATCTGCGGAAAATTCTTGCACGCGATCGCGACTTTAGTTCCGAGCTCCGCCCTTCGCTCGGACCTATAAGACACCAGCGTTTGGAGAAAATGATGTCAAATCAGCAGAAAACGATAGCAGTCGTAGACGACGATCCGGAAATGCGCTGCGCAATGCGAAATTTGTTGTCGGCTCTCGGTTATATTGGCAAAACATATGATACCGCAAAGACATTTCTCAATTGTGCATCGACATGCGAAGCAAGCTGTTTGGTGCTTGATGTCCAACTCGGCGATATTTCTGGCATCGAATTGGCACATCGACTGGCAGCTGACGGATTTCGATTTCCAATCATATTCATGACCGGGCTAGACGACGAGATCATCAGAAAACAGGCTGCTGCTGCAGGTGGCATTGCGTTTTTGCGAAAGCCCTTTTCCGCCGAAACGCTGGCTGGTGCAATTACAAAAGCCGTCGATACCGGATTAAGGACAGCGCAATCATCGAGTCAATCTGGGCGCATCAACGCGGATAAGGTTTTCAGTACACACAGCCCGGTCCGACTAGATCAATCTCTCAGCGGTCGCCTGTCCACCTGAAAGGGTGCGCTCCAACGACGGGCCGCTCGCCTTCTTGTCGAGGGACTCACTCCCGTGGCAGCTGGCCGCCGCGGAAGCGCGGGAGTATGGGTTCCAACGCTGCTTCGAGCTCGGCGAGGGACCGCCCAGACCGCAGGGACACCGCGGTCACCCGGCCGTACCGGCTGAGCTCGGCGACGGTTTCGAGCTGTCGAGAATCAAGAGCCTCAACGAAAGACTCGTCGAGCCATAGCCTCGCGGCCACGAAGCGAAGCCACGGCGTCCGCGGCGGGTGATCTGCACGGTGCCAGTCCGGCGCGACGGCGCTCTCGTACACCGTCTGCATGAAATCCTCGTAGGTGTTGAACTCGGGGATCCAGGCGGCTCGGGCAATCCAGGCCTGGAGGGGCTCGATCGTCCCGATCCATCCCTCGAACACCTCTGCCGCAACCTCCGCCGAGCTGCCAATCCGGCGGTGGACCTGCTCATGATCGATCAGCCAAATGGCACAGGAGAGCGTGCCGCTGCCGAGAAGACTGCCAAAGCCACGCAACGACGCCTGGATGGTCACGCCGGCAAAGGCGTGCGGCGTGTCTGGGCGAGCAAGGCCAATGGCAATTGTCTGGTAGTCGGTCTCCTTGTCAAAGAGCCGCGGCCACAACTTGTCGCGGGTGAGCTCGGCCAGGGGCAGCGTTCTGGTCGTCTTCGAGATGTTGAAGCTCGGACTCATGTGCTTCTGGGTGTGAACCACGGCCATCATCCCCGCCTCGGGCGAAAGCCGTGCCAGCCACCCCTCGCCCAGCGACCGCGCCTGCTCGCGCGCGGTGCCGTCATCGCCCGGAAGGACGGCCACGCCCAACCACACTGAGGGGGTGTTGAGACGCTGCACTGCCTCGTTCCGCGCCCGCTTGGGCGTATTGGATCGGCTGACCAGCGGGACCCACGCCGGGCGCAGAGCGCGGAGCCTAAGAGGGGGCAACGCCGGGGACGGCCGAACCCCGGCCATAGTCTCGACGGAGGGGGTAAGCGTCGCCTCGCCCTCCTGGGGCAACGTCGACTGAACGATCAAGATGAGGATGACTAGCTTGCGGCTCTGCGGATCGGCCACCGGCACCACAAAGCCGGGAATCTCGATCTCGAGATCAGCCGCGCAGGCAACGCCGGGATCGGGCGCGGTCCATTCGTGTTCCGCGATCGAGGTCAGCGATGTTATCTGCCCGTTGTAGAAAGGCAGCGCGTGCATATAGACGCGCTCGAGTTGGACCGGCGCCGGGCCCTGGACGGAGATACGGACGCGCAGGCCCGAAATGCCCCCGCCGCTGCACAGGATGGCCCACTGTTCCTTTTCCGACACGCCGGGATGTCGCGGCCACGACGCCGGAAAGAACCTAAGGTAGGGGCAGTCGTCGTCCGACCGATAATAGGCGAGGCTCGTGCCCGTCGGCGCCGCTGTCGCCTTGGGCTGTTTAGGGGCGGTGCGCTCAAGAACAAGCGTCGTTAGCCCTGTTTGGTCCTCGCGCGCAATCAGCTCCTCGGAGAGCGTCGTCGCGTTCTCGGGCGAAAGACCAGCAAGCGCACACCAGGCGCCTAGCTCGTCCTCCGCGAAGGGAGTCGTCGAACTAGGCGGCACCTTCAAGCGCTCCTCCCAACCTTCCAACAGCTTTCCTTGGCGGCCGGCTTGCACCGCGCGGCGAAGATCGCGTCCGATGAACATCGAGCACCAAGCCTGCGCCCGGCGTTTCCCCTTGAGCATCTTGAGGCCGCCGGCATGACCTTCCGGATCGCGCACCGCGGCATCGACCTGCTTGCCGTTGTGGAACATGACGAACTCGAAGCTGTCGCTGTCGTAGACGCTGGTCAGCAACGCGACCGTGCCAAGCTTCTTGGTGACCTCGACCGCTAGCTGCTTCAGCTCGCCGGTGTCGATCCGGTCGTTCTCCGAATCATAGATCGAGAGCCAGTCGCCGGAGCCGTCCGGCGCGAGGATCACGCGCTTCATGGCGCCCTCGCCTGCCTTCCTGGGACGCGCGTAGCCGAGCTTGCGGTAGGCCTTCTCGATGTCCTGCGCGAGATGAGACCCGACGCCGATCACAGCAGACAGGACGTGCAGGCTGGTCGCTGTCGTGCCCATCGTCGATCCGAGCTCGAAGAGTGCGTCGGACCCCGCCTAGAGCGGGATCGCGAGCAGGTTGGGAATGCTGACCCGACATTTCCGATCTGGACCCGCCGAAGCGGCTTCCGGGTGGAAAGGTAGCGTGACCCGGACGGCGCGGGAAGGTCGCCGTCAGAAAACAACTCCCGCGCAGCCAAGTGACGCGATCGTCCGGCGCGAGTCGTGATCACCAAGCGCCGACCGCAAACCAATTCCGAGCCAAACGACACCGATTTGGGATCGGACATTCCGGTTGTCCACCGTTTTTTCTCCCTCTGTTACTTATTCGTCACATCGGGGGATTATCTCGTCACATATAGGGAGGGCCAAATGACAACCTTACCCGAAACGCAATTTCAGAAAATCAGTCGTGAGAAACGCAAAGACTCGATGTTCGTGCTTCTGGGTATAATTGCCCTGGCGTGGATTATCGTGTTCATTATAAGTTAGTTCACACGGCGTCCACCGAGCGCGGCGATGGATCGGACAAGTACTGACGAGTTTCCCTAACACTACCTAATAAAGTACCCCGACACTCTCCACTGGCCGTCTTTGTCGAGAGTCGGAGTAATGGTCTCCACCGCCGACCGCTTGTTCTCGAATGAAGTGTCATATTGAATCACCACGTACTCACCATCCGGTGCGCCTGGTAAAGACGTTTCATACTGCGCGCGCTTCAATTTGCGCGATATTATCTTCCCCAATGGACCTCGTGCCGCCCGGACCTTTTGCAACCAATCCTCTTTGGTAATCGCTAGTTTGAATATACTTGCTGCCTCGTCATAACTGGCAGCGTAATCACCTTTGTCGACAACCGCCAACCAACTCTCCGCGCCCTTTTTTGCCGCTTCATTTTTGTCTTGTGCCATCGCAATCGCCCCTACCAACGAGCAGATAATTGTAAACGTCATCATTAATCGCTTTATCACTGGTTTGCTCCTCAGTGGGGCCATCTACTATCGCTGCTGCGTAGGCTTGGTCGCATGCACAGCCTTCGTAATCATAATGCAACCCCTTAAGGAATAGCCGATTGAGCTATTTTTTCTACTTTCACTAAGGCCCAAAATCAGAAAGCACGCCCTTCGCAAATGATTGCGCGGCGCGGTCTATCGCTTCCTGTCCGTTGATGGGCGATGCTCGCCAGCCGAGTAACATCAGTTCCTTTTTGCTGCGCCTGGGTCCTCGGACCAACCAAGGGTCCTTCATTTGCGCGACGCTCCAGCCGTTGGCCTTGCCCTGCCGCTCGTTCTCGGCAAAGTTCATTGCCTCTCCCTGTGAGGAGAACGGGCCGAATTGCTGCATCAGGCCGCCGGCGTTGAATTCGTTCAATACGTACATATTGTCCTAATGCTCTCCAGCTTCGTCAGTGCAGCGAACACCCGCTCATCTGACGCATGCGCCAAGCCTCGTCGCGTGCCCTGGCCTGTAACTCCCTGGCGCAAGTTTCCTCGGCGGCCTTGAGCGCATAGCGCAGAACGTAGAGCTCAGCCAGCGCCAAAGGCGGCGGGCGCTGTCACAGAAATGAAATATGACCGGGGTTTAGTGGGCTGCGCGGCCAAAGCACATTATGGAGAAAAAGCCGATGTCAAAGAAAGCTGCAGAACACCACAAGAAAGCCTCAGAACATCTTACACACGCTGCCCGCCACCACGGCGAGGCGGCCAAACACCACGAGGCCGGACTTCACGAAAAGGCGGCGCACCACGCTCACACAGCGAGGGCCCACGCCATCCACGCCAGAGGGCACGCAGAAGAGGCAGTAAAGGCTCACGCCGAGGAACACGGAAAAAAATAACTTCCTAGATATATTTGATCAGACCTGCAAAGGGTGGCCCCTAGAAGCCACCTTTCTTTTGAAGACTGGCCGAATTTTGGTTATCGGCGGTTTGGGCTATTTGTTTGGTGTGGCCGGCGCAGCCGTTGGTTTCGGCTTAACGCTGTGAGCTCTGTCAGCAAAGTGTTTGGCGGACATCCTGATCGTCAACGCCTGGTTCATGCCGAAGTGCAACATGCACTCGTCGGGATGTCGGGGATCTTGAATGATGTATAGTACCGCGTCAGCATTGGCCTGATAATTATCACCCGCCGGTGACTGAACATGTATGAATTTTGCCATGGCTTACCCCTCCATAGTGGGCGGAAATCTCTATCATACCACCTAGGCTTGTTCCCCTGATCAGGAGGGCTGCTTGAGCGACGACCCCTACAAGGTGCTTGGCGTCAAAAAAGATGCAACAGCAGAGGAAATCCAAAAGGCCTACCGTCGTCTGGCAAAAAAGCTGCACCCCGACCTCAATCCCAGCAACAAGCAAGCTGAGGAACAATTCAAGGTCGTTTCTGCAGCCTATGATCTCTTGAGCGATCCGCAAAAACGGGCGCGTTTCGACCGCGGTGAGATCGACGCTTCAGGCCAGGAGCGACCGCAGCACCGTTTTTATCGGGACTTCGCCGATACGGCTGAGCACCCGTATGCATCATCCGAAGGATTTTCAGACCTTGCGGAGGAGAACCTCTTTTCCGACCTTTTTCGTCGCGACGGCCACATCAATATCAAAATGCGTGGCCAGGACGTACACTATCGTCTGCCCGTCGAATTCCTGGAAGCCATCAACGGCGCGATCCGTCGGATCACCCTGTCGGATGGCTCGACGGTTGACGTCACGATACCGGCAGGCGCTCGCGATGGGCAGTTGCTGCGCCTCGCCGGCAAGGGTGGTGTCGGCATTGGTGGCGGGCTGCCCGGCGATGCCTTTGTCGAAATCCACGTCAAGCCTCACCCTTATTTTAGACGCAAGGGCAACGACATTCACGTCGAATTGCCGGTTTCGCTCGGTGAAGCTGTGCTCGGTGGCAAGATAGCGGTGCCAACCACCTCGGGCACCGTGACAATGACCGTGCCAAAGAACTCCAACACTGGCACGGTGCTTCGTCTCCGGGGCAAAGGCATCCTGCGACCGGACGGTACGCGTGGTGATGAATATGTCACGCTGACGGTCGTCCTACCTGAAGCGCCGGATCCGGAGCTGGAAGCGTTCGTATCGCGCTGGGGTGCAGGCAAGGAACATAATCCGCGGCGCGCGATGGAGGCATGAATGCTCGATATCGAGGAATTTCTTGTTCGTGCCGAGCTCACGAGCAACGTTGTTGAGGCCTGGATCGAGGCCGGCTGGTTACGGCCGCGACGGTCAGAGCATGGTGCAGCCTTTTCCGCGATCGATATCGCCAGGGCACAGTTGATCCGCGATCTCAAGGAAGATTTGGGAGTTAATGACGAAGGCATTCCCATTATCCTCGACCTTATCGACCAAATGCACGGACTTCGGCGAGCATTGCGCGAACTGTGCCAGGCGGTCGGTGAACAACCGAGCGAATTAAAGCAACGTATTCTCACCGAAGTCCGCCGCCGTCGACCAATTTTGCCAAACAGCCCAGGGCCAGATCAATCATCATAGAAAAAGAGAGACTAAACAAAGACCAATGCCTATGCGCTCGCGCGATTGGGATTGCTTCGGCAGTTGAGAAGCGCTCCGCCGACATTCTCAACGCCGAAATTTGCCGTCGCCACGATAGCGAAATTATTCAGCTGAAATTAGGTAAAGCGCGATGACAAACGGATTGCCCGATGTAGCTAAAGAGGCGCGGCCCAGCCGCCGAAGGACGCGGCGCATTTTTGAACGCGCAGCTTATCGACGGATTGCGGAAGGCAAGGCGCCAGAAACCCTCTCGGAATTTGCGGTGCAACTCTCCGTCTGGTTCAACGATACCTATCCTGCTGCGTCTACGCCTTCGATCAGTTTTGTCGAGGCCACAATTCGCGACACTTGGCACCGCCGCCATGAAGAGATTGGCAGCGAACTCTAGCGCCTTGGGCGACAAATGAAAGGCGCCCGGCAAGGCGATAGACGCGTCCTGCGCACGCGAGACTACCGGCCCGGCTCCTCGCCACGACGGGTTGCCTCGAAAAGGAACCAGGTGCGCCGCTCAAATCGAGCGGACATCGCTTGAGAGCAGCGGAGTTTCAGACATGGACGCCGCCTTTCAGTGCTTGCCATATCCTCTGACGAAGCTCCACAAATTCGGAATTGGCTTTGACATTTTCGTCGCGCGGGCGTGCGAACGGAACATCGATAATTTTGTCGATGCGCGCTGGTCTCGGCGTGATGAGGACGATCCGGTCGGCCAGATAAAGTGCCTCTTCAATACTGTGTGTAACGAACAGAACGGTCTTCCGCTCGGCATTCCAAATGCGGAGCAATTCGTCCTGCAGTAGATCCCGTGTTTGCACATCCAGGGACCCAAACGGTTCGTCCATCAGCAGGATGCTGGGCCTTGTTGCAAGCGCCCGCGCTAGGCCGACCCGCTGCTGCATTCCGCCACTGAGCTCGTGAGGATAGGCATTCTCAAAGCCTTCGAGGCCTATCAATTGGATGTAATGAGCCGCGATATCGCGACGCTCGGAGCGGGTAATGGCGAGGCGCTCAAGACCAAACTCCACATTGCCGAACACTGTCCGCCACGGAAACAAATCGAAGCTCTGGAATACCATCCCCCGTCCTTCGCCGCCAACGATGCCAGTAACGTCCCGACCGTCGATAATGATGCTGCCGCTGTCAGGAGAGATCAGGCCATCGATCATTCGTAAGAAAGTTGACTTCCCACAGCCGCTTGGACCAAGAATCGCCAAGAATTCCTGGTCCTGCACTTCGATGGTCAGCCGATCAACAACTTGAATTGGCGACCGCCCCCCGCGAGCGTAGCACTTGGTCAGGGCTTTAGCCTCAAGCTTTGCACGACTCATGCGTGATCGAGCTCCTTCAGAGCCTGAGGCACGAGAGTAACGTCAACGACCTTGTCTATATCGATGTTGCCACTGATCGCTCCTGCCTCTCGGTAGATTGGCAAGAGGTCCTGATAGATCTCAATGCGATGACGCATATCCGGTGGCCAAGCCTTCACCGTTTGCGCAAGCGTTGTGCGGATTCCTTCGATCTTCGAATCCGGAGCTTTCTGCATGCCCGCGTCCGTTCCGTATCTACGGAAGGCCGATGCGTACCATTGCGAGTCTTCATCCGCTCTGCGGAAGCTGAGCACGACAGCTTTTAGCAAATCGATTCCGGCGCGCCGATTTTCGGGATTGGATAGCCAACCGCTGCTGACCATCCAGACCTCGCCGAGAAAATTATCGAATTCCTTCCAGGGCTCGATAAGGATCCTGAACTTTCCGGTTGCGACAAGCTCCTGGGCCTGATCGAAGTGGATAGGAACGGCGTCGATTTTTCCCGCGACGAGCGCCCGAAGCCGAGTACCCGACCCACCCATAGCGATTACGTTGAGCTTTTTAATATCGATTCCGCGCTTTTCCAGCGGTCTCACCAACATTACATGCGTGAAGTCCCCGATCGAATTGACGGCGACGGTTACGTTTGGGTGCTCGAGGTCTCGATCCAACTTGACCGTCTCCGAATTTGCAACGAAGACGAGACTGGTATTCATGAAACAATTTCCAATGATCTTCAGGTCCGCGCCAGCCTGAACGGCGCGCAGTACGCTTATGGCGTCACCGCTGCCGACCTCTGCCGATCCAGACAGAACGGACTGAGTGATAGTTTCGAGTCTGCTGATGCGATCGATTTGGGGCTGGCTGTAGCCAAGATCTGGAAGTATCTCATTGAGCGCTCCCATATAGGGAATATGAATGCCGAGTGTGTTCGCGACGATATTGAATTTCAGAATTCGTTTTGCTTGGGCGATTGCCACCCGGCCGCAGATTCCCAACGAGCCGACCGCTCCAATTGCCGCCGCGCTCCCGATCAGCTTGCGTCGCGTAACTCTCATTTTTCCCTCCCGAGCTGCTTATCTACGAATAGCCGACCGAATGGTTCTCCTAGTCGCCAAGATCTTGTCTGGCCTCGTACCAGCGTGCGGTAGCGTTCCCAATCCGCTGGAGGATCGCGGTTGCCGTCGTGCTGAAGATCATGAGCAGCAACAGATAGGCGAGGAGCGGTCCCACGGACAAATCGAGTCCGGTTTGAAAGATCAGTCCGCCGTACCCCGTAATGACAAACATCTCCGCCATGATCATCGCCCGAATTGCGTGGATTAAGCCGAGCCGTGCGCCAGTTACGAGATAAGGATAAAGGGCCGGCAGGAGCACCTTGCGGTAAAGTGCGACCCCAGCGATTGAGAAGGATCGCGCAGCATCGACTAGTCTTGCATCGATCCCACGCGCGCCGTGATAGGCCGTCAGCAAGACGTAGCCCACCGAACCAAGGAACACGATTGCGACGCGCATGGCCACTCCGGTGCCGAGTAACAGAATTACGATTGGGACCAGCGCCGCGACGGACGTAACGACGAGCATGCTAACCCACGGGTGGACGAGAGCGTCAATAAAGCGAACGCGGCCCATCATGGTGCCTAGAGGCATCCCGATCAGACACGCGAGCGCAAACCCGAGAAGCATTTGACCCATCGAGTTCACGAGTTCGCGCAACGCGCGCCCCTCGGCGAGTATCGAGATCAACAGAGACAGCACCGTGCTCGGAGGCGATAAAAGCATGTCGCCGAGCATACGGCCGGCGATCTCCCAGCCGACGAGAATTATACCAAAACCCGCAATCCCCAGGGCGAAGCTGCGGCCGAGCATGATTACTGCCTCACTGACCAGGGGATCAGCCGCGCTTCGGCCAATTTGACGAGCTCCTGCATCAAAAGCCCGAACAAGCTGACCAGAAAAACGATCGCGAGCATGGTCGCTGCGTCGAAGCGGCTCGATGCCGTTTGCATGATCTTGCCGAGATTGACCGCTGCAAAGAAAAGCTCCGCCGTGATCATGGCGTTGACCGAGCGCACGACGCCAATGCGCAAAGCGGTAAAGAGGAACGGCAAACTGGCCGGCACGAATACGGTGAGGATCCGGCGCAAGCCTGTGATTTGAAAAGACTTCGCAACCGTAACCGCAGTCGGATCGATGTTGCGAGCCCCTGAAATGATGATAACCATCATGTCAAAGACCGACATCACGACGACGAGAGCGACCCGTGCCTCGAAGAAGAGACCAAACCAGATCATGATGAAAGGAACGAATGCAATTGAGGGCACCGCCAGGAGCGCGTTCAGAACTGGATTGAACATCGCAAAGGCAATCCGGCTTCGGCCCAGTAGCAGTCCGAGCGGCAGCGCGATTACGAATGAGATCGCAAACCCAAGTGCGAACTGTTGGAGGGAGTGAAAAAAGGCAGTTGGGATTTCACCGTTCAGCACGCCAGCATAGAGTTTCACCGCTACGCGGCTTGGGGAGGCGAAAACCACGTGGGGAAGCAGTCCCGCCACGAACTCCCAGACGACCAGACCTAGAATGAACGAAGCAACATAGGCTGCTCGACTGCTCATTTGCCCCGCGGACATGGCCGTCCAAACGGTCCTAGCGGTTAGTTCCTGAGCAGTCGGCGGGGTACTGGCGCGCATGGCGCGGAGGGCTTTTTGCGGTTTGTATTCTCTATCGTAGCTAGCGTATGCAATAAGGTATTCATACATCGTTTTTGGGAGTCTGGAATGCGACTTGCTGTGCTGCCCGGAGACGACATCGGCCCAGAGATCACTGAAGCCGCGTTGACCGTTCTTGACGCAGTCGATCGCGCGTTCAGCCTCGGCCTTGAATATGACGTCCACGAAGTTGGGATGAAGGCGCATAAGCGCTGTGGCACCACGTTACCCGATGCGGCTCTGCGGGCGGTCCGGGAAGTGGATGGAATTGTACTTGGTCCAGCCGGCATGACGGCCTATCCGCCGGCCTCGGACGGCGGTATCAACATTCCGGGAACGATCAGAAAGCAGCTCGACCTATATGCCAACATTCGTCCGGCGCGCGCGAGGCGCGGCGTTCCGAACGCGCGCGCGGGTCTAGATTGTTTAATCGTTCGGGAAAATACCGAAGGGTTCTACGCTGATCGGAACCTCTATCAGGGTCACGGCGAGTTCATGCCGACGCCCGACGTCGCCATGTCGATCCGTCTTATTACGGCGAAGTCGTCGCGGCGCATTGCGGAGCGAGCTTTCTTGGCAGCTGCCTCGCGCAGGAAGGATGTGACCGTCGTTGGCAAGCGACACGTTCTCCGCATTACCGATGGCCTTTTTATGCGGGAAGTCCAGACCGCGGCTGCGCTTCATCCTGGAATCAAAGTACGAGAGATCGATATCGACGCCATGGCGGCAGAGCTTTACACCAGACCGCAAGCGTTCGATGTGATCCTGACGACAAATATGTTCGGCGACATATTCTCCAATTTGGCGAATGCTCTCGCTGGAAGTCTTGGTTTGGCGGCCGCTCTTAACGTCGGCGATCACCACGCGGCGGCGAACGCCGGTCACGGCTCAGCGCCCGACATTGCTGGGAAAGGCATCGCCAATCCCAGTGGCATAATCCTCTCATCGGCCCTGCTCCTCGATTGGCTCGGTCAGCGCCACGGCAAGAAGGCATACCAGCAGGCCGCTCGGGCGATCGAGGAGGCCATTGATGTCGTGCTGTCCGATAGTAAAACTGCAACGTGCGACTTGGGCGGTACACTGTCAACGTCAGCGTTCGCCACGTGCGTAAGCAAAGCGATTACCACCTGTGCCCATGTGTCATAAGCACTCTTCAGCTCCATGCCTGGATACCTTATCGACCAAATGCACGGACTTCGGTGAGAATGCGTTGCTTTAAGTCGCTCGGCGTGTACACGGACCGCCTCGCACAGTTCGCGACTGGTGCGCGATCGTTGAGATTTTAGTCGCCGGTGATTTGCCCGCACCGAATCCGCGCCAGCATCGCTCTTAGTTGAACCGAGCACCGATCAGGAGACTAACATGCTCGAAAACCCATCAAAGCATTCGAAAGATGGCCGTGGCTCTCTGCTTCAGTTTCTCGGGATCGGTAGGGATGAAAAGACAAACCGAACTGAAAAGAATGCTTCGGTCAAGGAACCAGAAGAACGAAAGCACCAATTTGCGGTCTGGTACATTTTCGCGGCTTTTTTCGGCGTCATGCTGATTCAATACATTTGGATACAGTTCACACAAATTGAGACGATTCCGTATAGTCAATTCGAGCAGCTCGTTGACGAAAACAAGATCTCCGACGTGCTAGTGGGTGCGGACGGCATTCAAGGTACCCTCAAAGAACCGCTTCCCGACGGGCGAAAAATATTCAGTACAGCCCGGGTAGATCCTCAGCTTGCAGGTAAGCTCAGTGCCCATGGAATTAAGGTCACCGGCGCGCCGCCAAACAGTTTTCTCTCTTCGATATTATCTTGGGTATTGCCGATATTCGTTTTTTACCTGCTCTGGAACTACGGAATCCGCCACTTGGCGGAACGGCAGGGGTTCGGCGGTCTGATGGCAATCGGAAAATCGCGGGCCAAGATCTACGTCGAAACAAATACCAAGGTCACGTTCCGAGATGTTGCCGGCGTGAGCGAGGCTAAATTCGAGCTTCAGGAAGTGGTTGCGTTCCTGCGGGACCCGAAATCGTTCGGACGGCTCGGCGCGCGGATTCCCAAGGGCGTGTTGCTGGTAGGCCCGCCCGGCACGGGAAAGACGCTCCTGGCTCGCGCGGTCGCTGGTGAGGCAGGAGTCCCGTTTTTCTCCATATCCGGATCGGAGTTCGTGGAGATGTTCGTGGGCGTTGGGGCCGCGCGTGTGCGGGACCTTTTTGAGCAAGCCCGCAAAGCGGCGCCATGCATCATCTTTATAGACGAACTTGATGCGCTAGGGCGCAGCCGCATGCAGGGCGCATTTGGCGGCTATGACGAGAAGGAGCAGACGCTCAACCAATTATTGGCCGAACTCGATGGTTTCGATCCGAGCATGGGTGTGATCCTTCTCGCCGCCACCAACCGACCGGAGGTGCTCGATCCCGCACTGCTGCGGCCCGGACGGTTCGATCGCCAGGTGCTGGTCGATCGACCTGACCGCATAGGGCGGCGGGAGATCCTCAAGGTGCATGCCACAAAAATCCGCCTTGCATCTGGCGTCGATCTGGATCAGATCGCCGGGCTGACGCCGGGCTTCACAGGTGCCGATCTTGCCAATCTGGTGAACGAAGCTGCCATTGTGGCGACGCGACGAAACGCCGATGCGGTGACGGTGGATGACTTCACAGTAGCGATTGAACGGATTATCGCCGGGCTTGAGAAGAAGAGCCGCGTACTTAACCCAGAGGAACGCCGTCGCGTTGCCTACCATGAAATGGGCCACGCACTCGTGGCATCGGGTCTACCCGGCGTCGATCCGGTGCATAAGGTCTCGATCATTCCGCGTGGGGTCGGAGCGCTCGGCTATACAATCCAGCGGCCGACAGAGGACCGCTTTTTGCTCGCACGGCATGACCTCGAAAACCGCATCTGCGTGCTGATGGGGGGACGCGCTGCCGAGGCGATAATATTCGATGACGAGGTATCGACAGGCGCATCCGACGACTTGCAACGAGCAACCCAAATCGCGACCGAAATGGTGACACGCTATGGCATGAGTGAAACCGTCGGCCTGCGAACCTATTCAACACCACCTCAATCATTTCTGACGGGAGTCACGCCGAGCCATATAGAGGCTTCTGAGGCAACAGAACGCGAAATAGACACTGCAGTCCGCGACATCGTAGCCAAGGCATTCGACCGAGCACGCGCAGTACTAAATTCGCGGCGTGCCGATCTGGACGAAGGAGCCCGCCTCTTACTCGGACAGGAAACCGTTACAGCCGAGCAATTTCCACCGATCCGCCCGGCCTCTTGGAAGGAGCCAAAAACCGCAGTGCAAATCTAAGGACGGGTGCGCCATCAGCCTGAGACAATGCCGAGTACCTGCTGGCGCTATTGGGCACGCTTGGCTCTCTCCGTGGCTTCGATGATGAGGCGTTGCGCTTCTTCGGGGCCTTGTGTGTACCGAAAAAACTAAATCCGAACGTAGCCGTGATGAAGCCCACCGAGGATCGCTTGTGACGCGATGTTCCCGATCCGATTCTCCGTCTCGCCAGAGGCCAATCCGTGATGGCTGCGCTTCACTACTTAAAACTCCTCATACACCCACCAACGGGCAACAAGTAAGACCTTGCGCGTGACTGGAAGTGCGCGTCACACGTCACGCATCTTAGAAAAAGCCAAGTGACTCACAGCCCTTACCGGCCTTGAAATGATGCTTGCTGCGACGACCTGGAATCTCGACAACATGTACGGATCCATCTCCTTGGCATGCGATGAACAGCTCGTCTCCGCGAAAGGCCATGTCCATCGGCTGATCGCCAACCTTTATGGCAACCTGCTGCCGGAATGATGGATCAATCAAACTGACAGTATTGCTTTTCAAACTAGTAACAGCAATCACGCTGTCGTCGGGGCTATAGCGTGCAATCTGCGCAGCTTCTGGAACGCCCTCAAGCCGTATTGTGGCATCCACCTTTCTGCCCGCAGCATCGATAAGGAATAGAGTTGGCTCAACATCGTCAACTGCAATAACAGTCCGCCCGTCGGGAGAAATTGTTATGCCTGCCAATGCCCGCGGAGTAGAAATTTTGCCCAGTAGCTTGCGCCCAGGTAGATCGATGATTGAAACGCTGCAATCTTCTTCGTTCTCAGTGTAAAGTCGCTGCCCATCTGGCGCGATGATCAAGCGGTGGCCATTAGTTGACCCAGAGTCGATCGCATCCACGACAGTGTTCGTCGAGCGATCGATGACCGCAATGACCGCACTGTTCTCACAAGTAATGTAGATCAGTCCGTCAGACCCAAGCTTCAACGTGTGAGGCGCAAGGTAGGGCCGTAAATCGATGTCCGCCGCACGGACGCGGTTTTTGAGATCGATGACGCAAAGCAGATGGCCTGGATTTGGGTTGCGGCCGTGAATACCGTCACCAAAAATCGGCACGTAGGCGGTCCCCGTCTCACGCACCACGAGCAATTCGTGAACTGTACGAGGAAACCCTTTGATGGCTGTTTCGACTTCGTAGGTGAGCGGGTTCAGAAACAGCACCTCCGCGCCCATTTTATCAACGGCAATCATTCCCATAACGTTGCCCGTACTTGTCATTCATTTCCCTCACATAAAACACTGCACTCGCGGCTCATTCAGCACCACCGCGGGCTGCGGTGCAAGAACGACGCCAACGATGTGGGAGCGATCTGCGTAGCGGTGACGCGAGGCCAATCCATGCAGATGGCCATTGCTTAGGATCTCAATTCCTTAGATCATCTCGAAACACTCGCGGACATAGAGCACTCCAGCACGGGACACAGCATGCTGAGATTGGGGCGAGGCAGATTGACGCAAGGATTCGTGACGGTTCTATGCATTTTAGGTATCAGCTGGCTCGCGTTGGAATATTTCGTCCCTTCACCGCCACACAGCATTACGATCGCAACGGGCGGTAAAGGCACTACCTTCGATTATTTTGGCGAGCGATATCAAGAGAGATTTGCCCTTGCAGGAGTCGAGTTGGATCTGCGCGAGACTGCTGGAGCATTGGAAAATATCAGGCTTTTGCAGGACGCAAATTCCGGCGTTGATATCGCGTTTGTAATCGGAGGTATTTCCGATCGCACTCGGGCGCCAAAGCTGTCATCGACTGGACTCATCTACAATGTTCCGTTTTGGGTCTTTTACCCCTCCGCTGAATCGCTTGATGGTCTGCAGCAACTTAAAGGGAAACGGATTGCCGTCGGGCCAGAAGGAAGCGGAGCTCGATATACCGCTGAAAGGATTCTTAGCAAAGTCAACATCAATTCACAAACCGCGAGATTGTTACCTTTGGCGGGAGATGCCGCGGTCAACGCATTAATCGACGGCACGGTGGATGCCGCATTGATTGTTGGCGGCTCCGACGCGCCGGCTGTTGAAGCCTTGCTAGCAAATCCTCGCGTTCGGCTTATGGATTTTTCAACCGCAGAGGCCTTCACACGCATTTTCCCAGATCTTGTCCGGCTGACATTGCCAAAAGGTGTCATCCAAATTGATCCGCCTAATCCGCCCAATGACGTGTCACTGGTAGGAACCACAGCCAAGGTACTAATTCGTGATAGTGTTCATCCGGCAATTGTTCAGCTTCTCGCGGCGACAATGAAGGAAGAACATGGTGGGCCGGGACTTTTCCAACGAAGCGGGGAATTTCCATCGAGCGCCGATCCAGAATTTCCAGTGACACAAATTGCCATCGACTACTATAAGAACGGCCCGTCACTTCTTGCGAAATATCTTCCCTTTTCGATGACCACTAATGCGCAACGAATAATTGCGTTTCTGGTTGCGACGTTGGCGGTTATTTTGCCAGTGTTTAGTTTTGCGCCCAGGCTGTACGAGTGGTTTGTTCAAGAACGTCTGCGAAAGCTGTACCGCCGGCTCAGAGTTATTGAAAATGCGGTGCATGCGGATCTTACGGTTCCCCAAGTGGAAGCTCTCCAACGGGAACTAGCGGGCATTGAGCGGGCGACCAGTGCCGTTGCGATGCGACATTCCGAACTCTATTTCCTGTTGAGGTATCACCTTGATCGGACGCGTTCTCGTCTCGTTGAGGCAAATCAGGATGCCAAGGTTACTTAGAGCGTGCAGCAATATTAAAGCCTCGTACTTCGCAATGATCTCGCGCGAGATTGATGTCCGACAAAGGAATTGTCATCGAAGATCTGTTGCTGACGCCAGAAATGAAACCGTGGAGTGAGAAAGTGAACCGTTGAGGAGCACACAATGGCATTCAAGGTTCAAGTTGGTCCACCCCAGATTGCCATTCATCAGGGTCAGACCGTGCTCGTCACGGACCAGGATGGGACGATTACTTGGCCGAGCGAGAAGGGTTTGTACTTCCTCGACACGCGAATCATCAGCAACTGGGCGATCTATGC
>Ga0207726_1000027_pt1 | contig 26865 bp, 25 predicted proteins | sample LuqExpMetageno40_FD_187798 | JGI IMG/M metagenome (GOLD analysis project Ga0207726, IMG submission 187798) | Tropical forest soil microbial communities from Luquillo Experimental Forest, Puerto Rico - Sample 40 (SPAdes) | ecosystem: Environmental > Terrestrial > Soil > Tropical forest ...
TCGAAAGCCGACGCCATCCAAATCCTCGATTGGGCGGCGCGCCATCGTTTCGGCCACCGCGCTTTTCTCGAGCTGGGCGGCAGCGAATTGGTCGCGGCAGCCGTGCACCACGCGACGCCAACTCGTATCGGCTTCGGCGAGCGGCTCGACCGTGCGCTCGGGCGGGGCGCGGCGGTCGACTTCCTCAAGACAGTACTACGCATCTCCGCCGAAGCCATGGTGGCGGGCGGCTCCACGCGGCTCGCGCGCGATCGCATTGAAGCCGACCTGGTGCGGCACCTGCAGCGCGTCGGCAGCACCGTGTTGGCGACCGTCGTACGACAGGCGGGACTTGCGCGCGCGCTGGCAACTGGGATCGCGCAATTCATTGCCGACCGGTTGGCGGCGCGGCCGTGCGATACGGTTGCCTTCGCCGCACGCGCCCGGAGCATTGAAGAAAAAGCCGACAGGATCGCAATCGATGCCCGCAACGAGATTGCGCGCTACGATGCGGACCCGGCTATCGCGCAGTTGGTCGACCGCATCGAGGACGCAATCGACGAACTCGAGCAGGCAGCCTTCATCTCTTCCCTGATGCCACCTGACATGCCGGAAGAGCTGCTTCGCCCACTTGCCGACGTCGCCGCCGCAGCGGTGACGGGTGCAGGCAGCGCTGCGATGGGTGCGGCGGCCGCGGCAGACGTGCCGGATGGCCAGCGCATCGATTCGGAGGACGCGTTGGCTGCGGTCGGCCGACTCATCGACGCCGAGCACAATGGCGACGACGCCGAGCGCGCGGTGACCGCGATAGTACTGCGCGGCGATTTTGAGCTGAAAATCGCATTGGCCGCACTTGAACTCGCACGCGCGATGGAACGTGCCACCGACCGTTTGGCGGGCTTTGGACACTTGCTGCGCCGGCATGTCCTTGCCGACTTGTCAGCGTAATCAGCAGGTTTTCACATGCACATCGTCTGTATCGGAAATGGGTCGACGCAGCGCTACTCGGCTGATGTGGTCGGTGCCAAGGCGGCCAATCTCGCCCGTATGGCGGCTCTCGGCCTGCCGGTTCCGCCTGCCTTCGTGCTGCCGATCAAGCTCTGCGCCGCGTTGGCCAAAGGAGATCGTATTGCCAAGCAGAAATTGCAGGAGGGCCTCGCCGACGGCATCGCGTTTTTGGAGGATGCCACCGGCGCGCGCTTAGGCGATCGCCGTCGTCCGCTCTTGGTGTCGGTGCGGTCCGGCGCGGCGCGGTCGATGCCGGGCATGCTCGACACCGTGCTCAACGTTGGCTGCACACTCGATGCCGTGCACGGCCTCGTGCGCTTGACCGGCGATCCGCGTTTTGCGTGGGACTGCCGGCGCCGCTTCCTGGAAAGTTATTCGACGGTCGTTCTCGGCATCGACGCGGATCTGCTCGCCAAACGTCTCGCCGCATTGGCCGCGGCGGAGGGGATCGTCAGCGAGCAAGCGCTCGACTGTGACAGCCTCGAACGCCTAGCCAACTCTTACCTGCAGGCGATCGACGACAAAGGCCATGCGGTGGCCGAAAATCCGATGCAGCAGTTGGAGACCGCCGCGCTTGCCGTCTATCGCTCCTGGTCGGGCGAACGCGCACAGGCATATCGGCAGCTACAGCACTTCGACGATCTGCAAGGGACGGCCGTCACCGTACAGGCCATGGTGTTCGGCAATCGCAGTCGCACGTCGGCTTCAGGCGTCGCCTTTTCTCGCGATCCTTCGACCGGCGCGCACCAACCGGTGATCGATGTGCTGTTCGAATCGCAAGGCGAGGATGTCGTCTCCGGCACCCGCACGCCGGACGGCCAGGAAGCGATCGCGCGAACGCTGCCGTTGGTCGCCAACGAATTGCGTGACGTGCTGCAGCGGCTCGAACGTGAATTCGTGGACGTGCAGGACGTCGAGTTCACCATCGATGGCGGCAAATTGTGGCTACTGCAGACACGAGCCGCCAAACGCACGCCGCTGGCGGCGGTGCATTTTGCCATCGATTTCGTGCGAGAGGGATTGATGGGGCCGGCCTACGCGCTGCGTCGCTTGAAGGGTCTCGACGTCGCGGCGCTCACGCACGAGCGTCTGATTGATGCTCCGCCAGTCGCCGCGAGCGGTACGGCTGCTTCCACCGGCATCGCCGTGGGGCGCGTCGCGTTCGACTCCGACAGTGCGATGCGCTTAGCCGCCAACAGTGAGCCGGTGATTCTGGTGCGTCCCGATACCTCCACTGCAGACGTCGCAGGCTTTGCGGTCGCTGCCGGTATTCTGACCGCTGCTGGCGGTCGGACTGCTCATGCGGCGCTGGTAGCGCGGCAGATGGGCAAGCCGTGCGTGGTCGGCTGCGCGGCACTCAGCGTCGACGCCGCGAGTCGTGCTGCATCTCTTGCTGCCACGATGCTCAAGGAGGGTGACTGGCTTACGATCGATGGCCAAACGGGCGCCGTCTACCTCGGCCAGGTGAAGGTCGCGGTCGAACGGCCGGACGCCGAACTGGCGGAAATCGAGCACTGGCGCAACCACACGACACGACATGAGCCGCTGTTCGAGCAACCGGCCTGAGCCTGCTCCGTCACTCTCCTTCGCTAATTCGGCGCATGCCGCCCTCATGGCGGTTCGCGGCCGAAATGGAGTTCTACAACAACGTCTTAAGAAGTGATTCGTGCTGAGTAGCGTCGCATTTGATCCTTCTCAAGGTGGTGTCTGTGTGTAAGCCGTATCAATATAAATTAGTAATTGCTTCTAAGAACAAAAATACAGCCGTGCGCTTGGAAATCGAGCGAAAGTTTCTCGTCCAACACGAGGGTTGGAAATCCTCTTGCGTGCGGAGAATTCGTATTCGTGACGGCCTGATCGCGAGTGAGAATGGTCGCAAGGTTCGAGTCCGTATTGCTGATGATCGGGCGACGATAGCGGTGAAGGGGCGCGAACGCGGCTTCTCTCGTGCTGAATACGAGTACGACATTCCTCGTACGGATGCCGAAGAAATGCTGCGAATGTGCGATAAGCGCGCAGAAAAAACTCGGCACATTGTGCCGCATGCGGGATCAATATGGCAGGTGGACGTTTATGAAGGCGTCCTGAGCGGAATTGTTATTGCTGAATTGGAAATGAGTAAAGAAGAGCAAGCGTTTGCCTTGCCTGATTGGATTGGAGAAGATGTTACGGACAATCCGAAATATAAAAAAATCAACATGGTCACAGAACGCATGGCGGCATTGAGTGATAAAAATGGTGGACGGCGTCAACTTTGACGACAGACGTCAATGTCTGTGTTTGGATTTGGACCCTTCTAAAGCGCTCAAATTCCTCCGCTATGAAAAGCATCCTGGCCTTGTCATGGTTCTCAAATTGGTCGTTAACGGCAAAATCTCAGATGTCGCAGTTTAGTGAGGTCGACGGGTATTGCTCGGCTTGGATGATCCATGTGGTTTGCTCAAGGCGGTCCCAAAAGCCGAGAACTCATGTCCGTTCTGGTGACCTTCCGCCTTAATCCAGGCCTCAGACGGGCGCCAAAAATGCCTTGTTGCACAAAATGGACAATCCACTGGCACAGCTACATTGGGAAGACTGTCGAACTGAACCATGTCCGTAGTGATGCCTGTCGAGATGACCAGGCCGGTAGTTCGGCATCGAATGACTATGTGTGACATAAGCTCCGCGAGTGCTCCTCAACCTTTTAGAGAGCCAAACGTTCCTGTGGGCTGCAACCACGCTTTGAGAGTTTTCGGCAAGACCAAGAAAGTGCTTTTAGCCGAGCTATCTCCGATAGTGGAGCGGCCGAGTAGGGTGGCGAAGCGGGGCCAACCCAGTTGTGAGCGGGCAGTATATATCTGCGCGATTTCAGGCGCTACCGTGGGTCTGCCGATCACGGAATCCTTCTTGCAACGGTTGAAATCTTCAGTTGATCTCGGCGTCTGGTCTTCATTTACGTCAGTCCAATGACCGAAAAGTTCGAACAGCCGTCTGAAATTGCTCGTGTCGACGCCCTGCTGCCGCCAGGAATGGCCCTCGCGTGCGAGGCCGCTGGCGCCGCGAAGGCCGGGCGGGATGAAATTGCACTTATTGTGCTCGGCGTCCTCGCAGGCGCGTTTATCGCGTTCGGCGCAATGTTCATGACAATTACAATGACCGGAGCCGGCGACCTCCCATGGGGCGTCGGCCGACTTCTTGCTGGGCTTGTTTTCTCGCTTGGCCTTGTCTTAGTGATTATCGGGGGCGCTGAGTTGTTCACTGGCGATTCATTGATGATCGTGGCCTATGCAAGCCGACGCATTACGCTTTGGTCACTCCTGCGCTCATGGTCATTGGTTTATTTTGGCAACATTGCCGGCGCTGTGGGCACAGCGGGGTTGGTATTTCTGGCCGGGCAATATGGATTTGCCAACGGGGCCGTCGGAAAAACGGCACTCGCAATCGCGTCGGCTAAGGCAACGCTACCTACTGGTCAATTGTTCTTTCTAGCCGTGCTTTGCAATGTGTTGGTTTGTCTCGCAGTATGGATGTCTTTCGGGGCTCGAAGCGCAGCCGATAAAGTTATGGTTATTGTCCCGCCGATCGCAGCCTTTGTTGCCGCCGGTTTCGAGCACTCGATCGCCAACTTATATTTCTTACGTTACGCGCTCGCGATTAAATATTGGGCTGGACCTGAGTTTTGGGCTTCAATCGGCGGCAATGCGACTGACTATGCTGCACTCAACGCAGGCGGCGCGGTTCACAACATTTTCGTTGCCACCGTTGGTAATCTTGTCGGCGGAAGCCTCTTGGTTGGTGTAGTCTATTGGTTCGTGTACCTGCGGCGACGGTATGGCTTAAAAACCCCAAAACTGGCTTCGAATAACGATGGGTTGCCGCGATTCGGTGCGTCGCAGTCTCAGCTACGATAGCAGGTCATTCTCTATCGGCTTCGGGCTGAGTAATTTGACTGTAAAAGCAATCGTCTCTGAATATTCCCGCATCAGGTAGGACACGAGAGCTTCACTAACTTCGACCGGAGTGGCGGCACCGGCCGACTGTCGGACGAAGTCCCTAGTGCTCTCGCTTACGCGGCGTCCGTAGTCAGCGAGAGCGTCCGTATAGCCGGCGGCCACACACGCAAAACTCAGAAGAAGACGCTCTGCTGCGCTTGAATGCTGTCCAATCATCGACGTCTCCTTGAGGGAACCCATACTTGCCTGAAATAACCAGGATCAGTGACGACCTTGCAAAAACGTCGGGAATTATGGGGAATGTGGCAACGTTGCCAAAGTGGTTCAAATAATGGGCCGTTTAGCAGTGCCGTTTGGGCATTTTTGTGAAAAATCAAAACAAATCCCCGCCGCGCAGATATTCGATGGAATCGCCATGGTTTCTGCCTGTGGTGTCGCGTGGTTGTCACCAATGCCGATTAAGTGCCTGCCTCGGTGAGGCTAGGTCTCGAGACTTGCATGGAAATTATATGGGAAGCGTCCCGCGATGAATTGCTGGCGCTTAAGGAAATTCGTATGTCGGGGCGACTCGCTGATCAGGGCTTAGCGTCGCGGCTCATGGAGAACAAAATCGTCGCTGAATCCGAGAATGGTCAACTAAAATTGACTGCGACGGGTAGACGCGTCCTGTTGAGAGGATCACCAGCACTTTGGACTCTCCTGTGACTTGAGGCCGAGGACGTATTTCAACAGCGAGTACGATAGCAAGTGTCTCCGTACTTCTTCGGGCGTACCTCCGACAGTGCACGGCAGTACGGGCTGCTGAGTAAAACAAGGTGACACCAACTGGGCTTTGCGCCGTCTATTTTCCTCAAACCAGACACATGAGCCGGCGGCTATGCATGTCAGTTGATGGTCCGAAGCGGACGTAGTCGGGCAGGGCCGCACTAGTCAGCTTCTGACCCATTGCGGCCCCGGGGCCTCGCCCAACTCTGGCACACCGCTGACGCCGAATTTACGCCAGGGCGGAGGTCCAACCGGGTTCGGTTCGCGCTGCATTCGCATAGCCGCCCGGACATGACTGAATGAGCAGCCGTGCAGGTCGTTCGGCGGAATAGCTCGATCGAACCGCGTGGTGAAACGAATTAGGCGAATGCGCATTGAAGCCATGCGACGCCACCCGACTTCGTGCTTGCCCCATGCTCCGCCGCCGCTCCCTTGCCCTGGCGATCTCTTCTCTCGGCGCGATCAAGCGCCGTCAAGCTTTGCTCGCGTTGGAACTGGCGGCAATTGCATTGGGCATTCCGGCCGCCGCAACCTATTTGAGGCAGTCCATTGAGTTGTCTCTCGCCACAATGCTCATCCCGGTGGTCGCGATCCTCGCAATATTCGCCGCTAGAGATCGGGAGTTCTCCATACGAACGGAATTGGGCAGGGGCATCAGACGGGCCGATTTCCTCTCGGTCCTGGCCTTGTACTCGTGCGCTGCGATCGCACTGCTCGTATGGATGTACGTCGTTTCCCCGGAAAATCTGCTCGCGATGCCTTCCCGTCACACACCCACTTGGGTCGTGATCGTGCTGGCTTATCCAATCTCTTCTGCTTTGCCGCAGGAATTTCTGTTCCGAACGCTTTTCTTCCACCGGTATCGTGCTTTGCTACCAAGTCGAAGCTGGCTCGTGATCGCTATTAACGGATGTCTTTTCGGGTACGCGCATATCATTTATTTGAACGCGGTATCCGTTCTGCTGACGTGCGTTTTGGGCACGCTATTGGCATACCGCTATATGCAGACTCGGTCATTCTGGCTCGTTTGGCTCGAGCACTCCCTATATGGAGAGCTGGTGTTCACTATTGGGCTCGGCCACTATTTCTTACTCAACCCGCCGCAATAAACGCGCAAGTCCCCGAGACGTGAGCCGAGCGACGTGCAGGGATTAGTAGCTCCGCGGCCCGTCGGCCGCGAGTCCCGAAACACGCCTCGGGCTGAAGCCAACTGATCGCACCAGGGCCGCCTGATCCACGGATGCTCCCACCCACGCCGCTCCAACCACTGCCCCTTGAATGCCTCCATCGCAGCTTCGACGCGCAATTCAGCCGTGCCGCTGTCGTTGCAAAAATCATGTGCTGCCATCGCCCTCCGCGTGTTCGATGTAATGGATGCCATGACAATCCGCCACGGGAATCGATGCAGGCTCGCGGCGCGAAGGAATACCACTGCAGATATCGTGAGCTGCTTTGATTTGAAAGTCAGCCAGCGGACATTTAAACACGCTGCAAATATGTAAGCGCTCTAAGCGCGCTCCAAATAGTACAGAAAATTATAAATCCGACATAAATTCGAGATTGTGCAAGAAATATTGGTTTCGGGGGGGCACAGTGTTAGCTTAGGCCCTCTGAACTTGGCTCGATCTGGGTACGGAGGGCGTAATGAAACCGTGGTTTAGAGTCGTCACGTTATCGCTCGCGACTTCGCTTTGGATGGGCTTTGCCTCACGCTCGGATAATGCAAATGCTGGGGTACTGTGTTATGGTTACAATGGCCATGGCGTTGAAGTAGATAACATCTGGTGCAACACCATAAGAAACTACAATAACAGTGGGCTAACCCTATGTGCCACCGTGCAATCCAACATTGCGCCGATGAACCTTAGGTTCTACGTTTATCCTGGGCCTGTGGGGCCTGGGGGCGGCATTGGACACTCAGACTTCCAACCTTTGTATCCCTTCGTATTTGGAAGGGTCTTTGTGTGGTCAGACAACACTAGGCCTGCTCCGCAGTGCGTTTTAGACTGGCCACCCGGAAGCACTCGACTTCGCCATCATAAGAGATAGAGCGTTTCTCGCCGCCATTCCACCTGTCTGCGCGGCCACGGCGTGTCGAAACGCTTGCTCATTCCTGCGGTCCGCTAACAATCCATCGAATTTTGATGGCCGCGGTGGGTGTCTAACCGGCGCGGAGGCCGCCTATTGGGGCATCTTTCGCATCAGAAAGCGCCGTCAATAATCCGCGTGTACGCCGGTGATTTCGGATTCCGGACCTTGATCCAGCTCTTGCATGGCCCCGACTTGTAGGGCGCCGTGAGACGCTCGCAGGCGAGCCGAACTATATCGAACGGGGATTCGGATAGCGTGAAGATCTGGTCGAACAAAAGCTCTAGCGGCCCGTTATCGAGAAAACAGGCCGCCTTACTATGTCCGGACGACGCTTACAATCGCGCTTCGAACGAAGTAGCCCGCGCATCCGTTTAAGGATGATGTTGTTTGAACCGACCACACGCATCTTGATAGCAATCCTTTTGCTGACGTGGGCTGGTTTTGCCGTCTTCATGCTTCTGGCCAGTGGTAAGGGGAATCAATTGGCGCACTGGATTGCGAGTTTGTAGGTTGGGGCAAAATCCAGGCGGGCGCGCACAGACGCGCAGGCAAACGTTGAACTATTGTTGAACTCTCAGCCAACCCGTTGATCTGCCTGCATCAGCACCCCCTCACCAAGGGGGTGCGCAAAAACCGGCGCAAATAAATTTGCAACACTCGTGCTTCGCGGACATCTCGCGAAGCACGCCGAGAACAAAGGCGGCGGTTATCAGATCGAACCGGCGATCGAAGACATGAGTGGGTACATGGCGCGCGAGTGCTTCACGATCGCCAACCACATGACGGAGCTCTTGGAGGAGCTGCTGAACTACCATCGAGATGAAGACTACAAGGTCGTGCCGCTACGCGACGACCTCATCAGCGCGGTGCGCTACGCCTTCATGGCGCGCCGTTCAGGACGGCTTCTCTCAGACTACGACGCATACGGCTACGCGCCGGGGGTAGGACTGTTCAACGTCAGCAACGGCAGAAGTTCAGGCCCGAGGATTGCGCGGGATGTAGACTTCGAGATGTTTTGACGGGAGCTGATTATAGAAAGGCCGCGCAGGCCTCCATCTCCCTGTGCGGCCTCTCTACGCCAGCACTGATGATGGTCAGGCCGGGCAAGTGGACAAACCGGTGCACGATCCAAGCGTAAAAGCACACATTTCGTCGCTCTGAGCGATTGACTCCAGGAGCTCATCTGGAATTTCGATATTGAGAATGGCTACTTCATCGTCGGGGGTAATCGTCTTGGTCGCCATTGTTCTCTCCTCATCCTGCGAGAAGCGCGTGGGGCGCGGAATGCGGACTTCGACCTGTTCAGCGGCTAGTGAGCGCCTGATTATAGAAAGGCCGCGCAAGGGGATTGAGCGGCCTTTCTACACATACGCTCTACACGCCGGCAGCGCTGGGGTGTCCGCCAGCTTGCTCAGGATGGCCCAGCAACCCACCGCTTGTCGCTCGCAGACCGGACATAGCAGAGCAAGTTCTTGCCCCGATTGATCTGTTCAGCGGGTAGTGAGCGCCTGATTAGAGAAGGGCCGCATAGGGATGGTGACCTATGCGGCCTCGCCACGCAGCTCACGCTTACATCCGGCGTCAGAGACTGCGCCAGCACCGGAACTTAAAGGCAAAAAAAACGGCCCCCGTGTGTTGGAGCACAGAGGCCGTTAGGGAGTTGGGGTGAACAAATGTCAAGGATCAGACGCTCAGAAGTCAAATTACGATTCAGCAAGATCACGCTCAAGTGACTTCGGGAACTGAGCATAGAAAGGCCGCGCAGGCCTCCATCCACCTGTGCGGCCTCTCTGGAGGTCACTCTACACCCTGACGGCGTCTGCGGTTTCCGCCAGCTTGTGCAGGATGGCCCAGCAAAAACACTGCTTGTCATTGAGCGCCTGAATATAGAAAGGCCGCATAGGAAGTTTGGGACCTGTGCGGCCTCGCTACGCCAGCACATCGGACACAACGTCGGTTAGGGCTGTGCCGGCTGTGCGCACTGTCGCACTGCGCCCATCGCTTGTCGGTCTTCAAGCAGGCACACAGAGCAGAATCACGGGGAAGTGAATCAATCTTCCCGGATGCTTCCCACACCACTTTTTTGGGAGCAACTCGATCTGTCGGCTAAATCGCTGATTTATTTGGCGATCCAGACAGGATTCGAGCCTGCGACCTCCGGTTTCTGCATCCGCAATTCGGACGTTTGCGCACGTCATGGCCCGCGCTTCAGCACGTCTGATGCCAAAGCGCGGAGGTGGCCTCGCGCACGCGCAGCCTTCACAACCTGTGTACCCTTGTATTGTGCAGTGCAGCTTGTATTGTGCAGTGCAGCATTTAGCTGATAGGCGGGAAAACAGGGACGAACCGTCATGACAAAGTATCGATCTCCACTCGGTTTAGCCGACGCCAGGGCTCAGTGGCAAAAGTTCCTTCGCGCGGTCGGGCATGGTGATGCCGTCCGCGGCCGGGCTGGAGAGCGTGCCGACTCCCGGCTGCGAGAGGTCGATGGCTTCGGATCGAACCCCGGCAAGCTGCGAATGTTCACCTATCGGCCGCCGGCGCTCGAGGACCATCCTGCGCTGGTTGTGGTTTTGCATGGATGCACGCAGACGGCGGCCGGGTACGATCTAGGAGCCGGCTGGTCGACGCTCGCGGACCGTTATGGTTTCGCGTTGCTTCTGCCGGAGCAGCAGCGCTCCAACAACCCCAACGGATGTTTTAATTGGTTCGTGCCCGAGCACAGTCGGCGCGACCAAGGTGAACCACTTTCAATTCGGCAGATGATCGAAAAATCCGTCATCGATTATGGCATCGATCGGCGTCGAATATTCATCACCGGCCTATCGGCCGGCGGCGCCATGACGTCGATCATGCTGGCCTGCTACCCCGAATTATTTGCCGGAGGAGCCATCATTGCGGGCCTGCCTTACGGCGCGGCCACGAACATGCAGCAAGCATTCGAGAGCATGCGCCAAAGCCCTTTCCGCTCGCCGCGTGAGTGGGGAAACCTCGTCCGCAAGGCGTCGCCTCACCGAGGGCCATGGCCACGCGTTTCGGTATGGCATGGAGACGCCGATAACACGGTGATCCCGTCGAATGCGGTCGCACTGCTCAAGCAGTGGACCGACGTGCATGGACTTCCGTTGCCTCCCTCATTGAGGACTCGGGTTGATGGGTATCCACGGGAAGTTTGGCTGAGCAAAGCAGGTGAGGAACTTATAGAGGCTTACACCATCTCCAATATGGCGCATGGCACGCCGCTGGCGGTCGGCGACGGCGAGGGGGCATGCGGTGCCCCCGGCCCGTTCCTGTTGCCAGTGGGGATTTCCTCATCTTACCACATCGCAAAGTTTTTCGGGATCGCACTCGCTCGCGCTTCGACGGACAAAAAAGTTAAGTTTTCTCGGCCGCCAGTTCATGCCGCAGCTGAGCAGCCGGTGCTGGAGGGCGAAATATTGACGGACGATGAACCGCCGCGGTGGCAGCAAGATCCCAAACCGCATCGGCCCGATATCGGAGCGGTGATCAACAATGCATTGAGAGCCGCTGGATTGATCAACGATTGAACGAAGGGAGTTTACAGTTTCGTAGCATCGCCAGCCACGTTCGCAGCATGGCGACCGCTGATCCTCCGGGGCCACTTAGCGGATGCTGTTTGCTGATGGCCCATCTCGGCCCAAGCCGAACTTGCACACGGCGCCTGCTGTGTTGAGGCAAAGCTTGGGACGGAGCCTCGGGTGGGTTGGATCCGAGAACCTGACCTAAATCTTCGATCCGCGCGGATAGCGCACGCGCCGCAAGTGTGCTTGGCAACAGAGTGGAAATTGCATTCTCTATGAGACCGCCGCGCCCGCGCAAAGTCCCTAAGCAAGGTATTTATCGAAGTCCGGAGCTGGTTGCCGGTTATGCTCATAAAATCTTTCTATTCGTGCTCTCGTCGGCTGACCTTTGTGCAGTCCCAAAAATCGCGCGGCATTCTGGCTCAAAAAATTGTCAAGCGCGGTCGTTCCGAGCACGCCGGCGAATTTCTGCCGCATTGCAGCGTAATATCCCTCGTTTCTCGGCTCGCGGTCGAGCAGCATCCAATCGCTCCCATACATGATGTGTGATTTAATCTGTGGGTAGCGCTGCAACAGAACTTTGATATTTTTAAATATTTCCTCTGTTGCGCATGTCTCGGAATCCCACCGATCTAAGACTGCTGAAAAATCCGCAACGTCGAAATAAAGGTTCTCGTGCTGCTGCACCATCGAGCCGATTTGCCGCGGCCAATCCGTATTGCTGCTTTGGCGACATGACGGTTTATAGAAGAAATCCCATATCCCGCCGAAGTGTCCCAGATTGATGCGTAAGTTCGGAAATTCCTTTAGCACCGGAATCCAGTTCTGCGGCGCGGATCGCGTCGCGTAACCTGGATGTGAGCCGATGCTATCGCTGCAATGCGCCATGACGGCAACTCCATTGCGATCGCAATATTGGTACACCTTTCTGAGGACCTCATCGAGCGCGCGCCCGACGGGCCGGGGCCTGCACAATTCAACTAGTTCATCCGGAAAACTGTTGTCCGGCAGTTTTATATTGTCGAGCGGCAGGAAGCCCATCGGGGGATAAAGCTTTACTCCGATAAATCCTCTTTGTTCGATGGCACGTGTCATTACCACGTAGGAATCCTGGGTGGTGCCCCGGTTCTTTAGATATCTCCATGGGTCGAAGCCGATAAAGCCGTGCACGGCGCGCCCCCTCCGCCGGATCAACGCGATCTTCTCAAGCAACGCTGCCTGTTCGTCGACTGTCCTTAATTTGTCTTGGTAGAGGAGCCAGTCTGGAGTCGGCCACGGTCCAAAATCGACGATGGCCGGGCTCATGATGCGCAACTCGTCAGGCGCACTTTCGCCGAACGTTCCGGTCAGTTCGTCTGCAAGCCGGGAGTGGTAGGAGACTGCCGTTCCGACCCACTTACAGAATTGCGAGATGTATTCAGCGATCTCGTCGACGCCGGTCGCAGCGCCTTTCGTTCTGTACTCAAGGATTTGCCTGATGAGCTCACGGCGAAACTGTTGATTGGACAGCAGTTTACTAATGTCCGATTTTGTTGGGCTGTTCTGCAGCGTTCCGGGAGGAGAGAAACGGCGCATCAGCTCCAACAAGAATGCGTCGTTGCGATCTGTCAGGATTCCTGCTTGGGGACGGCCGAAAGAGGTGCGCTCATCGATGAAAGTGTTCAGCCCACCTTCGAGGAATCGCGCAATTTGATCTAGTCCGGGTTTATCGCGGGAAGCCAAGGCGGGGTTCGCCGCGAGGTTGCCCGTTTCGTCCATTTCGTCGCGCCAGTCGGGCGAGTTTTGCTCAATCGTGATTGCGAGCCAGAGAGCGAATGGTTCTGCGAATGGACCCCAGATATTTTGCTCTAGGAAAACCGATAACAGCAGTCCATAAACGGGCAAATCTTGACCATTGAACAGGTGGCAATGAACGTCAATTCTCAAAGGCGGGGGCGCTGGAGCGGCGATGGATGAAACAGATTTGGCGATCGCCGTTAACGCATAGCTACCCACCGACCAAACTGTGGTTGCCCCGGCTGTTTCTAAGAACTCTCTCCGCCTCATATCGGTTCTCCGGACTAAGAGTTTGTTTCATTCTAACACGCCCAACCTCCGTGGGGGGTAAGAACACGTGCTGGAAATACATGCCGCAATTTTGTTGATTGTGACCTGTAATCAGTTGGAAGGGCTTAAACCGCGTACATTCCCTCCAGCGAGCAACCCTCGAGGAGAGAAGGCATAGCGCTAGGAAGTTTTGTGTTGAATTATGCTGGCCCTCGCGGGACCAGGCCGCGCTGGAGGCGAAGGGCCTCAGCGATACGTGTTCGCGATTCTTCGTGCCGAATGACGTAGACGATCGCGACAGACACACACACACACCACTTCTGGATTTACTTCTGGATTTGGTCCGTCGCGGACCAGGGGCGACATTCAAGCCGAAACCAAGATATGCCCGTTTTCATGCGGCGTCGGTTTTGAAGTAATACGCCGATGATTCAATGGCTTAGCGCTCACCGTTTAAAACTGCCGCCGGCGAATGGGGGCGCGTCTGCCGTCCGCGAACAGCTTTTGGTGGATCGCGCAGCAGCAAGGCGGCGCCATGGACCGTGCTTCGGTCGCGCGATATCCTAAAGAATCGGGCATTTCGCTTGTGAAGGGACCCGTTGACTCGATCAACGCTGACCAGTCTCGCAAGATTTTTGCCGGGAGCGCTCGTTGAGTGGGCAGGTACGATTTCGCCCGACTCGCCGCGCCCTCCTTGCGAGGAGCATATTTGCGCGCTGCTCGACGTCGATGTTTCAGGCTTTACTCGCCTTACATCGCGTTTGTCGCGGGATAGCTCGCAGGCCGGAGCCGAGCGCATCGGCGTCATCCTCAACGGCCATCTTTCGAAGCTGATCGGTGTCATCGAGCAGCACGGTGGAGTGATTTTAAGCTTCGAAGGGGATTCGCTGCTCGCCGGGTGGCAATCCGAGGCCGAGCCAGCGTTGCGGTCTGCGGTGTGGCACGCTTGTGCCTGCGCGCTTGCTTTGCAGCGGCAGTTTGGAGAAACGACGGTCGAAGGTGAAGCGCTCACGCTGCGCTCAGGAATCTCTGCCGGAAGATTGGAATCGGTCCACCTGCTGTGTGGCTCCGAGCATCCACGCCTGCTCTTGGCTGGCCAATCTATCGAGGATGTCTGCCATTGCATATCCTTGGCCGACGGCGGCGAGACGTTTGTATCGGCCCGCGCCTGGACGTATGTGGCGGACACCGCAAAAGGACAGAACGCAGACAAGGGCGCTATTCGGTTGCTCGACATTGCCGCTCCGAGTCCATCGCCCTTCGCCCATGACGGCCCGGCAACTCCTTCGGCCGACCTGATCGATTACGTTCCTTCAGTCGTGCGTGCACAATTCGCAACCGCGCTCTCGGAGTGGGCCGCGGAACTGCGCACAATCACCACTTTGTTCATCAGAGTGACTGCCGTCGACTTATTAAACGATTTTTCCAAAGTGGAGCACGTGGCCGACGTGCTGCAACAAAAGATCGAGCGTGTCGGCGGCGATCTGCTGCGTGTCACCGCGATTGAAGGCGGTATCCAGGTTTTGGCGGTGTGCGGACTGCCCGGTAATGCGCACCAAGATAATCCTCGGCGAGCGATTGTCGGCGCTCTGGACATACAAACCGAACTCGGCACGCCAGAGCAACACGTTTCCATCGGCATCGCAAGCGGCGATGCGTTTTGTGGTGCGATCGGAACGGAGCGCCGTGCCGAATACACGGTGCTTGGCGAATCGGTGAACTGCGCCGCGCGATTGTCGTCACTGGCTGCGGGCCGCATTCTCGCGGATGATGTTACTGCTAAGCAGACCGTGGGGTCGATCGAGCTTCAGGGACCCTGGCCTATGTCGGTGCCGGGGCTTCGCACGGCGATCCCTGCATATATAGCCGTACGGAAGACGGTACGCCGCACGGTTGCGATGTCCAACAGGATGGTCGGCCGGCACGATGAACTCCTTCGGCTAAAGTCGTCTCTGAACCATGCGACCTCCGGCCCGAGCGTTAGCGTCATCGTAGGAGAACCCGGCGTCGGCAAATCGACGCTCGCCGCTGCGTTTATGGACGATTGTGAGAAGGAGGGTATCGAGGTTTTCGACGCCTTTACGGACGAGATCGAGAAGAATACGCCATACTATGCGCTGCGGCGCCCTTTGAAACGCTTGCTTCGCCTGGATCAGGTGCCGGCGAACGGCATTTATGCGCGTATTGAGGAGCGACTTGCGGGCAACCCGGGCCAACTGCAATTCATCTCGCTGCTCAACGACATTCTCGATCTCGACTTGCCGCAATCCGCGGCTATTCACGAGATGCAGAGCAGTGTGCGTTCGGACAATCTGCGACGGCTCCTCAAAAATCTTCTGCTCGCGCTACTGTGCGAACGGCCACGCATTTTGTTAATCGAGGATTATCACTGGATCGACGCAGCCTCGACGAATCTGCTGGCTGAGTTGGTGTCCAGTGGAAAGCCGATCCGCCTTGTATTGACATCCCGAAACGAGCTGGCTCGGGACGACGCGTTGCGGACTGCGCATGTGCAGCTCGTGCGACTCGATTCTCTCGACGAGGCAAATACGGCGGAACTGATCAAATTATCTTTGCAGGGAACGGACATTTCTCGAGCGCTGGAAGACGCGATTTGGCAGCGCACCGGCGGGAATCCCTTTTTTATCGCCGAACTGTGTCGCGTTATTCAGCAGCGCCAGGATTTTCCGGTCGAGCCGCCGGGCGACGACCCGAGCGGCCGGTCTCTGGGGCTTCCGCAGTCGGCTCGCGCCGCTGTGTTGAACAGAACGGATAATCTTTCTGCCGATGGGCAATTCCTTTTAAAAGTGGCCAGTGCCATGGGCCCGGCATTTCGCGTGTCCGACTTTGAAGATAATGAACTCATCCGAAAGGCTGGTCTGGATGTCGCTGCGTGCATCTCGCGACTAGAGTCCGCTAATTTGCTGAAGCATGTCGATGCCGGCCGATTTACATTCTCACACCGGATTATCCGTGACGTTGTCTACGCCAGTATGCTTTCGGATCAGAAAAAAGCAGCGCATGCTTCAATCGCTATTGCGGTGGAAAATAGCGGCCGAGTCTCGTCACCGGAGAGCCTGTCACTCCTCCTTTATCAATGGAAGCGAGCCGGCAATCGGGAGAAAATATTCGCGTATCTGGACCGGGTTGCGGAGCTTAGGCTCCGGCAATTTGAGAACGACGCGGCTATCGCACACTGCGTCGAATTTCTGGGCATGGCTGAGGAAGATAAGCGCCGGAACGGTGTCGCGCGCCTGGCGGCGGCGCATTTCATAATGGGCAAAGCGCAAATAAATCTGGGCAAGCTGGAGGCCGCGCGGATTAGCTTGGAGCATGGTCTGCGGATCCTGAAGTTGCCCATGCCGCGGACCAAAATGGGGCTCGGCGCGGCGATCCTCGGTCAAACCATTCGACAGGTCGTGAACGCGTCGCGAGTTCGGCGGCAGTATGAATCAGCGTCTAACCCCAACATTGCTTCAGATGACACCGACGACATCACTCTCAAGGTTGCCCGTGCCTACGATGATCTTACGAACATCTTCTATTTCCAGGGGAATAAAGCGCGGCTTATCTATTCGACGCTCAGAGGCACAACCCTGGCCGAGCATAGTGGTGCGCTTTCGCCCGTGCTCGCGATCAACTACGCTTGTATCGGAGCAATTTGCGGAGTCATTCCGTTACGGAACTATGCCGACCACTACCTCCGTCTTGGAGAGAGCATTTCGTCGCGTCTGCAAATTCCTTCCGTCTCGGTCCGCGTCAGTTTAGTCTCTGGACTGTACAAGACGAGCATTGGGGAATGGTCGGCTGCCAAGAAGTTGTTCGAACCAGCTCTCGCCGAGGCTTTGCAGATCGGCGACGTTCGCAAGTGGTGCGAGATCGCGGTATGCCTCGAGACGATCATCAGCCCCTGGCTTTTAAATCCCGGGTATGAAGGCGAGCAAGCCTGGGCGGCGCTTATCGAAGAAATTATTGAAAAGGCCCGCAGCAGCGGGGACGTCCAGATTCTCGGCAGCGGGCTCGCTGGCGCAATCCGAGGTTACCGTACGCTGGATAAGGCGGACCGGAATGCTCCCTACTTGCAGGAGTTTGCGAGCCTGCTGCGCGAGCGGACGGCTGCTCTGGAGCCTATTCATCGGCTCGAGGGAGCTGCCCATTTAGCCGACGCCGCATTGGATGAAGGCGACATTGCCGCATGGCAGCATTGGCTGGAGCGTGCCGGGGAATGGCTCGGGCAGGTGAATCCGTCCATGAAGACTCGGACCCTGCCGGCGCTCTGCGCGGCCTTCAGGGCCGGCATCCGGCGGCCCAATCACGGCGACGCGAGCAGGCTTGGCCCTCACATTGCCACTCGCAGCCTCACGGGATTGCGCCGATTTGCGAGGATCTACCCGATCGGCAGGCCGCGAGCGCTGCTGTTCCGAGGCGACATGGAAGCTCTTCAAGGACATCCGAGGCGCGCCGCGAAACTGTGGGGCCAAGCCATAGCCCATGCGCAGCAATTAGACATGCCGGCGGATGCGCTCGCGGCTGAAGGCCGTCTGAAAAAATGCGAAGGCTCAGGGACGGCCGGCGAACGGGCCGGCCAGAGCGCCCCCTCCGGCCTTGATCATTTTCCGGAATATAGGAAAATTATGGGAGTCGCAGCGATCGCGCTGAACGTCGGAGGAGGGGGGAATGCCGTTCCGTCGCCGGAAGCCGCGCGTGCTGCTGGTCCTGGCGCACTTTGACGATACCCGCAATCCAACAGGGCGACCTAATTTTATCCCGCAGGGCTTAGCCCATACTTATCTGGCTGGCGCATTCCATCCGCACCACGTCGACGTGCGGATCTACAGCGAGTTTCACAGCGGCCCCATCGACGACGAAGACGTATTCTGCTGGCCGGACATGTTGGTCCTGACCGGCGTTACGTCCGCTTTCGATCGGATGCGGCAGCTAACGGCTTACGTGCGTACCAAGCGGCCGGATTGCATCGTCGTAGCCGGTGGGCCTGCAGTTCGAAATCTGCCATTGTCGAGCGCTGCCGCGTTCGATTATGCGTCGCATGGGGATATCGAAGAGCTCGGCGCGATCGCACTTGATGTGTTCGGTCCCGAAGCAGTTGCGGACAGCATGCGCCCGCGCTTCGATCTGCTGACCTGGAAGAGCCCGGTCAATTACGCGGAGAGTAGCCGTTATTGTAATTTTCGCTGCAGCTTCTGCGCGCTCACGGCCGAGCGCCGGGACTATGTGACTTATGATTTGAACTATGTCGAAAGCCAACTTAGAAGTCATTCACGGCACAAGCCTGTCCTATTCATCGACAATAACTTCTACGGCAACAATCGCAATGCGTTCTTGCAGAAGCTGGATCTGCTTGAGAGCCTCGTCAAGGAGCGGGTTCTGCCGGGATGGATCGCGCTTGTGACGGCCGACTTTTTTGCGGACTATCAAAACCTCGCGAGGGCGCGGCGCGCCGGCTGCATCGGGCTGTTTTCGGGCATCGAGTCCTTCGATGCAGGCCAGATCAGGTCTTACAACAAGAAGCAGAACTTGCTGCCGCAGATCGAGATGATCAAAGCCTCTTTCGAGGCGGGTATCGTATTCCAATACGGGCTTATCTTCGATCCGACCACGCAGCGCGTGCCAGAAATGCGGGCGGAGCTCGAGTTCGCGACGAACTGCGATGCTATCCCTCTGCCGGCATATACCAGCCTGACGATCCCGTTGCTTGGGACCCCGCTGTTTGATGATAGGGTCCGTTCCGGGCAGTTCCTTCCATTGACGAAGCTCCGGGACATGGACGGCTTCACCCTCCTGACGAAGCCGCTCGATAACATGGACGACGTCTTGCCGTTCGTCCGCAAGCTGGTTCAGCTTGATGGCAGCTTCGGCCAGTTTGCACAGCGAGCGTTCGGATTTTTCCGCCGCTACTGGCGGCGCCTTTCGCCGCAGCAGCTCGTCTTCATGCTGTTCAATTCTTTTCCCGGTCTGATCGACCGGCGCCGCACGGTTTCAGCGGCCGAAGAGAGCTTGCTGACCTATGTGACGACGACCCAGCCGCTGGGTCCGCTTTACACGCCGGCATTTCCGGTCTCCGACCGATACCGTGACTTCTTTCAGCCCACCATGATCACCGACAGGCGGGGCGAGCTCGAAGAAGAAATCGTTCGAAACTTGTCTGCAGCCGCTGCAATGCACGCGGCAAGGTCTGCAGAAGTCGCATAAGGAGCCACAATAGCGATGGACATGGAAACCACGAAGGGGAGCCCGATGACGTCCAAGCCGTGTCAGCCGCCGCCATTAAATCCTCCGAATCTGACGTCGAAAGATCTCTTGCGTCAGTTTTGGGCGGACGCTTACGGCAAGGAAGTGCAGTCGGCCGCGACGTACTCGTATCTGTGGCTAGCGGATCAGTTCGGCCACATTTGCATAGGGATCGTAGTCTGTTTCCTGGCGACGTCCGTAAGCGGCTTGGTGATGGTGCTGCTGCACGTCTCACCGAGACTCCACTACTACACCGGCGTCTGGCCCGGCCTGATCATCACCGTGGCGGCCGTAAGCTATTGGGAATGGTCGGCCTACCAAACTTCCGTCCAGCAGGCGACCGGGACGTTTCCGCTCGATGAAAAGCTGCTTCGTGACAACGCGATCGTTGCAGCGCTCTACATGTCACTGGGCGCGCTTATCGGATTCGCGTTTCACGCCACATCTTTGTTGTGGGGCTTTGGGATCAGCATAGTCGCGGCCGTCATCGCCATTGCGTTAGCGCCGCGCTGGCTCCGGCAAAAGATCATTTGGCAGAAGGCCGCCATCCCGTATCTGTTCAGGCTCGCCGACGCCGTTCACACGATCACTCCGGGTGATGCAGATCGCTTGCAGGCTCTGATCGATCAGGGCTCTCCCGCCAGCAAATCCGAGGCCCGCCAGGTTGTCATCGGAGGTCCCATCGGGTCCGGCAGAAGCTCGATGGCGGCCGGGATTGCTACCGAGTTTGCCTTCAAGAATAGCAAAGTGCGCTATCTGGGCTTCGATTCTCTTCTCGAATGTGCGGCGCACGCTGTGGGCCGCAACTTCCCCGATGACGCCGGCCCGGTCAATATTTCGTATTGGCCGTGGAGCGAAGCTCAAATCACCATCATCGACGGAGTCGGACCGTTCGCCTCCGCGCACGGTCCGGGGGGGCGCGCGCAAATTCAAAGCTTCGAGCTGATGCTTAAAAACCAGCTCCAATCGGTCGCACCCGTGCTAAGTCGGTGCCACACGGTGTGGGTCGTCGGGGACCTCACGCCTCCTCTTCCGCCACAGCAATTCTCGCAACTGCTGAACGATTTCGCAAAAGCCATCGCGCAGTACTGCAGCGCGTCGGCCGATCCCCTCGTCGTGGAGCTCGATCTTGCGCCGCCGAGGCCGAATAAGGGGGCGATTCTTGGCAGCACCCGGGCGCCCGCGCGCGTGGCTACCGTAAAGGGCGTACGCCAAGTTTCGGGTTGGCGGTGAAGGCTTGCATTGAACGACGCGCTCGTGTCTGCGTCCGGCCCTGAGCGGACATTGACCGCGCAGCGCGGTCTGCATTGATTCAAAGGAAGCAGCGCCACGCCAGTCCAGGAACGCTTTTCGTCGACTACTCGAAGGGCGGCGGCCTGTCCCACTACGAGTAAGATGATACGATGTAAGGTCCCGTCATCGGAATCACGGCGCACTTTTAAGCTGGCGGTGCCGGAGCTCGAAAAGACGCCGCAGGGCTTCGAGCTTCAGTTTGGCACCAACTTCCTCGGACACTTCGCGCTTACCATCGGTTTGTACACGGCCCTTGCTGCAGCAAACGGCGCCCGAGTCGTATCGGTAAGCTCCAGCGGCCATTGTTTGCGTTTGCTGGGCCCTCGGCGCTAACGCCTGTTGCGGGCCATGGCGGGCTGCTAGTCCGTTTCCACGGAAGGTTCCAGAAACTGAGCGCAAGGCGCCCGTCCGACGCGTGCGAACGAATGGTCGTGAGGAACGACCAGCAACAACGGCATGTGACCCGGCACCTCCAACGTGAGACCCGGGAGAGGCCCGCCCAAGACGGTATGAATCAAGATTCTCAGCGAGTGGAACAGGGCAAGTGGTTGATTTTCAAATCTAACTCGACCCCGCTCCTAGCGCCACCTGGCCGTCCGCGCAAATTCGCTTGCATCCGCAAACGTCAAAAACATAAATCTCCTCGACAGCGTAGAACGGACTGCGCCGGACACGTCCCGCGTTCGTGTACTGGCGGTCGGCCGTAATGCTTCCTGCGTGCAGACGAGTCAGCCGGTGTACTCGACGATGTGCATTCCCGCGCCCCAGCGGTCGATCAGATACAGCCTGCCGTGCTCGTCTGTGCCGATGTCGTTGGACTGGATCGCCTCCTGAGTCGATGGCGTCGCCGGCACGTAATACCCGACTTCCTTCGGCTGCAACGGGTCGCTGACATCCACCGCGCGCAAGCCCGCGTTGAAGTAGGTCAGGAATACGAGATTAGCCCACGGGCCTTCCGCGGGAATGTTCTCCAGGATGTTATGCGCTCCAAACCGGCCGGGGCGATGGAAGTACTTGTCGCGATCCGGAATGAAATTGGCGACCGGAATGGGGTTGGTTTCGTCGCGGATATCGAGCACCCACATGAATTGGCTGTCCCAATACTTCTGCCGCGCCCGCGCTTCGTCGGTCACGACCATGTAGGGCTTGTCGCCGATCGGCCAGGCCGTGTGCGAACCGCCCGGAAATGGCGGTGACCAGCAAACGTGTCCGAGCAATTGCATATTGGACAGATCGGTGCAGTCGATGACGGCGACGCCGCCGCCCCAGAAGGCGGCGTACATGCGATTGCCGCGGATCGTCGGCGGACCGTGCAAGGTGCAGGCAGTGTCGGCCGGCATCGGATCGTTGCCGCTTCCCGAACCTTCCGCCCTCTGCCAAGGCAGGCCCCAGATGCTGACGATCTCGGGCTTAACTGGATTGCGAATGTCGAGCGTCCAGATCACGCGCTTGTGCCAACCTTCGGCATCGCAGGGCAGCAAGGCGAGATTGCGCTTGTTATCGACACCGAAGCGATGCGGACCGCTGCCCGGCATGTCGTAAAAACCAACTTGTTTCGGAGAACTCGGCTTGCTGACGTCGAAAATGAATAGACCGGCACGTCCATCTTTGCCTTTCTCGCCGGCAAGCTTCTCGGAATTGACGTACAGCAGATCGTCCCCGACCAGACGCAACTTGTGGCAGTGCACGCCGGGCGGAGCGAGGAATTCAGCGACTTTGCGCGGTTTGCGCGGGTCGGACACGTCGTGCACCGTGAAACCTTCGGCTCCGCTGTAGCTCGAACCTCCAACGGCGCCGACGAATGCAAAGCCTTTTCTAACCTCGACGAGGCTGCCGCCGCCCCAGGCCGCCGAGGAGTCATGTCCCAGCAGGCGGAAGTTCTTGGACTCTTCTGGGAAGCGTTCGCTCATATCCGATCTCCGGGCGCAATGTGTCGATCTGGGCAGAAAGCCCAATACTCAATGCGGCACGTGGTTGAAGATGTCTTCGAGCCAGTCGGCAGCGAAATCAATGCCGATCTGCCGGTTGTCGACATGCGCATGCTCCGCGCCGCCCTCTTCCGTCGAAAAGATCTTGATTGTCTTGTTTGTCGATCCGGCCGCGTCGTAAAGCTTGCGCGCATTTTCGACTGGCACGACCCTGTCGTTGCCCCCGTGGGTCACAAGGAAGGGGCAGGTGATGTTCTCGGCGACACCTTGCAGCGAGAACTTCTTCGCGATTTCGATGCCTTCGTCTTCATCTTTCGCACCGGCAACCCAGCGCCATTGGAAGTTCGATTGTGCGACCGAACTCGGCGCGTTCCGATTGGCATCCTTGATCTTTTGCTGCCAAGCAGAGAGGTCCCAGTGTAGTGCAGAGAGCGCAATGCAAGCCGCATAACGCTTCTCGAAGGCGGCCACACGTGACGAATAGTAGCCGCCGAAGCTGTAGCCCATGATCGCGACGCGCTCGGCGTCAACCTCGCTACGCCGCTGCAGATAATCGAAGGCGGCCGCGCCGGGGACTTCGTAATCGTAGCGGCTCGGCATGTCGCGCATGCGGCGAACTTCGCCCATGCCTGGCCCGTCCATGCAGAACGTGTTGAAGCCGCGGCGCGCGAACTCGAGGCCGCAGAAAAACACGCTCATTTCTTTCGCATTGTCCATGCCGTTGAGCACGACCACGGTCGGCGCGGAAACGGACGACGGCGCTTTCATGAACAGCGCGGGCAGCGTTGTGCCTTCATACGGCACCTCGACGAACTCGACGTTCGGGTAACGAAGCCGAATCCCCTGATGCCAAGCTTTATAGGCGCGAGCGCCCTGTGCCTTCTTTTCCGAGCCGGGGAAAATGAAGCGCTCCGCGTTGTAGTGATAGATGCCGGCTCGCAGATAGTAGTCGCCGGCCGTGGTCTTGTGGTTTCTCTTCAGCGCTTCATCGCCGCGGCTTTCGATCAGGGCGCCCATCGCGCTCCACTCCTCGAACCACGCTTTGCCGCGATCGGCTTCGTCCTTGCGCGCGCGCAATCGCTCGCAAACCCGGTCGATCTCTTCCAGCGCGACAACACCGTAAGGCGCCATTCCCTTGAGGATTAACGTTGCATTTGACCACAAAAAATCGCCGCCGAAGTGATCGATCCAAGGTCCACGAGACATAAACACGCCTTTCGATGATCCAGACACGACAGATCGCACCTGGCTTATACAAAGCCTCCGCAAGATCAACGGCACTCGATGAGGTTTTGGTCCCCCTGAAACCCCGTTGAGGCCGAGCAGGGGTCTTGCCACATTATCGGATGGCAGTTCATATTACAAACAATGGTCCGTTGCCGGAATCACATGAAAAGGCGGCGCCGTAGAGCGCTCGAAGGTTTTCTGAAGAGAGAGCAGCGGGCGGACGGCAGTGTCGGCGATAGGGAGCAACACCATGCCAAGGTTCTTGTCAGGCTTGTTGGCGTTCATTCTTGCAACAGCTGCAGTCGCGAACGCGTACGCCGAAGACTATCCAAGCCGATCGGTTCGTCTGGTCGTCGGCTTCGGGCCCGGTGGCGCGACAGATACCTTCGGGCGTTTGTTTGCGGCCACGCTGAGCCAGCGCATGGGCCAAACCGTATTTGTCGAGAACGTTTCGGGCGCCAGCGGCTACATCGCCTGGCAGAGAGTCGCGTCATCAGCACCCGACGGCTACACGCTCATGATGGCGGAAAACGCGCTCGTGATGCGGCCCGGGTTCAAGGATATCGAGCCTCAATTCGACCCGGTCACGCAGTTTACGCCCGTCGCTTTTGCCGGCACGTCGCCCCTCGCGATTTGCGTCGCGAATGCGGTGCCTGCGAACAGCATGAAGGAATTGGCGGCGTTGTCGCAGTCCGTACCGAAGAAACTGACCTTTGCGTCGGCCGGCGTAACCTCGGTCGCCCAGCTCGTCTGGGAAGTCGTGCGCGACGGCGCAAAGATCGAAACCAACGACATTCCCTATCGCGGCGGCGGACCGGCGATTGCCGATCTGATCGCGGGCCATGTCGACATGGCGGTGCCGTCGAGCCAAGTCGCGAAGCCCCTGGTGGACGACAAACGGATCAAGTGCCTTGCGACCACCGGCAAGATGCGGTCTCCGGCGCTGCCGCAGGTGCCGACCGTCGACGAGCTTGGCATCAAGCATGCGGACGTTGATCTCCGCTTCTGGTTCGCCGTGTTCGGTCCGAAAGGCATGCCGCAGGACGTCATCGAGAAACTTCAGAAGGCAATTCAGGCTTCATTGGATGATCCCGAGCTGAAGGGCAAATTGAGCGCGCTCGATATCACGCCGGAGTATGCGTCCGGATCGGATTTGCATAAGCGCGTCATCGTCGATATCAGGAACTGGAGCGACTTCATCGAAGCGAAAGGGCTGAAGGGGCGCTAGCTTTCCCTCGCCCCGGGAAAACACAATGAAATTAGGACTTGAGGGCAAGGTCGCCATCGTCACAGGCGGAAGCCGCGGAATTGGTTTTGCCTGCGCGTCTGAACTGCTGAATGAGGGCGGGAAGGTTGTCATTGTCAGCCAGGACCCGCAACGCAACCGGGCTGCGGCGGAGGTCTTGGCCAAAACGGCCGGTGATCGCGTCCTCGGAATTGCTGCCGATCTCCGCGAGCCGAAAGCCGTAGACTCGGCAATTGCGGCCACGCGCGACAGGTTCGGCGGGGTTGACGTTCTCGTCAATTGCGCAGCCGCTGTGGTCGACGACGACTTCTTCGCCTTGAGCGACGAGGGCTTCGCGGCGCTGTTCGAGAACAAGCTTAACGGCACGGCGCGGCTCATTCGTCAGGCGGTGCCGCTCATGCGCGCGAAGCATTGGGGGCGAATCATCAATTTCTCGGGAGGCGCGGCGCGGACGCCGCGGCTGGCTCGCATCGGTGTGAGCCTCAACAACTCCGCGGTGCTCACCTTCACCAAAGCGCTGGCGAACGATCTGGCTAAAGACAATATCCTGGTGAACGTCATCGTGCCGCAGGGGATTGCATCGGAGCGTCTCGTGCAGGACATGACGCCTGGCGCTTCGGCTCCACCCCGCAAAATCACCAATCCGCTTGGGCGTGTCGGTGCGCCGGAGGAGGTGAGCGGGCTGGTCGCTTTCTTGGCATCGGAACGCGCAAGCTTTATTACCGGATCTGCATTCGCCGTTGATGGCGGAGCATTTCCCTCAATCTAAGAACGCAACAGCCGAGTCAAATTCGATGTGTGAGGAGTGCGAGGCTTCGGAATCGAGCAATCTTACGTCCGCGGAAAAACGAAAGCTCATCAATGCGTATTGGCGCCGCCCAGTCAGCCGCCCGGTTGACAAGTTCGTTGCGCAGCCTGCCGCGCTTCCAGAGATGAATAACAATCGAGCTTTGTTTGGCCAGGAAAATCGGGATTGAGTTCTCCGCGCACACTCAGCATGGCCGCAAGAGATTATCGTGCCGGCTGCAAGAGATTGACCGCCTCCAGCCCCGCAATCCTGCCGAACACCAGGGCGCGGAGCACCGAAACTGCGTTGGGTGCGGTCGCATAAAAGTGCCCAGTGATTTCGCCAGCCGCAAACAACCCCGAGATTGGCTGCCCCTGACGCAGAACGCGTGCGCGCGCGTCCGTTGCCAATCCGCCGAACGTGTACGCGATCGCGCCGACGATCGGGTAAGCGAGAAAGGGCGGTTTGCTGATTGCACGGGCCCAGTTCGATTTAGGCGGCGAAAGGACGCTGTCGGCGCGTAACCCGTCGCAGCGTGTTGCATCGAAACGCTGCGGTTCGCCCGTGCACGCCGCATTGTAACGATGCACCGTCTCGATAAGACCACCGGAATCGATGTCGCAAGCGCGCGCCAATTCCGGCAGCGTCTCGGCTTTGACCGGCGCGACCTCGGAACGGATGGCGCGCTGGTAGTCCGCGATCTCCAGCAATCGGCTGTCGAGCACGACAAATGCAATAGCGCCGGGCGCTTCGAACTGGATCGTGCGCGCGA
>Ga0207726_1000029_pt1 | contig 26776 bp, 27 predicted proteins | sample LuqExpMetageno40_FD_187798 | JGI IMG/M metagenome (GOLD analysis project Ga0207726, IMG submission 187798) | Tropical forest soil microbial communities from Luquillo Experimental Forest, Puerto Rico - Sample 40 (SPAdes) | ecosystem: Environmental > Terrestrial > Soil > Tropical forest ...
CCAGCCGATGAAATCGGGCTCATCGAAGTCATAGAACTGGGCGATCGCGCGCTGATGTTCGGTTGGCGTATTCGGATCGAGAATAGCGGGCACGACCCGCAATATTGGGTCCTCTTCAACCAGAATACATGGCATCCCAGCTAATCCTTGGAGTTGTATTTTCCCGGTCGGCTTTCCTTCACAGGGCCGCGTCGCTTAGGCTAGTTGCTGCCATTCACGTTCGCGACCGCTTCCTTCCATTTTTGAACATCAGAACTTATTCGTGCGACGAGTTCATCGGGCGATTCGGATACGGGCGTAATACCCAACAGTTGGAAGGAATGCTGTGTCTCCGCACTGTTGAAATAGTCGGGACCATCAAGACGCAAAACCAGCTGAGGAGATATCTCGCAACGCGCGACTGCGAGACTTTCGTCATTTTGCCCACCGAAGCGCAAGAGGCTCGAGCTCGCGTGCGAGTTCTAGCAGGCCCAACCGCGTCTCCGGATGGAGCGGCTCGAGCGGATGACGCACAGCGTCGCTCTTGATCACGCCTCCCTCCATCATGACAGTCTTCGTCGCGCGTAGACCGCATTGGCGGTTCTCGTAATTGATCAGTGGCAGAATCCGTGCGTAGGCCGCAGCCGCTTCCTTGCGGCGTCCGGCACAGTGATGCATTAAAACCGGCCGGATCAAATCCGGCAGAAGAGCGCTCGGCATCGTCCCGCTGGCACCGGCATCGAGGTCGGCCATAAGCGTGATCGATTCCTCGCCATCGAAGGGGCCTTCAATGGTCTCGCCGCCCATAGCCCGCAGGTTACGTAGCTTGGCGGCCGCGCCCGGCACCTCGATCTTGAAATAGCGAACCAGGGGGACGTCGCGCGCAAGCCTTACCAAGAACGGCACTGACAGTTGGACCCCGCTGAGCGGCGCGTCCTGAACCATGATCGGTATGCTGGCGGCTTCGGCTACTCGGGTAAAGTGTTCCAACATTCCATTTTCGTCGGCACGAAGCCCCGAACCATGATAGGGCGGCATCAGCATCACGATGCTGGCACCCGCCACGGCGGCCTTGCGTGCACGAGTGACGGCAATCTGCGTGCTGAAATGGCTGCACGTGACGATCACTGGTCGTCGGCCTGCGGTGTGCGACAGACAAAAATCGAGCAGTGTGTCGCGCTCGTTGTCGGATAGCAAAAATTGCTCAGAGTAATTGGCGAGGATACAGATGCCGTCAACCCCTTGATCGATCATACAGTCGATAACGCGACGTTGCCCTTCCAGATCTAGGTCGCCGTTCGTCGTGAAAGGAGTCGGCGCGATCGGAAAAACGCCGGTATAATGTCGCCCAGAGACAGTCATAACGATACTCCCGCCAAGTCTGTTCAATGATTGGCGTATGGCACGGCTATATCCGAAGAGGAATATCCTCTATACGTCGAAGGCTAGGATTAATCGTATGTTGGTCCAAGGCGTGGCTGCCTCAAAGCCAAAAAAGCCCAAAAGCAATGGTCAGAAGTGTGAGTGGCGCAGCGACCTTGAAATAGCTCCAAAAATCAAAATCAACGCCACGCGCCTTCGCCCGCTGAGCGCCAATCAGATTGGCAAGAACCCCGCACGAGCAAACCTCGCCCTTTGTGCGTTAATAGCAAATTATCAACTTCAATATCGATCACTATTTCTTGTTCGACAATTTACGGACTAATCCCTTCTCTGACGCCTGACTCGTCAGATGAATTTCTTTCAGAGCCAATGGCTCATGCCGCGATAACTCTTTTAGATTTTCCATCTGCTCCTCTGACATCCCAACGAATCGAAATAAACCTGCTTCATGACAGGGACACATCGCTGAACGGTTAGCATATTCGAAGATCGATTCGACTCTCAGACGCGAATCTGGAATCTATGAAGACGCCGAGCGCGCATGCAACAAGGGTGAAACTTCTCACGACGTGAGAGTGAGATGCCCAGGAATATTTTGATTTTTTCCGACGGAACCGGTCAGGCCGGCGGCCTCACGCCGGATGAAAACATAAGCAATATTTACAAGCTCTACCGTGCCACACGCTGTGGTCCAGACACTGGCATCGATCCGAGCCAGCAACTGACCTTTTATGATCCAGGACTAGGATCGCAGCCGGTCAGCGGATTGTTCTCCGTCACCCGTATCTATCGCTGGCTGCACGATCTCGTCAGCCAGGCAACAGGCCTCGGGATCACGACCAACATCATTGATTGCTACGCTGCGCTCTTGAGGATGTGGCAGCCTGGCGATCGCATCTTCCTTTTTGGTTTCAGTCGCGGGGCCTATACGGTGCGCTGCGTCGCATCGGTTTTGTCATTTTGCGGCATTCCGACAACGATGGCAGACGGAGAGACACCGCTTTTCCGCGACGTAAATTCCACGCGGAAGATTGCAAAGGAAGCGGTCAAGCAGGTCTACGAGCACGTCGGGTCGCCAAAGGACACCGCCTATCTGGAGCAACGAAAGGCTCTCGCGCTTCGCTTTCGCAGGAAGTACGAGTCCGACGTGAACGGTGCGCCCAACGTCAATCCGTTTTTCATCGGCGTATTCGACACCGTCGCGTCATTGGGCAGCTACGGTGCGGCGGCCTTGGCTGTTGTTGGATGGCTTGCGTTTCTTGCGCTGGTGAGCGCGATGGTGAGCTTCGGTCAATCGTTTTTCCCGATCGCGTTCCGGCCGACCTTTGCGGCGCTCATCGCGCTATCGATTGTCGTTGCAGGGATCTGGTACGCGATCGCCCATGTGCAATATGCCATCGGCCTGGAAGGGTATTCATTTTGGCAGACGGTTCATTTCACGGCGCCCAAGATGCAGTTCTACGACAAGCATCTGGATAACGCCGTATGGTACGCACGCCATGCTTTGTCGATCGATGAGGACAGGGCGGACTTCGCCCGCGTTGAATGGGGCAGCTCGAGTAATAGCGGCCCTCCTCGCCCCGACAGCTATCCCGACTGGCTCGAGCAAATCTGGTTTGCCGGCGTGCACTCCGACATCGGTGGGGGCTATGCCGAGAACGAGGCGCGACTATCGGACATCACGCTGGAATGGATGGTTCATGCTGCCGAGAATCTTCCGGACGCGAACACCCCGACCGGCAATGGCATCAAGGTCGACAGAAGGTACTTGCAGCTAAGTCCAGACGCGCTCGGTCCGCAGCACGACGAGCGCGAGCCAGGATATTTCGGAGGTAGGTTGAAATGGACCAAGGCGCTGCGAACGATTGCTCCCGACGCGATATTGCACCCGTCCGTTTACGACCGGTTCGCCGCCGACAAGGTCCAGCACTTCTACGAGATGAAGCCCTATCGTCCCGAAAACCTGGTGAACCATGAGAATCTCAGCCGGTACTATCCGGGCGGTACCGGCGAAGCAACCGCATAGGATGTCAGAATCGTAGAGCTAGCAGCCGCGCCGGGCGTTTTCTGAAAAAAACTTTTTCGCTGTATCTCTAGTAAATGGAAAAGCGCGGCAATCTCTGACAGTTTTGGCGAGGGGTCCCACCGCGCCGCTACGCTCGAATTTATCTTTCCTTGTTTTGACGCGGAGCGAGCGTTGGCAGCGTATCGATGTGGAGCGCCTGGGGTTCGTGCGCGAGCTCCTGGGATTTGAACGCATCCGCGCTGGGTAGCGCGTACTCGGACGGCGCCTTGATCGATTCCCACGGCGTGGTTCTGATCGGCGAAACGAAATTCTTTTCGCGGCCGTCCCGGAATTTGATCCTCCACGAGATCGTAGCCTTCTCAGGCTCCCGCAACACGCGAACGCTGTGTCCCAAGGGCGCGAAGTCGGCGTATCCGCGGCAATCAATCGCGTTTTGGGGACACGCCTTTATGCAGGAGTAGCACTCCCAGCACATATTCGGCTCGATGTTGTAGGCGCGCCGGTAGGTCGTGTCGATGTGCATGATGTCGGACGGGCAGATATCCACGCAGTGGCCGCACCCGTCGCAACTCGTCATGTAGACAAAGGTCGGCATCGTGTTTGCGCCTCCTGATAGGAAGCTCAGCTCCCCATCAGGCCGTTTTCTTTTGCTGAGAGCTCAGCTCGTCGATCTTTCGATCCCATTTCATCTCGGTAGCAAAAGCGAGGCATTCTTCTGGAGACATGAAGACGGTCTCTTTCTCTGCCGGATAAGCACGCGCAACAACATCCTTCATGTAGCGTGAAATGACATCCTCCATGATTGGGATGAGATCTGTGTAGATCCGAGAATGACGCGGGACATGTTCCTCCCAGAGATGGAACAGATCCGACGAGATTATATGTACGCCGTGCGCACAATTGCCGGCGCCGAGGCTGATTACGGGAACGGGCAAGGTCTGAGCCAAATATTCGGCGACCTCAGAGGTAGTCACTTCACAAAGAATCGAGAAGCAACCAGCATCAACCATTGCCTTGGCGTCTTCAACAAGCTCTTTTGCCCGCTTTGCGGTCTTGCCTTGAGCGACAAAGCCACCGAGTTGGGGCATGCGCATTGGCGTGATGCCGATGTGACCCTGGACGGGAATTCCAGCGCGAACGATCGCTTCGATGTGCTTGGCGTGATGAATATTTCCTTCGCATTTCATCACTTCCGCGTTTGCCTCATGCACAAATCGGCCTGCATTTGCGACCGCCTGTTCACGCGAGATATGGAAGCTCCAATAGGGCATGTCGACCATGCGCAGACCATATTTCGAGCCACGGTCAATAGCCTTGGCCATCATCATAACTTCATCGAAACTGACCGAAACTGTACTCTGGTGTCCAAATAGGATCATGCCGCCCGTATCCGACACGCATAAGATGTCCATGCCCAGCCGATCTGCGATTACTGCAGTGCGATAATCATACGCCGCAAGCTGCGTAATCGGCTCACCTTTGCGCATCTTCGTCATTAACGTGTTGATAGTCACTTTCTTCCTGACCGGTGTATCAGCCATGTCATTCCCCTTCTTTGCCTCTGGCGGCTTCGAGAACTACAACTTGACCCACGCACGCCGCGCATGGGCGCACCGGGCTGGCTATTCCTTGGTTACCTATCAAAGCGCCCGGTCATTTGGCCAGTCAAGTATGCCCGGACTATCTTATGTTCGCGCTCGGCTATGAGGGGTCACCGCCAGGAATCGCGCGGAACAGTTTTCGCGGTCGCGAGAAATGGCGTCGCCGCCAGCTGAATATTTTTGAAAACGCCAGTCCGATCACAAAACCGCCGGGCGGTAGACACACCCGCGCACACATAACCAAGCGCGAGCACGCCTCCCGCAGCAGCACTCCGACAGGCGGACGTAACGACAACTTCGTCGGGCATTTGAGGTCGTGACAGATTGCTTTCTGGGCGCCATGGCCATGACGCGGCCTCGCTCTCCGCGTGCATCGAAACTAACTCAATCCGCGGCTGCCGCCAATTTTTTGTCCGGCAAAATGCACCGAGGCGCGCCTCCGAAGGCGCCACCGGAATAGCAAACTCGTTTGCAAACAGAACTAGTCCGGCCTCGATGCGCAAGGTATCAGCAGCGATAAATCCTGCGGGACGAGCGACTCGGCACAGCATGTCCCAGAGCTCGACACCATTAGCGCGTGCGGAGATGATTTCGAACCCACGCTCGCCGGTGTAGCCAAGCCTGCCCAACAGACAAGGAATGCCACCTACACGTGTTTCACAGAAAGTAAAGTAGTCAAGCGTGGAAATCACGGTTGTATCGCACAATCCACTCAAAGCCTTTAATACTCCGGGCCCTTGGATGGAGAATGTCGAGCGGCCGGGAGTTAAGGGCACTACCGTCAAATCGGGCTCGTCGCATGCAACAAGATCCAGGATGTCTTCGCGGCGTCCGCTCATGACCTCGAACGTGTTCGAAGTTCTCCGCCACACTGTCAGATCAGCAACCGCATCCAACTCGGAATTAATCCGCACTGAATACCGGATATCGCCTTCTCGCATGTTCGCTAAGGGGCGGTTAGAGAGCGCCTCGGCGACCCTCAAGGCTCCAGAACCTTGAAGCCGAGCGCTCTCGACAAACGAAAAGTCAAACAGCGCACAGTCGGAACGGCATTGTTTCACCTCCTCTGCTGGATCGCCAAAATCGAGTTTCAGCGGAAAATCGTAGAACGACATAAGTTCTTCAATGCTCAACGCGATAGATAATGCTCGTCAGCATGAAGCCGCCAACCACCAGCAACACAACCGAGACAAGGCGATGCATCAGCTTACGGGGGATGCGGTGAGCAATCTTGGCTCCTAACCACGAACCGAGGGTCAGCACAACGGCCAACGTGCCACCAAGGCTCCAATCGAGTCGTCCGTGCACAAGGTTACCGAAAGTACCAGCGGTCGCAATCGGCAACTGAATAGCTTGGCTCAGGCCTACCGCCAGAAGTACGGGAAGGTTCATCAAGATCAGAACCGGCACCAGGATCATCGGGCCGCCTGTTCCACTAATTGCTGAGAAAAACCCAACCACCGCGCCGACCGGGACGAGCAGAGTTTTATTGACGCTGAGGGATTCCTTTTCTTTCTCTGTCTGCTGTGGCCACAGAGCATTGATTCCCGATCCCAGTGCCAGAAGGCCTATACCTCCCTGGAGAATACGCGGGTCGGCGGCTTGTACCGTCAATCCACCCAAAAAAGCGGTCGGCGCAGCGCCGAGGCACAGCCACCACACCATCGGCCAGTCAATCGACTTTTCCCGAGCAAAGACAGTTGTGCCAACAATTCCGGAAAGGAGGTAGGCAAACGTCGCAGCCGAAATGGCAACCTGTATAGGGGTCCCGGCAAAGAACCAGAGCGACGGCACGAGGATGACGCCGCCGATGCCGATACAGCCGATCATTAGGCCGGAAGCAATTCCGAGCAGCGCAACCCCGAACAGCCAGCTCATCAGACTTCTCCGATTTCTCAGTTGCTGCACTGCACCAATAGATTGGGCCTCGCTTTAGTGAAATCTATTTAGATACCGTCTATTATTCGCCCATTGGCGGGAGCCAAATGTTTATCCGACAGTTTCGATATCTCGTCGCGGTCGCGGAGGAGCGGCATTTTGGCCGCGCCGCTCAGCGCTGCAACGTTACTCAGCCGAGTCTATCGAGCGGAATCAAGCAACTTGAGCTTGAGCTGGGCGTTCCGATTTTCCTGCGCGGGCGCGGGCAGCGCTTCCACGGACTAACGGCCGAGGGCGAGCGCGTTGCCGAGTGGTCGCGTGGCGTGCTCGCGTATTGCGACGCGATGCGTAAAGAAATTGCGATGATGCAGAACGATCTGACTGGCAACCTCCGTATTGGAGCAATGCCGTCCATGTCGCCGGTTCTGCCCAGCCTTTTGAAGGATTTCCGCAGCAAGCACCCGAGCGTGCGAGTTGATGTGCACTTCATTGGCAATGAGGAGATGAAGCTAGGGCTCAACAACTTCGCTCTCGATGTGGCTCTGACCTATTTGGACAAAGCCGATCTCGGCCGCAAAAACACGCTTCCAATCTATACCGAACAACTGAGCCTTCTCGTTCCGGACAAGCCCGAGTTCAAGGATCAAAACGCAATTTCGTGGTGGGACGCGGCGCGGTTGCCGCTCGCTATGCTGAGGCCGTCGATGCACGAGCGCCGCTTTGTCGATCAGGTCTTTGCTAAGGTCGGATGCTCGCCGGTTCCTCGGGTGGAATCCGAATCAATCCTGCACCTGATGTTTCAAGTTCAGTTCACCGAGCTTTGCACGATTATTCCCTCGCATTTCGTCCATGCGCCAGGCCTACATCAAGGAACCCGTGCATTGCGTCTGGTAGATCCTGTGGTTTCGCAAGAAGTCGGCCTCTTCTGGGCTGAAGGAGAGATCGTGCTTCCCATGGCAAATGCTTTTGTTTCGATAGTCCAGCAACTTAATAAGTCCGGTGAGCTACGGAAGCGATTGGCTGGTGACGAAATGACCAGTGGAACTGGTGCCCCGCACGCGTGCCGCGTCGTAAAGCAGCGTGGTCGGTTGCCACCGGACGCGATCAACGCGCGGCAGCATTCATAAACGCAAGCGTCGTCGCGACCGGATTTTCAACTCTTGCAAGTTCAGATGCCGTGAGCTCAGTCTTCGGACCATCGGCTCGGCCCATCGAGAAGCTGGGGCCACGCGTCTCACCTTGCCCTGGAGAGAAGATGATTTCGATGGGATGTTCATCGTATCCGACGAATTTCAGTTCCATTGTTTCCGGCCAGCATGCAATCATCCCATCGCCCACCTTAGTCACGAGAAAGCGCATAACTGCGGTGGCATTGTTGAACCAACGTGCCAATTCCTCGAGACCCAGCTGGCAAGTTGCTGGTGCATAGTCGTCGGCATCGCCGGTCATCAGACCTGCAATGCTGTAAGGAAGAGCTTTCGAAAATCGCGTACGATCGAGTCCGCGATGCAGTAGCTCCACGAGGATCCAAGCTTCGACTTCCGCGGGAGAGCGCTCGTGCGGGTCAAAGACATGGGGCGTCGGCTTGTCTCCTTCCAGGAACTGCAGCTTGAGGCTGGGCAATCGCATTTCGACTGCCAGGTTGTCAAAGAACGGCCTGGTGACGAATGCCTGATCCGCTGGACGATAGCTCAGTAAGATACGTTCCAAACCGGATGTGTGGTCCACGTAGCTGTTGGCGATTCGCACAAGCCATTGCGCAACGTTCAGCGCCTCGGTGCGAGCGCGCGCAAATTCCTCCGAACTAGCAAGGCCGACGGGCGACCATGTGACCGCCTCATCAACTAAACTTGTCATAGCGAATACTTCCAGCATTAACGCCGGCAACGATCAACGCGCGAATAGCGCAATCCACCATAATGGGCGGCCCTGCGACGAAGGTGAGACAGCTGTCTTGTACCAGACCCGAACAGCGCACCGCCACGTCGTGAACGAGTCCGCTTGCAAGCTTGAGCATTGGATATTGTACATGAACACGCGTCTTGGCAGGTTCGTCTGACAAAACAATGGTGATATCTAGGTTGCCATGCGCAAGCGCCGAATATCTCGCAAGCTGCGATAGATAGACACAGTCGTCGAGCGTCCGGAATCCGAAAAACATCTCCCCGCGATGACGAAGGAAATAGTCAACCTGCGCAGCGCGTTCGAGGATTGACATCATACCAGCGATTCCGGATCCCCCGCCGATGCAAACGATGTCCCTATCTTCCTCTGGACGGAACGCTGCACGTCCAAGCGGGCCAAAAATACGAAGGTTCGCTCCTACGCGCTCTTGAGCAAACAACCATTCGCTAAATCCTCCGTTGGGCTTGCGTTTAAGGAGCAGATCGATTCGGTCAGTTTCCGAGGCGAAATTGACCATCGAATAAGCGCGTCCGCCGGACAAACCGTCAGTTTCGACAAGAACAAACTGGCCCGCCTCGAAGCTCATCGGAGATGACAGTCGGAGCATGAAATGCGCGAGATCCTTTGTCAGCCTGCGCAGGTTCTCAATCGTGCCGTGGCGTACTTGTGGTCTGAACTTCTCGAAAATTTTAACCTGGGACAGGACCTGCAAGAAGCAGTCGCTTCGCGGGCGTGACTGGCACATCAGGATGTCGCCCTTATCGGGCTTGAGGTGGAGATACCCTGGCGCCTCTCTCCATTGTACTTCCACAGTGCCGAGCTTTACACGCGCGCGGCAGGTACCACACGTGCCGCTGGCGCATTCGTAAGGCAGTGTCAGACCGGATCCTAGCCCGCTGTGCAGTATGATTTCGTTTTCACCACAGTCGAACGCAGTTTCTCCTGCCTTGCTCTGGATCGTGATTTTCATCGGCGACTGACGTTCTCATTTAAAAAAGTCATCATCTGACTGGTCGCCGATTTCCGTCTCAAACTCATAAACCAGTTCTTGCTCGATATTCGCTAGGAGAACACCGGCCTCCTGCTTCAGCTGGTACGTCTTCAGCGGACGCTCCGTCTCGCCTTGCAATTCTAAGGTTTCGAGATTCCAGGACCAAAGGTGCTTGCTGCAGGTCAGCACGCATCGTGCGACAATGCCTGATTCCTCCAGAGGCTCTTCCATATGTGGGCAGACCGGTGGAACAGCGCGGAAACCCTGACCATAATTGACCACCAATATCTGGATCCCGCTCACGTTGAATTTCCGCACTGAGTTTTCAGGAACTTCGTCGGCGCGGCAAATGCGTGTCCAAGCCATTAACTGATCTTCTTCTTGAACAAGCCTTCTTCGACCAAATCAGATCGGCCAGTGCGATCCCTTGTCCAGGCGGCGGTTCTCTATCCGCAGCTCGCGGCTAAGAAAGCGCGCCCTGTCATCCTCGATCTTGAAGGTGTCATTGTATTTCCCGACAAGAAAAAGGCGGCTCTCGCCGGCATCGATGTGTGAATTGATCCCGTCCAGCATATTTTGATAAACAATGACCGAGCTAACAGCCTTCGCATTTTGTCCATTTTCATCAACGTCGATCGTATAAACCGATGTGTGACGGGTCAAAGGTGAGTGATCCGTATTATGCTTCGGTAGCAGCTTAACCAGGTTGACCAGTCCGTTCCGATCGAGCCACAAATACGTCATATCTTTATTGATCTCGGGACTCCAAGCGCGAATCGCATATTGAAATGCGTCGTCGCACTCGGCGAGCCATCCCGTCCAATCCTGCCGGTCAAGTAACAGGGTCGAACGATAGATGGTGTCACGAACAAGAGCGTATGGGTCCACAGCAAATCCTCAACTGGGCCAACTCGGCCGCACAGCGCGAGGCTAATTAACCCTCACGTATTGCACGTCTATAATTTGCGAAGGTTGCCCTGCGCTACTACTCCGCGGCCACAGACACGGCTTCGGAAAACGGCTCTTCAGGCCTGCTTGGCCTGCGGTTCATCCAACGGCCCCATTCAGCGTAATAATGACGCATCCCGTTCTCATCGTGAATAGTCTGGTTCTCGTGCCGGCCGTGCAAAATACGGCGCGGTTCGGAGCCCGGCAGCATTGTTGTGCCCTGCCCCTGAACGCCAAGCAGATCCTCGTGCAGATTCCTGCCAAACGGTCCCCAAATCGAGTTGTGATGATTGACACGAGTTTGGCGGTCCTGAGCCGTGTCGGATTTGAGACCGAGACCGCGGAACTCGATCATCACCTTGTCGGGAGCGAGCGGAGTTACGATATCGCATCGCAGCGCGGAGCCGCGCAAATTGAAATTCATCCCGGGAAATAGGTCGATCATATACCATTGGTTCGGGGGCAGGTGAGGAAACGATAGCGCCGCGCGACTCTCGAATCCCTCATATTTCTCGTAGTTCACCTCAAACGTACCGACCACAACGTGACCGTGCTCGAAAGCTTCGTTCTTGCGCGCGAAATAAGCATCGTTAAAGCCGGTGACGCGGTTATGATAGTGCATGAAATCGTGATAAAATTCACAATTCGTATCATGCCACAATTTGTAATTCGAGTTCACGATCGCCTTGTGATAGTGAAACACTTCAAGTGGCTCGGCCTCGAGCGATTTTCGTAGACAAGCAAATGCTGGACCCGCCCAGTCTTCCAGTGATACCTGCGGGTTGTCATCAAGGTTGACCCAGACAAAACCGCCGAACTTCACCTCGCAACGAAGCCGTCGGAGTCCCACCTCTTCCTTGCACAATCGATCCTGGAATCCTTCCTTTTCGCGGCTGATGTAAACGCAATTGCCGCGCATGTCGTATTGCCACGCGTGAAACATGCACGTCATGCGCTTCGGATTCCCCGACGGCTGCCCTTCTAGAAAGCTTCCCGCGGGGCGCCGTTCGATGATCATGCCCCGGTGCGGGCACACGTTGAGGAAGGCGCGAACTTCGTTGTCGGGCCCGCGGCACATGATAATTGGCTCGCGGGCGATCGAGGTAGTGCGAAAGTCATAAGCGTTGGGCAATTCGGATTCGTGGCATACCGGAATCCAAGTCCGCTTGAAGATCTTCTCCTGCTCTTCTTCAAAGATCTCAACGTCGGAATAAACGCGGCTGTCCACCCATTCCGAAGGCTGCAATTTTGGTTCTGCGGTCCATTGCCGATGGTTTTTTGCTGCCACTTTGGATGCTCCTTAAAAACCTTGGGGGCCACGGCTGCTATATATGCGGTGGACTACCAAACACATAATATCAGGACAGAATCCCCACTCGCCAGACGCCCTAAAATCGAAACTTCTTATCTTACAATAGCTAGTGGCTCATTTCAGTGTTCATTCCAAGTTTCCAAGACCAAAGGTCGCCGAAACGGGGATTTCTGTGCTCTACAACAATTCGCAGGCGTGATACCCTTCTCTATTTGCCAATTAGCAAGAACGATTTTCGTTTTGGCGTTTGATTTGCTGTCATTTCCTATCGGCAGGGCCGTTTGGTCAGTCGCCATGTCAAAGGGATCGCTCAGGGCAAACTGCCTTGTTGCAGCGCAACAAGCGCTGATTTTCGGAAAGGGCCTTGCTTGCCCAACAGAGAACGCCTGAGGATAGACTCGCAATAAAAGCCAAGCAGGGAGGGTAACATGCATAGCAATACAGCGACGGTCGCCTCGATCGCACTGTTTGGACTGGCACGCTCACGCGCCGCAGCTTTTTCGGCGGGGTGCATGTTGTTGTTTGGTGTTGCTGCGTTGACGTCGACGTATGCGGACGCAGCGGATACCAAAAACTACGGAAAGCCGGGTGACCCGGTCGACTTGGTGGTGGGCTATCAGCCCTATTACACGGAGGCTTGGTCCGGCGTCGTAATGCGGGACAAGAAATTTTACGAAAAGTATTTGCCGAAGGGATCCAACGTCACCTTCCAGATCGGTCTACAAGGCGCGATCATCGTGAACGGAATGATCGCCGGCAAAGTCGACATCGGCTATGTCGGGGATATGCCTGCCATCGTTTCGACGAGTCATGCCGATGTCCGCGACATTCGAATGGTGGCGGCGGTTGGGCTCGGCTACGATCAATGCAATAACTTCCTCGTTCGAACTGATGCGCCGGAGTTCAAATCGCCCGAGGAAGCCATCAAATGGCTCGATGGCAAGACTGTTGCGGTGCCAAAGGGCTCGTGCACCGATCGCTTCGCGCAGGCCGTCTTCAAGCGCTTTAACATCAAGCCGTCTGAATACCTGAACCAGAGCATTGAGGTCATCACCAGCGGATTCCGTGCTAATAAACTCGACGCCGCCGTGATTTGGGAACCGACAGCGTCTCGCCTCATCCTTGAGAAACTCGCGCGACGCGTCGCCACAGGAGCTTCGGTCAACGAGAACGATGGGGGGTTCCTGGTGATGCCGCAGGCCCTGATTGAGCAGCGTCCGGATATCGTGAAGGGCTGGCTTGAGGCCGAGCTCGATGCCGAGCTCTATTTCAGCGATACCAAGAACGCCATGGAAGTAACCGGAATGGCCCTCGGCCAAACCACCGGCTTCCCCGAGAAGGCGCTCTGGATGTCGGCCTATGGAACAACGTCTAAATCGGAGGGCGGCACCGACACGCGCATTACCTTCGCCTACGCGTTCACGCCCGAAGCGAAGGCTCTCGTCGAGAAAGCTTCGAAATTCCTGGTCGAAATCAAGAGCATCAAGACGGACATCCGTCCAGATGCGGTGATGTCTCAATTCACCGCAGATATTTTGAAGAGTCGATCGTTGAATGCGCCGATCGGGAAGATCAACGCACTTCCGGATTCCGCGTATACGGGCAAGTGACGGCCTGAACCGAACGCGTCCGCTTCGCGCCAAGCGCGAAGCGGACGGGAAAACCCAAGATGACCGAAACAGAAGTCACGGGCTTGCGAACCTTCCAGCCTGCGGAAGCCGGCACCGTCGCTACCGACACGCCAAATAGCTGGGCATTGTCGATGTATCGAACGGCGCTGTGGCTCAAGAGCCCCCGTCCGTATCTGATGCTGATCGGTTTCGGCCTGTTCCTTGGCTTCTGGTATCTCTCGGTTGAAGTACTGAAACTGCCGCGCTTCGCTGAAATGCCCGGGCCTACGGAAGTAATCGACGAATGGCTCAATCAGGATCCGACCTACGGCTTATCGATATTCATTCCCGAATACTACATGCACATCTGGGTCAGCACGCGCCGGATCGCCATTGCGTTCATTCTCGCAACCGTTACTGGCGTACCGCTCGGCTTATTTCTCGGCTGGTCGCAACGCTTTAAACAGTATGTATTTCCGGTATTCGAATTGCTGCGCCCAATTCCTCCTCTCGCTTGGGTGCCGCTCGCGATCGTGATGTTTCGCGGCTCTGAGACACCGGTCATTTTCCTCACATTCCTTGCCTCTTTTTACGCGACAGCGCTCAACACGATGCTTGGAGTGCAGTCGATCGACGTTTCCTTGATCCGCGCCGCCAGCTGTTTGGGTGCGAAACGTTGGCAGATATTCCGGCACATCGTCGTACCCGGAGCGCTTCCCTTCATCTTTACGGGATTGCAGATCTCCGTCGGCGTCGCGTGGTTCTCTCTGGTGGCCGGTGAAATGGTCTCAGGCCAGTATGGGCTCGGCTACGTGATCAATACCTCGTACACGATGGTCCGTTATCCGACAATCATCATCGGCATGGTGACACTCGGTATCGTCGGCTACGTAACCAGCGCCGCGATCCGCGCGGTCGGTGATTACATGATGCAGTGGCGTACGCGCGAACTTTCACTGGGTCGGCAATGAAAATGATGGCGGTGGATCAGGGAAAGGCGTTTCCGGGAACGCCTCGAACGCTGCGACGGGGACATATCCGCATCGAAGATGCCGTGAAAATTTACGGCCCTCAGAATGGCGGGATCTTGGCCGTCGACCATTGCACCTTCGATGTGCCGGCCGGCGAGATCACGGTGGTGGTCGGTCCGTCCGGCTGCGGAAAGACGACGCTTCTGAATGCCATCGCCGGGTTCCATAGTCTGTCGGCGGGCGCCATTTACCTCGATGAAGAGGTCCTGTGCGGCCCCGGAAGACTCAAGGCTGAACCAGGGCCTGACCGTATTGTCGTTTTCCAGAACGGTGCTCTTTTTCCTTGGAAGACGAATATCGACAACGTGACGTTCGGCCCGATCATGCAGGGCACGATGACGCCGGCACAAGCCTACGAGAAAGCACGCCATATGATGGCCGATGCCGGCCTCCGGGGCGTCGAGAATAATTACCCCGGCGAGATTTCATCGGGCGTGCGACGCCGCGTTGAGATCGTTCGGGCCTTGATGAACGATCCAAAAATCCTTCTTCTCGACGAGCCGTACCGAGCTCTCGACTCGCTAACAAAATCTGTGATGCACGAGGCTCTACTCGATATCTTCTATAGGACTCGCGTGACGGTGTTCTTCATAACGCACGATCTGGAGGAAGCGATTTTCCTCGGACACCGCGTTATCATCATGACAACGCGTCCGTGCCGTCCCAAGAAGGTACTCGATATAGATATCCCGCATCCACGCGACTACAGCGCTCTGACCACGAAGCGATTTCGCGAACTCATGGATGAGACGGCAATGGCAGTCCACGAAGAAGCAATCAAGGCCTTCGAGGCCGGTGAGATGGAGCGTTAACGTGGTGCGGATCAAGGCGACCGCGCTGAGTGCGGCAACATTCATCACCGGAGAGGAGTTCTGGCGCGGCTGCGTTGCAATCGTATGCTTCCTTCTGTTCTGGCAGATCGGCTCGCGATCAGTCGACTGGCTTGGGTTTGCCGTGCCGGCTGTATCGCAAATTCCACCGCCGACCGCGGTCTCACATCAACTCTACGTTCTGATCCAGGAACCGAGTTTCTGGTACAGTGGATACCTCAGCAGCGTGCGGGTGTTCGAAGGATTTGCGGCCGCGATGGTCATCGGCATTCCGCTGGGGTTAGCGATGGCGGTGAGCCGTATTTTTTATGGGATCGCTTTTCCCGTCTTCGAAGTGCTGCGGCCCATTCCACCGCTCGCGTGGGTGCCAGCGTCGATCATCTTTTGGCCGACGCAGGAGCTTTCAATTGCGTTCGTCACATTCCTAGGTGCATTTTTTACCATTGTCATCAACGTTATTGGGGGCGCCCAAGCGATAGATATCCGTTACTTTCAGGCGGCGCGCTCTATGGGTTCGTCGAATTGGGATATCTTCCGACGTATCATTCTGCCGGGGACGCTTCCTTCAATTGTCGTTGGCGCGACGGTTGGGGTTGGAATAACTTGGGCGGTCGTGGTCGCCGCGGAAATGATCTCTGGCGGCGGTAGTGCCGGCTCAATGGGGGGAGCCGCGGGCGGAGGCCTAGGCTTCTTCATCTGGAATTCTTATGTCGGCGGCTCGTACACGCAAATTGTTGCTGGCATGATAACAATTGGCATTGCGGGCTACATATCGAGCGCCTTGCTCCGCAAAGTCGGAGATTGGTTGACCCCCTGGCTAGCCGAGCCATAACGCCGCGCGAAAGAACATGCGACAGGTTACATACGCTCACTCGTTCGATGCACCGGCGTCGCGATGAGCAGCGAAATCACTGTTAATGGGGTTTGCAAGTCTTACGGGGTTGGCAATTTCGCCAAAACTGTCGTGCAAGATTGCAGCTTCACCGTGCCGCGTAATAAATTGACCGTTATGGTTGGTCCTTCCGGATGCGGAAAAACAACACTGATCCGGCTACTCGCCGGATTTGAGCGGCCGACCAGCGGCAAAATCACAATTGACGATAAGCTTGTTACGGGTCCTGGTGTCGATCGGATGGTCGTGTTCCAGGAAACCGCCCTGTTTCCTTGGATGTCGACCTACGACAACATCATGTACGGTCCTCGTGCGCGCGGCGAGGACACGCCGGAAATGCGAGATCTTGCTGAGACATTACTGCAGAAAGTCGGCCTGAGCGCGTTTCGCCACAAATATCCATCGCAATTATCCGGTGGCATGCAGCGGCGCGCCGAGCTCGCGCGCTCCATGATCAACCGACCGAGTGTGATGATGCTGGACGAGCCGTTTCGTGGCCTTGATGCAATGACCAAGCGGCTAATGCAGGAGTATTACTCGAAACTGTATGACGATTTTCGTCGCACAACTTTTTTCGTCACTACAGACATAGATGAAGCGATCTTTCTTGCGGACCGCGTACTCATTATGACCAACATTCCTACGCGGGTACGAACCGTGATCGACGTCAAGTTGCCACGGCCGCGTAAAGTTGAGGCAATTTTCGAGAGTGATGAGGCAAACGCCATAAAAATGCAGGCCCTATCGTTGCTGCACGAAGAGGCGATGAAGTCGTTTTCGCATGGTAGTAAGGCCGCCGCTGATTTTATCGACGCGTATTCAAAACGGGTCGGCGGCTAGGCAGATCTTTTGCCCAAGACAATCAGCGAAACGGACGGATAGCGCGTTGCTCCCAGCAAAGTCGCCGATGGCTCGCAGGCATACTGCAATGCAGCGACAAGTCGCAGCCTTGACAGGCCATGCGAGAAACCCGCTGCGCGGAAACAGCCGACACAATTGTCGCAATCATGTTTCTGATGAAATGCATCGACCGATGCTCCTGTCCTTGCAATTTTTTACTAAATCGTCCCGTATCCCTCGTTGACCTAAGTCAAAATCGGTTCCTTTTTTCGGAGCACGGCGCCTTTTGCCTGCCAATGAGGCGGGGCCAAGTGCCGCCCAGTGTTAGACTACGTCAATATGCAAATAGGCAAGACACGGGGCTACTAATCCGCTGGATGAGTTAGCCTAACTGCAATATCGGATTCTTGGGGGGTCAATAAACACGATTAACCGATGTCGGAGGCAGGAAACAATGAAAGACATGGCGCCCATCGGATATGACGAAAAAACCCAGCGACTGATCCACGACATGGTGGCGGCAGAGGCCCGCCATATTTCTGGCCGCGAAGTCGAAAATCCGGAGTGTGACTGTAAAGATGGAATGTTCCCTGCGCGCGCGCCGACCCGTCGCGTTTTTTTATTTGCGGCCGGATCGAGCAGCGCCGCGGCAGCCCTACTCGGCGGTAGAGCGCTTGCAGAGGAAGCTCCCCCGGGTGCTAAGCATTTCGACGTGCCACTCGACCCTACAAGGCAGCAGGGTCGCCCGGTAGCGGCCGATGGTTACGGCACGCGCTCGCAATTCGAGACCGAGGTACGCGTCCGTTTTCCAACTCCGAATGAGAATACCTCCTGGAGCTTTACGCCGCTCGACAAAATGCAGGGAAATCTCACCGCCTCGGGATTGCACTTCGAACGGCACCATGGGGGCACTCCAACCATCGATCCGGCACGGCACATGTTGTTCGTGCACGGGATGGTCAACACCCCGAAAAAATTCTCAATGGTAGACTTGAAGCGCTTCCCATCCGTAACCAGGCGGCACTTCATCGAGTGCTCTGGCAACGGCCTGACCGAATGGAACAAGCCTACCCTAAAGACCGTGCAAGGTACGCACGGTCTGCTCAGCACATCGGAATGGAATGGCGTTCCTTTCGCTACAATCGCGCGTGAGGTGGGTCTCATGGACGGAGCCAGCTGGGTCCTCGCAGAAGGATCCGACGCGGCAGTGATGACGCGCAGCATCCCGATGGAAAAGATGCTGAAAGACGCACTTCTGGCTTACGGTCAAAACGGTGAATCGATCCGACCTGAACAAGGGTACCCACTACGTTTGTTGCTGCCTGGTTTTGAGGGGAACACCCACATTAAGTGGTTGCGACGGCTCCAGGTCAGTGACAAACCCTTCATGACGCGCGAGGAAACTTCAAAATATACAGACCTGATGGCTAACGGAAAGGCGCGGCAGTTCACATTAGAAATGGAGGCAAAGTCGGTCATCACCTTCCCCTCGGGGGAGATGAAGCTTCCCGGCCCCGGATTTTACAATATCAATGGTCTGGCTTGGTCTGGCCGCGGCCGGGTGCAGTCAGTCGATGTCTCAGTCGATGCGGGCAAGACGTGGTATCCCGCGCGGATTGATGGCCTGCCAGAGCCGATTTGCACCGTCCGATTCAACTTTCCTTGGATGTGGGACGGCACCCCGGCAGTGCTTCAGAGCCGCTGCACTGACGAGACCGGCTATATTCAACCGACCCTGAAACAACTCATCGCAATCCGTGGTGATAACGGCCCATTCGGCTCCATTTATCATCTCAATGCGATTCAGAGTTGGGCCGTTGCAGCAGACGGGGGTGTGACGAATGTTCACGCGTAGTGCAGCGATCCTTGCAATCTCTCTTGCCGGCCTTTCCGTCCCAGCGAAAGCCCATGCACAAGCGCAAATTCACTACGGCTTTGGTACGGCAGCCACCTCGGAGGATCTTGCGAAGTTCTTCTCGATTCCGGCCAACGGGAACGGTCTGCCACCCGGAAGTGGCACCGCGGCGGAAGGCGCCAAGGTCTATGCCGAGAGCTGTGCCGTTTGTCATGGTGACAAGTTGGAAGGCAACCCGGCGAGGGGGATCGGCGGCGACAAGTTGATCGGCGGCCGCGGCACGCTTGCGACCAACACTCCTATTAAGACCGTTGAAAGCTACTGGCCATACGCCACGACGTTGTTCGACTACATTAAGCGCACGATGCCATTCTCGGCTCCGGGCTCTCTAAGCGATGCGCAAGTCTACAGCGTCGTGGCCTATATCCTTTCGCAGGCAAATATCATCAAGCCGACCGAGACGATAAACGCGACTACACTACCGAAAATCGAAATGCCAAACCACAACGGATTTGAGCCAGATCCACGGCCGGAGCTAGATCTTTATAAGTAACCGATGCCAGCTCAGTCGCTGAAAAGACAAGGTTTAATATTTACCTAGCAATATCCCACAGTGACGGCGAACCCCGCACGAGCAAACCTCGCCCTTTGTGCGTTAATAGCAAATTGTCAACTTCAATATCGATCACCATTTCTTGTTCGACAAATTTACGGACTAACCCCTTGTCTGACGCCTGACCCGTCAGATGAATTTCTTTCAGAGCCAATAGCTCATGCCGTGATAACTCTTTTAAATTTTCCATCTGCTCCTCTGACATCCTAACGAATCGAAATAAACCTGCTTCATGACAGGGACACGACAGTGTCATTGGCACTGTCGTCGTTGGCGGTACCGATAGGTAATCGACCGTTAATATTTCGTTAACGATGTTTGCTCACAATTTCAGCGAGTCGGGAGAGCATGCCATGTTGCAAGCCGACATCGTTGCACTCGAGCATCGACAGCAAGATCTTGAAAATGAGATTTCCGAGGCGCTCTGTCATGCTGCAATTGATGACCCCATGATAATTGACCTTAGATCCAGAGTTTTATTTGTCAGGGAAGAAATTGATCGTCTTCGTCATGAGGCGCTTCTTCTCTACCATTGAGCGCTATGGATTTTCCTAATCATTAGCGGCTCGCCGCACTTTATGAGTCAGGTTGATATCTATTCGCTGTCTCGTCTCCGATTGACGCGGCGATGTCTGGCCTCGCTGAAGCATTTCGATGCGCAGCGTCGGCGCGTCGACGAAAGCATTTCTCTGCCGCCGCAAGCGCGGCACAACGCGTTGATCGCCGCGTATGCGGTGCCGGTGACGCGCTAGATCGCGGGTAGGTTTTCAACCACGACCTCCGTTTTCAGCTTGGCCGAAATGATTTCGCGCAAGTCCTTCTTCGATACCTTGCCCATGCCGGAGAGCGGCAGCGAATCCACAATCTCGAGACGTTCGGGCAGCTTAAACTTGGCGATCCGTTTGCCCTGCAGGAATGAGGTAAGTTCAGCAAGCGATAGAGACTCGCCCGGACGCAGAGTTACAAAGGCGCAGCTGCGCTCGCCCATGACGGCATCGGGCATGGCTACCACCGCGGCCATGTGAATCTTTTCGTAACCGAGTATGAGATTTTCGATCTCCTCCGCGCTGATCTTTTCCCCGCCACGGTTGATCAGGTCCTTCTTGCGGCCTTCGACCACCAGATTGCCGCTCGGATGCAGGCGCACCATGTCGCCCGTGCGATAGAAGCCGTCGGCGGTGAATGTCTGGCGGTTATACTCACCGGACTTGTAATAGCCGCGGATGGTGTAGGGGCCGCGCGTAATCAGTTCGCCTACTGCGCCCGCGGGCAGGTCCTCCTCACCGTCGCCGATGATCCTGATTTCATCAGCCGTGGATACCGGGCGTCCCTGCGTCTCCAGGATATCCGTCCAGGGATCGTCCGGACGACTGAGATTGGTAAGGCCCTCCGCCATGCCGAAAGCCTGGCCGGGTCTCGCGAAGGGCCACGCATTGCGGGTCCGCTGCACCAGTTCCGGCAACATTTTTTGTCCGCCGGCATAAATGTAACGCAACGAATCGAGGCGGTACTTCTGGCGCTGCGGAGAATTCAAAAGCGTAATTAGTAATGCCGGGGTAACGCCGAGGAAGGTCGGCTTTTGCTGGTCGATTGCCTCAAAGATCGTCTCCGCCTCAGTCGAGGCGCTAATGGCTACACGGCCGCCGGCAACCAGAGCCGCCAGCATACCCGGCGCGCCGAGCGGAAAATTATGCGCCGCGGGAAGCGCAACCATGAAAGCGGTGTTCGCACCCCAGTTCAGTACTTTAGCGCATTCGGTGGCATTACAGAGGTAGTCGACATGCGTCCGCGGAATAAGCTTCGGGACACCCGTGGTTCCTCCTGACAACAACATGAACGCCACTTCGAAAGGGTCTGGCCGCTGCTGTGCTAACTCGTGCGCTGCGTTGCTTAGCTGCGGGTCGGCCGCAATCCATGGATCGAGATAGCACACGCCAGGCTCCGAACCCTCTCCGAGTGCCAACAAGTGGCGCAGATTTGGATTTGTCGCCTGAATTTCCCGCGCCATCGGTAGATAATTGAAGTTGCGAAATCGCTGCGGAAACAAGTAGGCGCTGGCACCGGTCAATTCGGCGAAATAAGACAATTCCCGGGCACGATGGTGCGGCAGACACATCACCGGTATCACGCCAATCTTCTGCAGAGCGAAGAAGGCGATGATAAATTCGCGCACGTTTGGAAATTGCAGAAGGACGATATCGCGCCGCTTTAGTCCCAACCTTAGCAGATGCAATGCCACACGCGCGGCGAGGTTGTCGATATCGCCATAGCTCAATTCGCCGCGGACGTCCGTGACGAACACGCGCTCTGGAACGGCGCGGGCGCGCGCCTCCAGAAGATCGACGAGACTCTCAATCTTCCAGTAGCCCAGCCGAAGATACTCTTTAGCGAATTGCTCCGGCCAGGGCGCACAATGTTCGAGCATCAGCCTCCCCCGCGGACCCGCGATGAAATGCGTTCCGTTTCGCCTCCGTGTGTGCGTTACTCTGCTGCGACTTCAGACGGTGCGCCGGCGCTCTCCTCCTTTTGTCTGAGGGCAAAAAGGATTCGGTCCGGTGACATGGGTAAGCAGTTTAGCCGTGCCCCGGTCGCGTCGTAGATGGCATTGGCCAGCGCGGCGATGACGCCCGTGCCGGCACCTTGGCCCGCTTCTTTGGCACCGAAGGGCCCCTCGGGCTCGAATGTAATGACGTTGTCGTGCCGAAAGTTGGCGAGCCTCGGGATATCGGTCATCAGCGGCATTTTGTAATCGCGGAATGAAGGATTCATCACCTTGCCGTCGATGCGAATAAGGGTTTCAAAGAGCGCATGGCCAAACGACATAACCGTTGCGCCGATTACCTGTCCTTTCACCCCCATAGGATTGATCGGAAAGCCACTGTCGTCCGCGCCCCAGAAACCAACAATCTTGACCTGCCCGGTATCAGGATCGACCTCAACCTCGACCGCGCAGGCCGACGGATTGTAGGCGGGCGAAAGATTGCCGTGGCCGGTACGGAAGTCGATCTTCTCGTCGCCCGCCGCATAGGTTCCGTGGCTGATGATGAGACGCCCGGTTTGGAACGCGCCCCATCGCACCGCCTCCTTTAGCGAAATGCGTTGCCGGTCGTCGTGGCGGTTGACGATTTCTCGGTTGCGAAAGACGAGATCATCCGGATTGGCGCCCAGTCGCTCCGCGGCAATCATCGCAAGTTGCCGCCGCGCATCCTCGGCCGCGCGCTTAACCGCGTTGCCGGTAAAGAAAGTCACGCGCGACCCGAAGGTGCCTGGATCAACGGGTGTGGAATCTGAATCGACGCGGATGTAGCGCACGTCGTCCACACTAACGCCAAGCACCTCGGCCGCGATCATCGACAGGACGGTGTCCGCGCCCTGCCCTACGTCAGTCGAGCCAGTGGTAAGGTGAACTGTCCCGTCTTCCTGAATCCTGATCTCAGCCGCGGAAGCAGAGTGGCCCATGAGCCTTGCGCCGGAAATGTGCGACCCACATCCAAACCCGATCCCGCGGTACTTGGGCAGCCTGCCCCGTTTTTCGCGCCAGCCGGACAACTGCACTACTCGGTCAATGCACTCGTCAAAGGCGAATGTTCCGATGCGGAAGCCGTTGGCCGTTACATCGCCCGGCTGTAGCGCGTTGCGATGGCGAATATCGATGGGATCGATGCCGAGATCGACCGCGATCAGCTCAAGCTGGCTGTCACGGGCGAAACAGATTTGCGTGTTGGTATGTCCGCGCAGAGCGCCGCAGAATCCGTTGTTGGTGTAAACACGGTAGGCTTCGTATCGAAGGTTCGGAATGCGATAGGGGATATTGAGCATCGCGCCGGCGAGGTACATGCTGAAGCCGCCGATGCTTGAGTAAGCGCCGCCATTGGCAACCATTTTGCAATGCTGCGCAAGGATGCGGCCGCTTTTGTCGGTAGCTGTGCGCAGCCAAATTTTCATCGGGTGGCGCATGTGCCCGATGGTCAGGACCTCGTCCATGGTGTGGACGATCTTGACGGGCCGGCCGGTCTTCTTTGACAGCATGACCGCGCAGAAATCCATCGGCATTGCTTCCTGCTTGCCGCCGGAAAATCCGCCGCCTACCACCGTCTGCACTACGCGCACGTTCCTAAGCTCGAGCCCGAGTCCCATCGCCAACTGCCGCCACACGACGTAGGGGCTCATCTTGCACGACCACAGCGAGACCTTGCCGGTGGCGTCCCACAGGCCGATGCAAGCATGCGGTTCGAGCATTCCTTGCTTGACCGGCTGCGTCTCGTAGACGTCTTCGCGCACGTAATCGGCGCGCGTGAAAGCCTCGTCCACCTTGCCAAACTCGAAGGCGGTCTTGGCGGAGATATTGTTCGCGACCTTGTCGTGGACGAGCGGCGCGCCCGGTTTCATCGCCTCGTCCGGATCGAATACCGCGGGCAGCGGTTCGTATTCCACGTCGATCAAATCGAGCGCCTCTTCGGCAGTATCCTCGTCGACCGCCGCCACTGCAGCCACTTCCTCGCCGATATAGCGCACCACATCGAGCGCGAGAGGCAGGTAGTCGCGCGTTTGCGGAAGATTTCCATATCTGACGCCTGGGAAATCGGCCCCGGTAATGACCGCACGAACGCCCGGCAGAGCTTTCGCTCGCGTTGTGTCGATCCGCACAATGCGCGCGTGTGCATGCGGACATCGCAGCAGTTTGCCGTGCAGCATGCCGGGCATGCTGAGATCGTCGGCATATTCGGCCTGGCCGCAGGCCTTCGGGATACCATCCTTCTTCGGCGTCGGCTGGCCGACAACGTCGAAAGTATTGCGCACCGGACTGTTCATATCAGCCCCCGCGCTGTTGCTTGAGCTGCCCGGCCGCGTCCTGGATCGCCTCGACGATCTGGACATAGCCGGTGCAGCGACACAGATGGCCGACCATGGCGTGCCTTATTTCGTCTTCACTCGGCTCAGGATTTTCGTTGAGCAACGATGTCGTCGCGACGACAAAACCAGGTGTGCAGAAGCCGCACTGAATTGCACCTTTCTGTACGAAGGATTTCTGGATCTGATCGAGCACCCCTTCCTGCATCAGGCCTTCGACTGTGCGAATGTCTTTGTCTTGCGCCTCGACCGCAAGATAGAGACAAGAATTGACTGACCTGCCGTCGACCAGAACCGAACAAGCACCACATTGACCTTCCTGACAGGAGCGCTTGGCGCCGGTGAGACCGATCATTTCCCGCAGCACTTCCAGCAACGTCCGCCACGGTGGCACAAGAAGTTCGTGAATTTCGCCATTGACCCGTAGCGTGATGGGCATCAAGTGTTTCAAGATAGGTCTCCGGTTCTGGACGCGGCGTTTTCGCGCGCGCCTCGGATTGCTCGTTTGGTCAGATTCTTTAGAAGAGCGAAGCGATAGTCCCGGGTAGCGCGCCAGGACGAACGTGGATTAGCCTCCTCGCAAACCGCAAGCGCTGCCTCCTCCAACGCTTCTTCCGCGAAGGTGCGTCCGCAGAGAACCGCTTCGGCTTTCCTTAACCGCAGTGGAACGGGGGCACCGCTCGCGACGGCGATCTTCACATCGCGGAAGGAGCCGCCGTCTTGCTCGAGGGTGACGAAGGCGCTGACGCCAACGGTGGTCATGTCCATCGACTGGCGATCATGGAATTTTAGATAGATGCCGCCGCTGGATAACGGGACACTCGGCAATTCTATGCCGGTCAGCAGTTCATCCGGTCGCGCGGCGGTGACGCCGAAGCTTGGGAAGAAATCTTCCAGCGGTAGAATGCGTTCGCCGCTACTGCTTGCAAGACGCACCTTGGCGCCGAGCGTCATCAACGCGGGTGGTAGATCGGCGCAGGGTAGAGCACCAGCAATGTTACCTCCTACCGTCGCCACATTGCGCAGTTCTGGTCCACCGATTCCGGCTGCGGCTTTGGCCAGTACGTCGTAATGACTTCGCAACACTGGTGAGGACAGAATGGTGTGCAGCGTGGTCATTGCACCAATGAAGACGTTACCGTCATCGAGCTTACGGACGCCCGATAACTCCGTGACGCCTTTAAGACCAATGAGATAGGCCGGGGTCGTTTCGCGCCGCCGCATCTGCATGAGCAGATCGGTGCCGCCGGCGAGCAGCTCTGCTCGATCATGATGTGCGGCGAGAAGACCGCAGGCTTCCGCAATCGTCCGCGGAGCCAGATATTCGAATCTCGGCAGTCGTCGTAAGTAGCTCATCGATCCCCCGCATGGCCTGCACGTGACACGCTGATGTCCGCCATTTGCGTAAGTTGAAGCAGGGTTGCGCCGCGCAATCGCCCGTTGCGCTCAGCGATTATTTCTTCGTCTTAGCCGGGTCCTTCACTGCGGCAAAGGTGACAAACTCCACGTTGTAAAGCTGGCCGTTTTTTCTCTCGACTTTGCGAAGGTAGATGTTCTGCACGATGTCGCGCGTCTCTGCATCGATCGCGACCGGTCCGCGCGGGCTTTCCCAGGTCATGCCCTTCATGGCTTTGACTAGGGCGTCGCCGTCGGTCTTGCCGCCCGTCTTCTTTAACGCCTGATAGATGAGATGCATGCCGTCATAGGCGCTGACGCTAATGAAATTGGGCCGCATGGTTGGATTGGTCTTTTCGAAAGCGGCCACATATTTCGCGTTCAGCGACGAGGAATGATCGGCCGAATAGAAGCCGGCCGTTATCGTGCCGATCATCGCTTCACTCATTCCTGGCAGGTCGTGGTCGTCGGAAATGTCGCCTGGCCCGATAAGCTTAATTCCCGATTTGTTGAGACCACGCTCAACGAACTGCTTGGCAAAGGTGGCCGCCTGCCCCGCGGGGACGAAGACAAAAAGCGTATCTGGATGAGTATCGCTTGCGCGCTGGAGGAATGGTGCAAAGTCCGGGTTTGCCAAGGGAACTTTTATTGTTTCAATGATCTCGCCACCGGCTTTCGTAAAATACTCGCTGAAGACGCCGGAGGCCTCGGCGCCGGGAGCCCAGTCGGACGAGACGATGGTCACCCGCTTGGATCCACTCTTAGCGGCCCAATCGGCAAGAACACTGGCTTGCTGTCCGTGTGTCCAGCTTGTCCGCACGAAATAGTCCGAACGT
>Ga0207726_1000032_pt1 | contig 25639 bp, 21 predicted proteins | sample LuqExpMetageno40_FD_187798 | JGI IMG/M metagenome (GOLD analysis project Ga0207726, IMG submission 187798) | Tropical forest soil microbial communities from Luquillo Experimental Forest, Puerto Rico - Sample 40 (SPAdes) | ecosystem: Environmental > Terrestrial > Soil > Tropical forest ...
TGCCGGATGCCGAGCGCACGCGCATCCGCCGCAACGAGATCGGTTTCGTCTATCAATTCCACCGCCTGCTGCCCGAGTTCTCGGCGATGGAGAACGTCGTCATGCCGCAGATGATTCGCGGGCTTGCGCGCGCCGAGGCAAAGAAGCGGGCAAGCGAGCTGCTCGGTTATCTCGGCCTGTCGGCGCGGCTCAATCACCGACCAGCGGAATTGTCCGGCGGCGAGCAGCAGCGCGTCGCAATCGCGCGTGCTGTCGCCAATGCGCCGCGCATCCTGCTTGCCGACGAGCCGACCGGCAATCTCGACGAGCACACCGCCGACCACGTCTTCCGCGCGCTGAGTCAACTCGTGCAGGCCTCTGGACTCGCCACCATCATCGCGACGCACAACCTCGATCTCGCCAAGCGCATGGACCGGCGCGTCACGCTGCGCGAAGGGCAGGTGGTGGAGCTGGATTAGTTATCTGCGGGAGCACGAAAATAAAAAGAGGTCGCCACGAGGGCGGCCTCCAGGCTCCCAGTCAGTCAATCGCTCAGAAGCCGCGATACGGCTTACAGACGCCGTCCTGAATCGTGTAGTTGGGGACGCCGCACCCGCGGATCGCCGTAGTCGTGGTAATAGCCATACGGATGGCCGGGATCCGCGGCATAGGCTTCGTAGCCGCCGTAGTGGCGGCGATAATACCGGTGGTGATGCCGTACACCGACGCCGACGTGGACACCTGGCGCGTCGACATAGAAGCCCTGCGCCTTGGCTGACGGAACCGGGGCGCCAAAGGCGACAACGGCAGTCCCCAACCCAACTACGAGCAGTCCCTTTGAAAGTGTGCGCATTGTTGCCTCCATCCTTGGGCGGAACAACGCGGAAGGTTCACGACTAGGTCCGCCATTAACCATTGGAGGCTACAACTCCCCTCTACCAATGGCGGCGCCTTGACTCCGGAACATAACAGGAACTAAGTTCTATGTCTGTTCCGTTGGAGGGAAGCATGTTCAAAGCCGTCATCCAGGAAGCTGCCGCGCTCGCCTCTCTCGCTCTGTTTGTCAGCATGATCGCCGTCTGGACCCAGGTGCTGGGGAGCCTCTGACGCCCGATAGCGTCATCCTGACGCACTCGCACCTCAGGATGACGGGGACAGCGACCGGTTCGCGGGCCGCTCGGGTGGACTTGGGGCTGACCCGGACACACTTTGGGTGATCTGAAGGAATCACCATGCCTGCGTCCGACCCCGGCTTCGTGCACCTGCATGTGCACTCGTCGTTCTCGCTGCTGGAAGGCGCGCTCCCGATTGGCAGGCTCGCCGAACTTGCGAAAGCCGACAAGCAGCCGGCACTCGCGCTGACCGACACCGACAACATGTTCGGTGTCCTGGAATTCTCCGAAAAGCTCGCGGGCTACGGTATCCAGCCGATCGTCGGCTGCGCGCTAGCGATCGACTTCGGCGACGCGGAGCACAATCCGCGCGCGCCTATGGTCGTCGAGCGCCAGCGCATCGTGCTGCTTGCCGCGCGGCCCGAAGGCTATCGCAGCCTGATGCGGCTCAATTCGCGCGCGTTCCTGGAGTCGCCGGCGAACGAGCCGCCGCGCTGCAAGCTGGAATGGCTTGAAGGTGAAACGAACGGTCTGATCGGGCTCACCGGTGGCCCCGGCGGTCCGCTCGATGCGGCCATCACCGCCGGCCAGACCCATCTCGCGGCGACGCGTCTGCAAAGCCTCATCCACCTGTTCGGCGACCGGCTTTATGTCGAACTGCAGCGGCACGGGCTCGCTTCCGAGCGCCGCGTCGAGCCTGCGCTGGTCGATCTCGCCTATACGCACGGCCTGCCGCTGGTCGCGACGAATGAGCCGTACTTCGCGACCGCTGCCGACTATGAGGCGCATGACGCGCTGATCTGCATTGCCGAGAGCAAGGTGATCGCCGACGCCGAGCGCCGCCAGCTCACGCCTGAGCACCGCTTCAAGACGCGGAAAGAGATGGCGGCGCTGTTCGCCGATCTGCCCGAAGCACTCGCGAGCACGGTGGGGATCGCCGAGCGCTGCGCCGTCAGGCCCCGTACGGCGAAGCCTATCCTGCCGCGCTTTTCGTCCGACCAGGACGAAGCCTCGGTGCTGCGCCAAAAGGCGGAGGAGGGGCTTGCCCGACGCCTGCAGACAGCCGGCCTCGCCGAAGGTCTGACGCCCGATGACTACAAGGCGCGGCTCGACTTCGAACTCGGCGTCATCAAGCGGATGAAATATCCGGGCTACTTCCTGATCGTGTCCGACTTCATTCAATGGGCGAAGTCGAAGGACATTCCGGTCGGGCCGGGCCGCGGTTCGGGCGCGGGCTCGCTCGTCGCCTACGCGCTCACCATTACCGACCTCGACCCGATGCGATTCGGCCTGCTGTTCGAGCGCTTCCTCAATCCCGAACGCGTGTCGATGCCGGACTTTGACGTCGACTTCTGCCAGGACCGCCGAGACGAGGTGATCCGCTACGTACAGGAGCGTTACGGCCGCGATCAGGTCGCCCAGATCATTACTTTCGGCACGCTGCAGGCGCGCGGCGTCCTACGCGACGTCGGCCGCGTGCTGCAGATGCCCTACGGCCAGGTCGACAAGCTATGCAAATTGGTGCCGCAGAACCCGGCCAATCCGATCACCCTCGCCAAGGCGATCGAAGGCGAGCCAAAATTGCAGGCGGAAGCCGAGGCTGAACCGGTGGTCAAGCGCGCCTTCGCGATCGCGCAGAAGCTCGAAGGTTTAAACCGGCACGCCTCGACCCACGCCGCCGGTATCGTCATCGGCGACCGTGCGTTGTCAGAACTCGTCCCGCTCTACCGCGATCCGAAATCGGACATGCCGGTCACCCAGTTCAACATGAAATGGGTGGAGCAGGCGGGCCTCGTCAAATTCGACTTCCTGGGCCTGAAGACGCTGACGACGCTGCAAACGGCCGTGCGACTGCTCAAGCAGCGCGGCGTCGACCTCGATCTTTCCGCCATCCCGCTCGACGACAAGCCGACCTACGAACTCCTCTCACGCGCGGAAGCGGTCGGCATCTTCCAACTGGAAAGCGCTGGCATGCGCCGCGCGCTGCTCGACATGACGCCGGACCGTTTCGAGGACATCATCGCGCTTGTCGCGCTCTACCGCCCCGGTCCGATGGCGAACATCCCGACCTATTGCGCGCGCAAGCACGAACTGGAGACGCCCGACTACATCCATCCCAAACTCGAGCCAATCCTGAAGGAGACCTTCGGCGTCATCGTCTACCAGGAACAGGTGATGCAGGCGGCGCAGATCCTCGCCGGCTATTCGCTCGGCGAAGCCGATCTCTTGCGCCGCGCGATGGGCAAGAAGATCAGGAAGGAGATGGAGGCGCAGCGTGAACGCTTTGTCTCCGGTTGCACGGAACGCGAGATCGCGAAGGCCCAGGCAAACTCCATTTTCGACCTGCTCGAGCGCTTCGCCGAATATGGCTTCAACAAGAGCCACGCCGCGGCCTACGCGCTGGTCGCCTATCAGACCGCCTACATGAAGGCGAACTACCCGGTCGAGTTCATGGCCGCGTCGATGACGCTCGACATGGGCAACACCGACAAGCTCGCCGAATTCCGCGCCGAGGCCGAGCGGCTCGGCATCCGCGTGGATCCGCCCTCGATAAACCGCTCTGGCGTGGAGTTCGCGGTCGACGGCACCACGATCATCTATGCGCTCGCCGCGCTGAAGGGCGTCGGCCGGCAGGCGGTGGAGTCGATCGTGGAGGCGCGTACGAATGGTCCGTTCAAGGATCTCGCGGACTTTGCCGAACGGATGAATCCGCGCGCGGTCAACAAGCGTGTGCTGGAAAGTCTCGCCGCGGCCGGAGCGTTCGATCATTTCGAAAAGAACCGTGCGCGCGTCTTCGCCGGAGTTGACGTCGTGCTCGCCCGTGCCCAGCACGCACATGAGACGGCAGCGGTCGGGCAGAGTGAACTCTTCGGCGGCGGGGGCCAGCAGGAGTCGATCATGCTGCCGCAGGTCGAGCCCTGGCTGCCGGCCGAGCGGCTCAACCGCGAATACGATGCGGTCGGCTTTTTCCTGTCGGGCCATCCTCTCGACGACTACGCGGCGGTCTTGAAGAAGCTGCGCGTGCAGCCTTGGGCGGAGTTCGCCCGCGCCGTGAAAAGCGGCGCGACGACGGCCGGCCGCGTCGCCGGTACGGTCGTTTCGCGGCAGGAGCGGCGCACCCGCACGGGCAACAAGATGGGTATCATTGGTCTCTCCGACGCGAGCGGCGCCTATGAGGCCGTCGTGTTCTCGGAAGGACTGGCCGAATATCGCGACCTGTTGGAGCCGGGGACGGCGGTGCTGATGTTCATGTCGGCGCAAGTTGAGGGGGACGAGGTGCGCGCGCGCATCCAGTCGGCCGAACCGCTCGATGCCGCCGCCGCCAATCTCGCCAAGGGCCTGCGCGTCTTCCTGCGCGACCAAGCGCCGATCGACGCCGTCGCCAAGCGCCTCGAGCCCGCCCCGCGCGCCGCCAATGGCGACGGAGAAGTGAGTGTTGTCCTGCTACTAGGGCAGGGAACGGAAGTTGAAGTAAAACTTCCGGGCCGCTTCAAGGTCTCGCCGCAGATCGCCGGCGCGATCAAGTCCGTGCCTGGCGTGGTGCAGGTCGAAGCGCTGTAAGAATATTTGCCCATGAGGCTCGGCAACAGCCCTGCGGGGGCGAATGCCGTGCGTCTTTAAGTACCTGACGCGGCTTGCATCCCGGGAAACCGGCCTATATACACCCCGCCCATCACTCACGCGGACGTTCGGCTTCGGCCCCGACAACCGGGCCGGTTCGGCCATCCGGTGGCCCCTAACGGGCTCACAACCGTCCGCGGCGGATCAACCGGAGAAGACTTATGGCGCTTCCTGACTTTTCGATGCGTCAGCTGTTGGAAGCTGGCGCCCATTTCGGCCATCAGGCCCATCGCTGGAACCCGAAGATGGCCCCGTACATCTTCGGCACCCGCAATAACATCCACATCGTCGACCTCGCGCAGACCGTGCCGATGCTGCACCAGGCGCTGAAGGCCGTGAGCGACACCGTCGCGAAGGGCGGGCGGATCCTGTTCGTCGGCACCAAGCGGCAGGCGCAGGACGCCGTCGCCGACGCCGCCAAGCGCTCGGCGCAGTACTACGTCAATTCGCGCTGGCTCGGCGGCACGCTTACGAACTGGAAGACGATCTCCGGCTCGATCCAGCGCCTGCGCAAGCTCGACGAGATGCTCAATTCGGGTGAGGCCGGCGGCTACACCAAGAAAGAGCGCCTCACGATGCAGCGTGAGCGCGACAAGCTCGACCGCGCGCTCGGCGGCATCAAGGACATGGGCGGCATTCCGGACCTCATTTTTGTGATCGACACGAACAAGGAAGACATCGCGATCAAGGAAGCGCGGCGCCTGAACATTCCGGTGGCCGCTGTCGTCGACACGAATTGCGATCCGGCCGGCATCACCTACGTCGTTCCGGCCAATGACGATGCGAGCCGCGCGGTGTCGCTCTATTGCGATCTCATCGCCAAGGCCGCAATCGACGGCATCTCGCGCGCGCAAGGCGAACTCGGCATTGACATCGGTGCGGCCGAGAAGCCGATCGCCGAAGTGGTGCCTGCTGCGAAGGCAGAAGACATCGGCTACGAGCCGCTGCCCGGTCCGCGCGGCGAGCCCGATGATCTCAAGAAGCTCTCCGGCGTTTCGCCCACCATCGAGAAGAAGCTCAACGATCTCGGCATCTTCCATTATCAGCAGCTCGCGGAGCTGAACGAGAAGGCCGCGCACTACGTTGGCGAACAAGTCGGTCTGCCCGGCCGTATCGGCGGCTGGATCGCGAAGGCCAAGGAACTGACGGCCGAGTAATCAACTGACGCGTCCGGCGTGGATGCCGGGCGTCCGCGCCAAGACGGCAAAGCCGATGCGGATGGCCGGGAGATTTGTCCCGGCCATGACCCATTCGAGGACAGAGAAATGGCAAATATCACCGCACAAATGGTCAAGGAGCTGCGCGAGTCGACCGGCGCCGGCATGATGGATTGCAAGGCCGCGCTGAACGAGACCAGCGGCGACATGACAGCGGCGCAGGATTGGCTGCGTAAAAAAGGACTTTCGAAAGCCGCGAAGAAGGCCGGCCGCGTCGCCGCCGAAGGCCTGATCGGCGTGAAAGTGAAAGGTACCAAGGGCGTCGTGGTCGAGGTCAATTCCGAGACCGACTTCGTCGCGCGCAACGATCTCTTCCAGGGACTCGTGAAGATGATCGCGGACGTGGCGCTCGACGTCGGCGCCGATGTCGAGAAGATCAAGGCCGCGAAGGCGGGCAGCATCACGATTGCGGATTCGATCTCCGACACGATCGCCAAGATCGGCGAGAACATGACGTTGCGCCGCGCCGCCGCGCTCTCGGTGAGCAAGGGCGTGGTCGGCCAGTATGTGCACAATTCGGTGACGGAAGGCCTCGGCAAGATCGGCGTGCTGGTCGCGCTGGAATCGACCGGCAAGACCGACGAACTGGCCACGCTCGGCCGGATGGTCGCGATGCATATCGCCGCGTCCAATCCGCAGGCGATTGATCCGTCGGGTCTCGATGCCGACGTGGTCAAGCGCGAGAAGGATGTACTCGCGGACAAATTCCGCCAGCAGGGCAAGCCGGAGAACGTGATCGACAAGATCGTCGAGTCGGGGCTCAAGACCTTCTACAAAGAGGTCTGCCTGCTCGAGCAAGTCTACGTGCACGACACTGCGAAGAACGTCGCACAGGCGCTGAAGGAGGCCGAAGGCCAGGTCGGCGGACCGATCAAGGTCACCGGCTTCGTGCGATTTGCGCTCGGCGAGGGAATCGAGAAGAACGAGACGGACTTCGCCGCCGAAGTGGCCGCAGCGGTCAAGGGCTAAGGCGGGCACGAAACGGGACGCTCGAACAATGGCCGATCCCCTATATCGCCGCGTAGTGGTCAAGCTCTCCGGCGAGGCACTGTGCGGCGAGGGTGATTTCGGTATCGACGAGCGCACGGTCGCGACGCTTGCCGCTGATCTCGTTGCCACCGCCAAGCTCGGCGTGGAGCTTGGCGTGGTCGTCGGCGGCGGCAACATCTTCCGCGGCGTGCAAGTGTCGGCGCGTGGCGTGCCGCGTCCGGTCGGCGACACCATGGGCATGCTCGCGACCGTGATGAACTGCCTAGTGCTGGAGGCGGCGATCGAGCGTGCGGGTCACGAGGCGCGCACGCTGTCGGCGCTGGCGATGCCGTCGGTGTGCGAGACGTACAATCGCAAGCGCGCGTTGAAGAACCTCGGCAAGGGCCGGGTCGTGCTGCTCGCGGCCGGCACCGGCAACCCCTTCTTCACTACCGATACAACCGCTGTTTTGCGCGCGGCCGAACTCGAGGCGCAGGCGGTCCTGAAAGCGACCAACGTCGACGGTGTCTATACCGCCGATCCGAAGAAGGACCCGGCCGCCAAGCGCTACGACCGGCTGAGCCATCAGGAGGCGCTGGAAAGGGACCTCAAAGTGATGGACGCCGCCGCGTTCGCGCTTGCCCGCGAGAACCGGATGCCTATCATCGTCTTTTCGATCGCCGACAAGGGCGCCATCGAGCAGGTTTTGCGCGGAAAAGGGCGCGCGACCACTGTCGCCTGACGCGGGCGAACCCCGTCGCCGGCGTTGACGGAATGTGTGCTCCGGCGCATTCAATGAGACCAGGATATTCTCATGACCAATGCAACTTATGATATCAATGACGTCAAACGCCGGATGCAGGGCGCAAGTATCGCGCTGAAGAACGAGCTCTCCGGTCTGCGCACCGGCCGTGCCAATGCGCATCTTCTCGATCCGGTGATGGTCGAGGCTTACGGCCAGCAGATGCACCTCAACCAGTGCGCCAGCGTCACAGTGCCCGAGCCGCGCCTGATCTCGGTCAGTGTCTGGGATCGCTCGCTGGTGCATGCGGTGGAAAAGGCCATCGTGAATTCCAATCTCGGCTTGTCGCCCGCGACCGAAGGGCAGACCATCCGGCTACGTATCCCGGAGTTGAACGAAGAACGCCGCAAAGAACTGGTGAAGGTCGCGCACAAATACGCGGAAACGGCTCGCGTCGCCGTGCGGCACGTGCGCCGCGATGCGATGGAAGCGATCAAGAAGATGGAAAAGGATCATCAGATCAGCAAGGACGATCACGACCAATATGCCGCCGAAGTCCAGAAAGCGACGGATGCCGGCATCGCCGAAGTCGATCATCTGCTGGCGGGCAAGGAAAAGGAGATCCTCACCGTCTGAGGGCACATGCCGATGACCGAGGCCAAGATCCCCGTTACGTCCGCAATCGCCGTGCCCCGACACGTCGCCATCATTATGGATGGCAACGGGCGCTGGGCCGCAGCGCGCGGACTGCCGCGGGTGGAGGGCCACCGGCGCGGCGTCGAAGCCGTGCGCCGCACGGTGCGCGCGGCGACCGACATCGGCATTCAATATCTCACCATTTTTTCGTTCAGCGCGGAGAATTGGACTCGTCCCGCGTCCGAAATCGGCGAATTAATGGGACTGCTGCGCCGGTTCATACGCAACGATCTCGCCGATTTGCATAAGGCGAATGTGCGCGTGCGCGTTATCGGCGAGCGCGAAGGCCTGGCGCCCGACATCGCGCGGCTCCTGATCGAGGCAGAAGAATTGACGCGTGAGAACGACGGACTGACCATGGTCGTCGCGTTCAATTACGGCGCGCGGCAGGAGATCGTGCGCGCCGCGCGGCGACTTGCGGAAGAGGTCGCGGCCGGCGCGCTGAAGGCGAGCAATATCGACCTCGACCGCCTTACCCAGGCACTCGATGCGCCCGATTTGCCCGATCCCGATCTGATCATCCGCACGAGCGGCGAGCAGCGGTTGTCCAATTTCCTGCTCTGGCAATCGGCTTATGCCGAGCTCGTGTTCGTCCCGACCTACTGGCCCGATTTCGACCGCGCTGCGCTGGAAGGCGCGATCCGCGAATATCAGCAGCGCGAGCGCCGGTTTGGCGGACTTGTTGCGCAGACCGGGTCCTGAGTATCCGTGAGCACGCAGCAAGACCCTGCGGCGAAGGTCGATGGAGCCTCAGGGAGCCGCAACCTCGCCCTGCGCGTGCTCTCCGCGATCATTCTGGCGCCGCTCGCGATTGACGCGGCCTTTGTCGGAAGCTGGCCGTTTGCGCTGTTCTGGACAATGGCGGCCCTCGCGGTGCTCTGGGAATGGATCAAGCTCGTCGCCGGACCCGGACACTTATTGATGTTCTCGACATGCGCCGCGGCAATCGCAGTCGCGGCGGTCGGCGAATTGCGTCACCATCCTATCGCTGCGCTGTTGATTGTCGGCCTCGGCCTGTTGGCCTCTTTTATTTTTGTCCCGCAGAGGAGCCGGATGTGGATTGCTGCCGGCGTCGCATACGCGGGCGCGATGCTGCTTGCGCCCCTCTTTCTGCGTTTCGATCCAAATTACGGTCTGCAGGCGGTGCTTTTGTTGTTTGCAATTGTCTGGACGACGGACGTGCTCGGTTATTTTGCCGGGCGTGCGATCGGCGGTCCGAAATTGTGTCCGGCCGTCAGCCCGAAAAAGACATGGTCGGGCGCGATCGCCGGCGCCATCGGCGCGATGCTGGCGGCCATCGCGATGGTGCACGTGCTCGAGGCATTCGATTTGGGTCGCTTTCATCCCGGACAATGGGCTGCGATCGGGCTCGCGCTGTCCGTTGTCGCGCAGGGCGGCGACCTGCTGGAATCCTGGATCAAGCGTCGCTTCGGCGCAAAGGACGCGAGCCAACTCATCCCGGGGCACGGCGGTGTGATGGACCGGCTGGACGGCTTCTGGGCCGCGGCGCTCGTCGGCTGCGTCATCGGCATCCTCCACCGCGGGATGCTTCATCCGGCCGCCGGCCTCTTGCTCTGGTGAACGGATGTTAGATAGCGGCGTTGTTCCCGGAATGGAACCTGCGGTAGCGCGCGGCATGCGCAATATCACTGTCCTCGGCGCGACCGGCTCGATCGGCACCAGCACGCTCGACCTGATCAAGCGCAATCGCGATCGCTACCGGGTCGAGGCGCTCACCGCGGGCTCGAACGGGAAGGCACTGGCCGCCTGCGCACGGGAGGTGGGCGCCAAGCTCGCCGTTGTGGCGGATCAGGCCGCCTACGCCGAGCTCAAGGATGGGCTCGCCGGGAGCGGCATCGAGGCCGCCGCGGGCGCCGACGCATTGGTCGAGGCCGCGGTGCGGCCCGCCGACTGGATCATGGCCTCGATCGCCGGTGCTATTGGGCTGAAACCCACGCTCGCCGCCATCGAGCGGGGCATGACGGTCGCTCTCGCCAACAAGGAGTGCCTCGTCTGCGCCGGCGGACTGTTCATGCGCCGGGCAGCCGCCACCGGGGCGAGGGTGCTTCCCGTCGATTCCGAGCATAACGCGATTTTCCAGGCGCTTTGTTCGGGTCCGCGGGAGGGAGTCCGGCGGATTGTACTTACCGCCTCAGGTGGGCCGTTCCGGACCTGGAGCATGGACCAGATCCGGGTCGCCACGCCCCAGCAGGCCCTCAAGCATCCGAACTGGTTGATGGGGCCGAAGGTCACGATCGATTCCGCGACCTTGATGAATAAAGGCCTCGAACTGATTGAGGCACATCACCTTTTTGCACTGCCTTCGAGCCGGATCGGGGTCCTCGTTCACCCGCAATCTGTGATCCACGGCATGGTCGAGTACATCGATGGCTCGGTCGTTGCCCAGCTCGGCGCGCCTGACATGCGCATCCCGATCGCGCACTGCCTGGCTTGGCCGGAACGCCTGGACGGGCCCGCGCCACGGCTCGATCTGGCCAAGGTAGCCCAGCTCACCTTTGAGGAGCCTGACCTGACCCGTTTTCCGGCGCTCGGCCTGGCACGACAGGCGATGGAGACCGGCGGGGCCGCAACCACAGTGCTTAACGCAGCGGACGAGATCGCCGTCGCCGAATTCATCGCGGGCCGCATTCCGCTCCTCGGCATCCCGGCCCTTGTGGCGGAAACGCTGAGTGCGGCGGCCGGCCGCGGGCTTCTCAAGGAACCGGATACGATCGAGGCCGCGCTCGCCGTTGACCATGAATCGCGAGATTTGGCGCGCAGCCTCTTGCCCGAAATTGCCGCAAAGGCATCCTAGTTACCTCGTGGTAAGTATAGTTGGCCGATAAACGGCGAACGAGGGTGTTATGGGATTGGAAACATTGGCGAGCTTGGAAGCCTTTGGCGTTGGGATCGCGGGCTATATCGTCCCATTCCTCTTCGTTCTCGCCATCGTCGTTTTCTTCCACGAGCTCGGGCATTTTCTGGTCGGCCGCTGGTGCGGTGTGAAGGTGCAGGCATTCTCGATCGGCTTCGGCCCCGAGATCGTCGGCTTCAACGACCGCTATGGGACGCGCTGGAAACTGTCGGCTATCCCGCTCGGCGGCTTCGTCAAGTTCTTCGGCGATGACAATGCCGCGAGCGTGCCGGACCATGCCGCCGCGCAGCAGATGACGGCGGAAGAACGCCAGGTCAGCTTCGTGCACAAAAGCGTCGGCAAGCGCGCGGCGGTGGTCGCGGCGGGGCCGATCGCCAATTTTATTCTCGCAATTCTCATCTTCGCGGCGATCTTCGGCACGGCCGGCCGCCAGTACACCAGCGCGCGCGTCGACACCGTGCAGCCGGGCAGCGCCGCGCAAACTGCAGGTTTCGAGCCGGGCGATCTCGTCCTGTCCATCAACGGCGAGACGATCGACAGCTTTGGCGACATGCAGCGCATCGTCAGCGTGAGTGCTGGACAGCCGCTGAACGTGGTGGTCGACCGCGGCGGCGTCTCCGTGACGCTTAAAGCCACTCCTCAGCTGCGTGAATTGAAGGATAATTTTGGCAACGTGCACCGGCTTGGCGTACTCGGCCTCAGCCGCTCGACCCAGCCGGGCGATATCAAGACGCAGCATTATTCGCCGCTCGAGGCGATCGGGCAGGGGGCCGGGGAGACCTGGTCCATAGTCGAACGGACTATCGGCTACATCGCCGGGGTATTCACGGGCCGCGAGGCGGCCGACCAACTCGGGGGGCCAATTCGGATCGCGCAAGTCTCGGGCCAGGTGGCGACGATCGGGTTCGTCGCGCTGATGCACCTGACGGCGGTGCTGTCGGTCTCGATCGGTCTGCTCAACCTCTTCCCGATTCCCCTGCTCGATGGCGGCCACCTTCTGTTCTATGGAATCGAAGCGGTCCGCGGCCGGCCTTTGTCGGAGCGTTCGCAGGAAATCGGCTTCCGGATTGGGTTCGCAATCGTCGTCATGTTGATGATTTTTGCAACCTTTAATGACATTCTGCACCTCGCCACCTCCTGACCGTTGCCGACCGGCAACTTTCTGAGGGGAAAGGGAAAGTTCGACGGGCTCTGCGGTTTGCAGTGCGGCGCAAACGCTGTACAAGGCATGCGGAAGCCAGCCCGGGGACCAACCGATTCCAGCTGCGGGGGGCGGCCGCAAGGGACTTCGAGGGGTGCGGTTCGCATGGAACTTGGTGTGCGGTTTGTCCGAGCGCTCGTGCTCGGCTGTTTGCTTATTGGCACCATCTTCCTCAGTGGTGCGTGTCTGAGTATTGCGACCTCGCGTCCGGCTCTTGCGCAGAACGTCAATTCTATCGTTGTGGAAGGCAGCCGGCGCGTCGAGGCGGCGACGATCCGTTCCTATTTTCATCCCGGCCCGGGCGGCCATCTCGGCCCGGCTGAAATCGACGAAGCGCTGAAGGCGCTGTACGCGACCGGCTTGTTTGCCGACGTGCATATCAGCACTGTCGGCGGACGGATCGTCGTTACAATCGTCGAGAATCCGGTGATCAACGAAGTTGCCTTCGAAGGAAACAAGAAGGCGAAGGACGATCAGCTCAAGACCGAAGTCCAGTCGAAGCCGCGCGGCACGTTGCAGAAAGCGACGGTGCAGGCGGATGTTCAGCGCATCATCGAGATCTATCACCGCAGCGGTCTTTACGACATCGACGTCGTGCCGAAGATCATCGAACTGCCGAACAACCGTGTGAACCTCGTCTTCGAAATCAAGGAAGGACCGAAGACGGGGGTCAAGGAGATTCGCTTCGAAGGCGCGCACGCGTTCTCGTGGGGGCGTCTGAAGAATGTGATCAAGACCAGCGAGAGCAACTGGCTCAGCTTCTTGCAGACGACCGACATTTACGATCCGGATCGCATCGAGGCGGACCGCGATCTGCTGCGCCGCTTCTATTTGCAGCACGGCTATGCCGACGTGCGCATCGTCTCAGCCGTCGGCGAATACGATCCCGTGCGTAAGGGCTTCGTCATCACGTTCGCGATCGACGAAGGTGCGCAGTATCACGTCGGCACCGTCGATGTTGTGTCCAACATGCGCGCGCTGCCGCCCGACATTTTGCGCAGCCGTATCAAGCTGAGTTCCGGCTCGGTCTACAATGCAGACCTGGTCGAGAGGAGCGTCGAGGCGATGACGATCGAGGCCGCAAAGAGCGGCTACGCGTTCGCGAGCGTCCGCCCGCGCGGCGAGCGCCATCCGGAGACGCGGACCATCAACCTGGCCTTCGTGGTTGAGGAGGGCGCGCGCGCGTACATCGAGCGTATCAATGTTCGCGGCAATACCCGCACGCGCGATTATGTCATCCGCCGCGAATTCGATATCGGCGAAGGCGACGCCTACAACCGCGCGCTCATCGACCGCGCCGAGCGCCGACTGAAGAATTTGAACTTCTTCAAGAACGTCAAGGTCACGAACGAGCCCGGCTCTGCGCCGGATCGCGTCATCATCAACGTGGACGTCGAAGAACAGCCTACCGGCGAGTTCTCGATCTCGGGCGGCTATTCGACGGCGGATGGCCTGCTGGCGGAAGTGAGCGTCGCCGACCGCAACCTGCTCGGCCGCGGCCAGTACGCAAAGGCCGGCATCACCTACGGTCAGTACACAAAGGGCTTCGATCTGTCGTTCGTCGAGCCTTACCTGTTCGGCTATCGGATGGCTGGCGGCATCGATCTGTTCGGACGACAGAACCTGGCCAACTCATTCGTCTCCTATAACACGCAGACGGTCGGCACCAATCTGAAGCTCGGCTTCGCGCTGACAGAAGAAATCGCGTTCCAGCCGCGCTACTCGTTCTACCGGCAGGAAATTACACTTCCCGAACAGTTCAACTGCTATCCATTGGGCTTTGTCCTTCCTGACGGCACATCGTGCGTCCAGCCAGCTTCGCTGCCGGTTCGCGCCGAACTGGCGAATGGACCTGTGAACGTCTCGCTTGTCGGCTACACCGTGAGCTACAACACGCTCGACAACGTGAAGATTCCGACCAGCGGCCTTTACGCCGAGTTGCGGCAGGATTTCGCAGGCGCTGGTGGGGACGTTGACTTCCTGCGCACGCAAGGCGAGGCGCGGACCTACTACGAGGTTCTTCCGGATATCGTGAGCGTGTTCAAGTTGCAGGGCGGCGCCATCGATCCTTGGGGCGGCCAAACTTTGCGCATGCTTGACCACTTCCAGATGGGCCCTAACCTCGTTCGTGGCTTCGCTCCGGCCGGTATCGGTCCCCGCGATTTGACAGCGGGTACCACCAACGACGCTCTCGGTGGCTCGCTGTTCTGGGGCGCAAGCGTCGAAGCGCAGACGCCGCTGTACTTCCTCCCGAAGGAGATCGGCATCAAAGTGGCCGCCTTCGCGGACGCGGGATCGGTCTGGGATTATCAGGGGATAACAACCGCGCCTAACGGCCTGCCGAACACGCAACCGGGATTCACGCAATCCGTGACGGTCGGTCTTGACAGTGCATCGATGATCCGCGCTTCGGTCGGCGTTGGCCTCCTGTGGGACTCGCCTCTCGGACCGCTGCGTTTCGATCTTGCGTACCCGCTCAAGAAATACTGTGCGACGGCAACCGACAATGTGACGCAGGTCTGCGACCGCACCCAAATCTTCCGCTTTAGCGGCGGCACCAAGTTCTAGCGGCTGAGCGGGTATGGAAGCCATGGGCGATGAGCGAACCGGTCTTCTTGCGCCATTCGCTTGGGCTCACGCTGGCTGAGATTGCCAGCGTGACCGGCGCTTCCGCGCCGCCAGGCGCGAGCGAACGCCGTCTCACTGGAATTGCGGCGCTCGACCGTGCCTCTCCCGACGAACTCTCGTTTTTCGACAGGGGTGCCCATGCCGGAGCGGCGCGCGATACGAATGCCGGCGCTTGCCTGACGACGGCGGCGCTTGCCGACGATCTGCCTGCGAGCACCGTCACGCTGATCGTCGCTGAGCCCTATGGCGCCTTCGTTGCCGCCGCGAGCGCGATGTTTCCGCATGCGCTGCGGCCGTCTTCACTCGTGCCGTCCGGATCGGTCGAAGGTGCGCAGGTGCACGCGACGGCGCGGCTCGAGCCCGGGGTGACGATTGAACCCGGCGCCGTCATCGGTCGCGATGCCGAGATCGGCGCGGGCACGGTGATCGGCGCCAACGCAGTGATCGGGGTCGAGGTCCGCATCGGACGCGACTGCTCGATCGGGCCGGGTAGTACGCTCGCCAACGCATTGATCGGGGACCGCGTTATCCTTCATCCCGGCTGCCGGATCGGTCAGGACGGGTTCGGGTTCATCCCGGGCGTGAAAGGACATCGCAAGGTTCCGCAGATTGGCCGGGTGATCATCCAGGATGATGTCGAGATCGGCGCCGGCACGACGCTCGATCGCGGCGGCCTTCGCGATACCGTCGTTGGGGAAGGAACCAAAATCGACAATCTCGTCCAGGTCGGCCACAATGTGACGATCGGGCGCCACTGCCTGATCGTCGCCAATTCGGGGATCGGCGGGTCGTCCACGTTGGGCGACTTCGTCGTACTCGGCGCGAGCGTCGGCCTTGCCGACAATGTGACAATCGGCGAGGGTGCCCAGATCGCGGCGGCCAGCGGAGTACACCGCAATGTGCCGCCCGGCGCGCGATGGAGCGGAACTCCGGCACGGCCGCTGCGGCAATGGCTGCGCGAGATGAAGACGGTCAATCGGCTGTCCCGTGCGGCGCCCGGCGGCGCGGGCGAGGACTGATGCCGTTCCTGAGGGATGCGGGCGCTGCCCAGCACATGGACGAGACGGCATGAACGAGAGCCCGACCCGGATGGAGACAGCCGAGATCGCCGACATATTGGCGATGCTGCCGCATCGCTATCCTTTTTTGATGGTCGACCGCGTCATAGAAATGCGCGGCGACGATTTCGGTATCGGCATCAAGAACGTCACGATTAACGAGCCGCACTTCCAGGGGCATTTTCCCGGCAATCCAGTTTTCCCCGGCGTGCTGATGATCGAGGGCATGGCGCAAACGGCCGGCGTCCTCTGCATCGCGGCGACGAAGGCGCCGTCGAACGGCGTGTTCTTCCTCACCATTGACAAATGTAAATTCCGCCGTCCGGTGCGTCCGGGCGACACGCTCGAGTACCACATGACCAAGCTCGCACGGCGCAAGATGATGTGGTGGTACAGCGGCCACGCCAAGGTGAACGGACGCGTCGTCTGCGAAGCCGAGCTCGGCGCGATGATAGTCGACCAATGAGCGATATCGACTCGACGGCGCGCGTCGCCTCTCCCGCAGAAATCGGCAAGGACGTCGTCATCGGTCCGTATTGTGCTATTGGACCCAATGTCAGTATCAGCGACGGCTGCCGGCTCATGTCGCATGTGAACGTGACCGGGCACACCCGCATCGGGCCGCGCACCAAGATCGCACCGTTCACGTCTTTGGGCACGCCGCCGCAATCGGTCGGATATCGCGGCGGTCCCACCAAGCTCGTCATCGGTGCCGACTGCGACATCCGCGAGCACGTGACGATGAACACGGGGTTGGAGGATTTCGGCGGTCTCACGAGTGTCGGCGACGGCTGCATGTTCATGGTCAATTCGCACGTCGCGCACGATTGCCGCGTCGGCAACAAGGTCGTGTTTGCGAATAACGCCGTGCTCGGAGGTCATGTCGAGGTCGGCGATAACGTCCTGTTTGGCGGCGGCGTTGCGGTGCGGCAGTTCGTACGCATCGGCGAAGGTGCGATGCTGGTTGGCTTGAGCGGTATCCGCGCGGATGTCATCCCATATGGCATGGCGCATGGGCCTCTCGCCGATCTTATCGGGCTGAACGTTATCGGCATGCGGCGGCGGGGATTGTCAAAATCGGACATCCACCAGGTGCGCTCGGCCTATCAGCGGCTATTCTTTGGCGAAGGCGAATTCCGTGCGCGTGTGGAAGCGGTCGCGACGGAATACGCCGGAAATCCGCTGGTTGCGCGCATTGTCGCATTCATCCGGGCTGGCAAGCGTCCGTTGACGATGGCGGTCAAGCGTAGCGAGGCGGACACCGAGGCATGAACGCGCCGGAGCCGGAGGGGCCGATCGCGTTGATCTGCGGCGCAGGCAGCCTGCCGCTCGCGGTCGCCGATCTGCTCGAAAAGCGCGGGCGCAAGGTGGCGCTGTTTCCGATTTTCGGCACCGCACGGACCGAAGATTATGCCGGCCGGCCGCATACTTTCCTGCGCATTGTGCAAATAGGCAAATTGAAAAGCGCGCTCCGCGCGGCAGGCTGTCGCGAGGTGGTGCTGATCGGCTCGCTGACGCGGCCGGCGTTCTGGAGGATGCGTTTCGACTGGGATGCGCTGAAGGCGGTGCCCAAGCTCTCCGCGGGGTTTCGGGGCGGCGACGATCATCTACTGCGCGCGGTCGCCAAGCTGTTCGAACAAGAAGGTTTCATTCTGCGCGGCGCGCATGAAGTCGCGCCGCAAATCCTCGTGCCGAAAGGCACGCTTGCAAGCCGGCAGCCTTCGGACTCCGATCGGGAAGACATCGCGTTCGGCCTCGACTACCTCAGCACGGCAGGGCGCTTCGATATCGGACAGGCGGTTGTCGTTGCGAGGAGGCATATTCTCGCGGTCGAAGCAGCCGAGGGCACTGACGGCATGCTCGCGCGTGTGGCCGATATGCGCGCGAGCGGCCGCGTGCGCAGCCGCGGCGGCGTGTTGGTGAAAGCGCCGAAACCGCAGCAGGACCGCCGAATCGATCTGCCATCGATTGGTCCGACGACGATCGAAGGCGCCGCACGCGCGGGCCTTACAGGCATCGCAGTCGTCGCAGACGAAACGATCATGGCTGAGCCATCATCGCTCGCGGGTGCCGCCGATCGCGCCGCGATTTTCGTGATCGGAATTAAACCTGGAGAGTACGCGTGACGGCGTCCGCCCGGGCGCCACACGTGTTCCTGGTCGCGGGCGAGGACTCCGGCGATCGGCTCGGCGCGGCGCTGATCCGCGCATTGCGCAGCGCGACGTCGGGACAGGTGCGCGTGTCCGGCATCGGCGGCGTGCATATGGCGGAGCAGGGCATCGTCACGCCGTTTCCGCTCGGCGATCTCGCGATCATCGGCGTTTCCGCAATCCCAACGAAGCTGCCGCTTATCCTCCGCCGTATCCGTGAGAGCGCAGACGCGGTGATCGCCGCCAAACCCGACGTGCTGGTGATCATCGACAGCCCCGATTTTACCCATCGGGTCGCCAAGCGCGTGCGGGCGCACATGCCGGCACTGCCGATTGTCGATTATGTCTGTCCATCCGTATGGGCATGGCGCCCTTGGCGCGCGCGCAAGATGAAGCCCTACGTCGACCTCGTGCTCGCGCTCCTGCCATTCGAGCCAGCCGCTATGCAGAAGCTTGGCGGGCCGCACACTGTCTTAGTGGGCCATCCGCTCGCCGAGCAGGTCCAGCGCGTCCGGCCGTCGCCGGCGGAAGCGGAGCGGCGGGGCGCGTCGCCTCCGCTGATGCTGGTGATGCCCGGGAGCCGCTCGGGAGAAGTGCGCCGTTTCGCTCCGGTATTCGGCGACGCCGTGGCGCGCGTCGCTGAGCAGGCCGGCTCAATTGAGGTTGTTGTGCCCGCGGTCCCGCGGCTCGCGGAAACGGTCAAACAGGCTGTCGCCGCCTGGCGCGTCCCGGCGCGCGTCGTGATCGACCCGGAGGATAAGGACGCGGCGTTCCGCAATGCGCGGCTCGCGCTGACCAAATCCGGGACGTCCACGCTCGAACTCGCGCTTGCCGGCATTCCGATGGTCGCTGCCTATTCGGTCAGCCTTATCGAGGCGGCAATCGCAAAGCTGTTCATCCAAGTTCCGAGCGTCATTCTCGCCAATTTGGTGATCGGGGAAAACGTGGTTCCCGAGTTCCTGCAGTTCGACTGCACGCCCGAAAACCTCTCCCGGGCGCTGGTTAATTTGCTTGGCGACACACCCGAGCGACGCCGCCAGGTCGACTCCTTCATGCGGCTGGATGACATCATGCAGATCGGGCAGGCCAATCCGAGCGCCCAGGCGGCCGAACTGGTGCTGCAGATGGCCGGTAACCTTGACGGCCGGTCGGCGCTGCCTGGGAACCCCTGGAAGGCGTAACTTGCCCCGGTGGTCCGAACGGGGTTATGTCTGGCGCTTAACGGGGGACTGCCCATTGCTACCGCAGCCGCGAGCCGCCATTACTGCCGTCAACGGCTATGTTCCTCCCGATCTCCTGACAAACGCCGACCTTGCGCGCCTGGTCGAGACGACTGACTCCTGGATCACCGAGCGGACCGGCATTAAAGAGCGCCATATCCTCAAGGGTAAGGGTCTTGGGACTTCGCACATGGGCGCGGAGGCCGTGCGCGGCTTGCTGGAGAAATCCGGTACCCGGCCCGACCAGATCGACCTCCTAATCTGCGCGACGACCACGCCGGACATGCAGTTCCCGTCGACCGCAAATCTCATCTGCGACATGGTCGGTATCCGCAACATCGGCTCTTTTGACGTGCAGGCGGCCTGTTCCGGCTTTCTGTATTCGCTGTCGATTGCTGCGCAGTTCATCGCGGCCGGCACGGCACGCAAGGTGATCGTTGTCGGCGCGGACAAGATGTCGTCGATCATCGACTACACCGATCGCGCGACCTGCGTGCTGTTCGGCGACGGCGCCGGGGCCGTACTGCTCGAGGCGAGCGACAGCGGGTATGGCATCATGGACACGCTGATCCGCTCCGACGGTTCGGGCATGATCCACCTGCATCAGAAAGCCGGCGGCAGCCGCATGCCGGCGTCGATCGAAACGGTCGAGAAGCGGCTGCACTACGTGCATCAGGAAGGCGCCGCCGTTTATAAATTCGCCATCGCCAAGATGGCCGAGGTCTCAACCGAGATCATGACGCGCAACAATCTGCGCGGCGATATGATCGACTGGCTGGTGCCGCATCAGGCGAACAAGCGCATTATCGAGTCGACGGCTGAGCGCATGGGCATGCCTATGGACCGCGTGATGGTGACGATCCACAAGTACGGCAACACGACCAATGCGACGATCCCGCTCTGCCTGTGGGACTACGAAGAAAAACTCACGCCCGGCAAGCGCATGGTGCTGGCAGCGTTCGGCGGCGGCTTCACCTGGGGGGGCGCGTACGTCACCTGGGGCTATGACGGCGCGAGCGCGACGAAGCGAAACGGCAACAGCAACGGCAAGAGCAACGGGAAAGCTCGCGCGTCACTCTGCTGATTACGCGGCGCCCTGTCTAGGAATCAAAAAGGGCGGCGCCGGGCCGCCCTTTTGTATTTTCCAATGCCGGTAAGACCTACTTCCGCCGCGAGATCGGAACGTAATCGCGCTGCGTCGCGCCCGTGTAGAGTTGCCGCGGACGCCCAATCTTCTGCTTCGGATCCTCGATCATCTCTTTCCACTGCGCGATCCAGCCAACCGTGCGCGCGACCGCGAACAGCACCGTGAACATCGTGGTCGGGAAGTTCATCGCCTTCAGCGTGATGCCTGAATAGAAGTCGATGTTCGGGTAGAGCTTCTTCTCGACGAAGTAGTCGTCGTGCAGCGCGATCTTCTCGAGCTCCATCGCGACGTCGAGCAGCGGATCGTCCTTGATGCCGAGCTCGGCCAAGACCTCGTGACAGGTCTTCTGCATGATGCGCGCGCGGGGGTCGTAGTTCTTGTAGACGCGGTGACCGAATCCCATCAGCCGGTAGGGATCGTTCTTGTCCTTGGCGCGCTTGATGAACTCGGGGATGCGCTCCACGCTGCCGATTTCGCGCAGCATGTTGAGGGCGGCTTCATTGGCGCCGCCGTGCGCAGGACCCCACAAGCACGCGCACCCGGCCGCAATGCAGGCGAACGGATTGGCGCCCGAGGAGCCCGCCAGGCGGACAGTCGACGTCGACGCGTTCTGCTCGTGGTCGGCGTGCAGGATGAAGATACGGTCCATCGCGCGCGCCAGCACCGGATTGGCCTTGTAGTCCTCCGTCGGCACGGCGTAGCACATGCGCAGGAAGTTGGAGGCGTAATCTAGGTCGTTCTTTGGATAGACGAACGGCTGGCCGATCGAATATTTGTAGGCCATCGCCGCGAGCGTCGGCACCTTCGCGATCATGCGGATCGAGGCGATCATCCGCTGCACGGGATCGGCGATGTCGGTCGAGTCGTGATAGAAGGCGGAGAGCGCGCCGATCGAGCCGGTCATCACCGCCATCGGATGTGCATCGCGACGGAAGCCCTGAAAGAACCGGCTCATCTGCTCATGCACCATCGTGTGGCGCGTGACGCGGTAATCGAAATCCGATTTCTGCGTCGAGGTGGGCAGCTCGCCGTAGAGCAGCAGATAGCAGGTCTCGAGGAAGTCGCCGTGCTCCGCGAGCTGCTCGATTGGGTAGCCGCGGTACATCAAGATGCCTTCATCGCCGTCGATGTAGGTGATCTTGGATTCGCAGCTCGCGGTGGAGGTGAAGCCGGGATCGTAGGTGAAGATCCCGCCCTCGCCGTAGAGCTTGGAGATGTCGAGCACATCCGGGCCGACGGTCCCGCTGTAGACCGGGAAATCCCAGCTTTGGTTCCCGACAGAAATCGAGCCGGCCTTCTTGTTGGTGTCCGTTTTGGCGTCCATGGTCGAGCCCTCGAAATTGGAGGCGAGCGGTGGGCGTGGGGACCCGCCGAAGCCTTATGCGGCAGGCGGTTCCGGGTCAGGTTTGGGGTAGCTCATCCCTGTTTGCACTGCAAGGTCGCGCACCGGTAAAGCCTTGACATCATATAAGTGCCGCCATGCTTTTTGCGGGGATGAATATCTAGGGGGATGAATATCTAGTATGCATCCGATCACGCGACCTGATCGCGCACACGCGCGAGGCTTTCGTCGCGGCCGAGCACCATCAATACGTCAAAGATCGGCGGGGACGTCGTCTTGCCGGTAAGGGACGCACGCAAAGGCTGGGCCACAGAGCCGAGTTTCAGGCCTGCGCGCTCTGCATAGCCGCGTACCGCCGTCTCGATATCGGTGGGCTCCCAAACCTTCAGATTTTCGAGCTCGACGAGAAGGCCTGCGAGCGTCGCCTTTGCGACGGGTTTCAGCAGGGCTTTTGCCTGCGCGTTGATGGCAAGTGGCCTGTCGGCCCAGATGAAGCGTGAGGCCTCGAACAGCTCGACCAAGGTCTTGGCGCGTTCCTTCAAACCCGGCATTGCGGAAGCAAGCTGCGTGCGCAAACGCGGCGTCAGCTTGCGCGCAAGCTCGTCACCGCCGGCGATGTGCGGCAGGACCGACTCTAAGGCCGCGACGAGATCCGCGTCCGCCGTGTTGCGGATGTAGTGGCCGTTGAGATTTTCTAGCTTGGCGAAATCGAACCGCGCCGGCGAGCGGCCAATGTGGGCGAGATCGAAGGCTGCGACCATCTCGTCGGTGGTGAAGATCTCCTGGTCGCCGTGGCTCCAGCCGAGTCGCACCAGATAATTGCGCATGGCCGCGGGCAGATAACCCATCGCGCGGTATGCATCGACGCCGAGCGCGCCGTGGCGCTTCGACAGCTTGGAGCCGTCCGGTCCATGGATGAGCGGGATGTGGGCCATTTCCGGCACGGCCCAGCCCAGTGCGTCGTAGATGTGCCTCTGCCGTGCGCCGTTGGTGAGATGATCGTCGCCGCGAATGATCTGAGTGACGCCCATGTCGTGGTCGTCGACCACGACGGCCAACATGTAGGTTGGTGTGCCGTCGGAGCGGAGCAGGACGAGGTCGTCGAGGTCGGTATTCTGCCAGGCGACGCGGCCCTGCACGTTGTCCTCGATGACCGTCTCGCCGGTCTGCGGCGCCTTGAGCCGGATCACCGGCTTCACACCGGGCGGCGCCTCGGACGGATCGCGGTCGCGCCAGCGCCCGTCATAGAGCCTGGATCGCCCCTCGCGCCGCGCGGCCTCGCGCATGGATGCGAGCTCCTCGGGACTAGAGTAGCAGCGATAGGCCTTGCCTTCCGCGAGAAGCTGCTCGGCAATCTCGCGGTGGCGCGCCGCGCGCGAGAACTGGAAGACGATGTCGCCGTCCCATTCGAGCCCGAGCCACTGCAGGCCGTCGATGATCGCGTTGATCGCGGCTGTGGTGGAGCGCTCGCGGTCGGTGTCCTCGATCCGCAGCAGCATCTTGCCGCCGTGATGGCGCGCGAACAGCCAGTTGAACAGCGCGGTGCGGCCGCCGCCGATATGCAGGAAGCCGGTCGGTGAGGGTGCGAAGCGGGTGACGACGGTCATCGCTGGGCGTTTAGCACAGTTGGGTTACCTGACGAGGCCTTTGCTACAGTTGACATTGAGCCGAGCACCGCGTCATGCCATGCCCGCCGGGCCGCCAAAGGCGGGATTGGCATTTTTCGCGCATTGAGGAAGCATGGCAGTGGACGACAAGGCAAGCGGTTCGGCGGGGCAGGTCGAGCCTGGCCGTGACTTCATTCGGGACATCGTAAAAGCCGATCTCGAGGCCGGACGCGTCACGCAAGCAATCACCCGTTTTCCGCCCGAGCCGAACGGGCATCTGCACATCGGTCACGCCAAGTCCATCGTGCTCAACTTTGGAATCGCGGAAGAGTTCGGCGGACGCTGCCATCTGCGCCTCGACGACACCAATCCGGTGAAGGAGGAGCAGGAATATATCGACGCGATCAAGCGCGACGTTCGCTGGCTCGGCTTCGATTGGGACGAGCACTTGTATCACGCGTCGGATTATTTCGAGCAGCTTTATCGGTGGGCCGAGGACCTGATCCGCGCTGGGCTCGCTTATGTCGACGACCAGAGCCCGGAAGAGATACGCGTCAACCGCGGCACGCTGACCGAGCCGGGCAAGAACAGCCCCTTCCGTGATCGCAGCGTCGAAGAAAACCTCGATCTCTTCCGTCGCATGCGCGCCGGCGAATTTCCGAACGGCGCGCGCGTTTTGCGCGCCAAGATCGACATGGCCTCCGGCAACATCAATCTGCGCGATCCGGTGATGTACCGCATCCTGCACGCGGCGCATCCGCGCACCGGCACGGCCTGGAAGATCTATCCGAGCTACGACTTCGCGCATGGGCAGTCGGACGCGATCGAGCGCATCACGCATTCGATCTGCACGCTGGAATTCGAGGATCACCGGCCGCTCTACGACTGGTTCATCGAACATCTGAAGGTGCCGTCGCAGCCGCATCAGTATGAATTCGCGCGGCTCAATCTCACTTACACGGTGCTCTCGAAGCGTGTGCTGACACAGCTCGTGCGTGACGGGCACGTCAGCGGCTGGGACGATCCACGCATGCCCACTCTCGCCGGCCTGCGCCGGCGCGGCGTGCCCGCGTCGGCGGTGCGCGAATTCGTCAAACGCGTCGGCGTGGCCAAGGCGAACAGCACAGTCGACGTGCAGATGTTTGATCATGCGGTGCGTGAAGCGCTGAACACGTCCGCCGAACGGCGGATGGCGGTGCTACGGCCGCTCAAGGTTGTCATCGAGAACTATCCGGACGGGCATAGCGAAGAGCTCGAGGCCGTAAACCATCCGGACAATCCGGCAGCCGGCACGCGAAAGATCAATTTCGGCCGCGAGCTCTATATCGAGCGCGACGATTTCATGGAGAACCCGCCGAAGAAATTCTTCCGGCTCTCGCCGGGCACGGAGGTCCGGCTGCGTTACGCCTATTTCATCATCTGCCGTGAGGTGGTGAAGAACTCTTCAGGCGAGATTGTCGAACTGCGCTGTACTTATGATCCGGCGACGCGCGGCGGCAATGCCCCGGACGGACGCAAGGTGAAGGCGACGATCCATTGGGCGTCGGCGGCGCATTCGCTGCTGGCCGAAGTGCGCGTGTACAATCCGCTGTTCACGAAGCCCGATCCGGCCGGTGGCGCGGAGTTCGCGAAAGACCTCAACCCGAACTCGCTCGAACTGTTGAGCGACGCGCGTGTCGAGCCCGCGCTTAGCAAGTCGGAGACCGGCGTGCCCGTGCAGTTCGAACGCCAGGGCTATTTCTGCCCTGATCCGGACAGTGCGCCGGGCAAGCTCGTATTCAATCGCACCATTGGTCTGCGTGACACCTTCGCCAAGGATTTGGCGAAGGTCTGACCTTGTCGCGGTCGCGAGGGTCCTGACCGAAAGAGGCTGCAACGGACAGACGCAGGGCGCGACGCCGCAAATGGATGACTTGGAAGCCGGTGACTAACTCAGTACCGCCTGAACAAGCCGGCCAGCTTGCCCTGGATGCGCACACGGTTAGGCGGAAGGATGCGCACTTCATAGGATGGATTTGCCGGTTCGAGCGCGATCGACGCGCCGCGGCGACGGAAGCGCTTCAGCGTCGCCTCTT
>Ga0207726_1000035_pt1 | contig 24975 bp, 21 predicted proteins | sample LuqExpMetageno40_FD_187798 | JGI IMG/M metagenome (GOLD analysis project Ga0207726, IMG submission 187798) | Tropical forest soil microbial communities from Luquillo Experimental Forest, Puerto Rico - Sample 40 (SPAdes) | ecosystem: Environmental > Terrestrial > Soil > Tropical forest ...
CTCGTTGTCTTGGGCATAGGCGTTGTTGTTGCCTTTTTGCGAGCGGCCGAATTCGTCGCCGGCAAGGAGCATCGGCGTGCCTTGCGAGAACAGGAGCGTCGCGAGCATGTTGCGCTTCTGCCGCGCGCGTAAGCTCACGATGGCCGGATCGCCGGTCGGGCCTTCGGCGCCGTGATTCCAGGAGTGATTGTTCGAACTGCCGTCGCGATTGTCCTCGCCATTCGCCTGATTGTGCTTGTCGTTGTAGGAGACGAGATCGTTGAGCGTGAATCCGTCGTGCGCGGTGACGAAATTTACGCTCGCCCACGGCTTGCGGCCGCGGCGGTTGAACAGGTCGGCGGACGCGGTTATGCGCGCGGCAAGATCGGGCAGCACGCGCTCGTCGCCTTTCCAGAACGCGCGCACGGTGTCGCGATAGCGGTCGTTCCATTCCGCCCAGCCCGGCGGGAAGCGGCCGACCTGATAGCCGCCTGGCCCGCAGTCCCACGGCTCCGCGATCAATTTGACCGACGAGAGCACCGGGTCCTGCCGGCATGAGTCGAGAAAGCCGCCGCCTTCGTCGAAGCCATAAGGCTCGCGGGCGAGAATGGTGCCGAGGTCGAAGCGAAAACCGTCGACGTGCATTTCCTCGACCCAGTAGCGCAGCGAGTCGTTGACCATCTGAAGCACACGCTGATGCGACAGGTTGAGCGTGTTTCCGGTGCCGGCGTCGTTGATGTAGTAGCGCAGCTTGTTGGGCAGCAGCCGGTAATAGGACGCGTTGTCGATGCCCTTGAACGAGAGCGTCGGCCCGAGTTCGTTGCCTTCGGCGGTGTGGTTGTAGACGACGTCGAGGATCACCTCGATGCCGGCGTGATGCAGCCGCGCCGCCATCTCCTTGAATTCGGAAAACGCGAAATCCGGCACGCTGGCGTAGAAGCGCTCCGGCGCGAAGAACGAGATCGTGTTGTAGCCCCAGAAATTGCGCAGGCCCTTGTCGGAGAGATAGCTGTCGGTCACGAAAGTGTGGATCGGCAACAGCTCGATCGAGGTCACGCCGAGCTTCCTAATGTGCGCGATCACTTCGGGCTCGCACAGACCGCGGAACGTGCCGCGGTATTCTTCCGGCATGTCCGGATGCAGCTTGGTGTAGCCGCGCACGTGCATCTCGTAGACGATTGTGCGTTCCCAGGGCGTGCGCGTCGGACGATCGTCGCCCCAGGTGAAGGCCGGATCGATGACGCGGCACTTCGGCATGAACGGCGCGCTGTCGCGCTCGTCGAAGGTCAGGTCGTCCCTCGATTCCATTTTGTAGCCGAACAGAGCGGGATTCCATTCGAGATTGCCGACGACGGCTTTGGCGTAAGGGTCGAGCAGCAGCTTATTCGAATTGAACCGATGGCCGTGCTCAGGCTCGTACGGGCCGTGCACGCGATAAGCATAGATCGTGCCTGGCCGCGCATCCGGCAGAAAGCCGTGCCAGACCTCGTCGGTGTATTCGGGCAATTCGATCCGCTCGATCTCGCGCGTGCCGCCATGATCGAACAGGCACAGCTCGACCTTGCTCGCGTGACCGGAGAACAGGGCGAAATTGACGCCGCGTCCGGTCCAAGTCGCGCCAAGCGGAAACGGCAGGCCTTCGCTGATACGGGAGACGCGCGGCGATATTACAGAGGCAGACGGGGAGTCGGAGCGGGCATCCATAGCAGCCCCCGAGGTTGACAGAATCAAACCGAAGGGCTGGCCATTAGGTTCCTTTGTACCTCGCCTGATGCCGTCAACCGCGCGTAAAAGCGACGCGCACCTCGCCGATCGGATCGAGCGCATGCGCGAAGGTGGTCTCGTCCGCCTCCAGCAGCACCGGCGCCGTGATCGATCCGGTGATGACGATGTCGCCGGCTTTGAGCGTCTCGCCGAAAGCGGCGAGCAGGTTGGCGACATAGGCGACGATGTCGATGAGCTTGCCGGTCAGCGCTTCCGGATCGTCGGTGCGGTTGAACTCGATGCCGCGCCGCGTCACGCGCGAGACGATGCCGTCGAGTTCGCCGCCCGACTGCCTCCTGTCGCTGAGCACGACGTGGCGGTGGAAGATATTGCACGACAACACGGCGTCGAGATTGTCCGGCCCGGGCACTGGATCCAGATCGGCCACTTCGATCGCGGGCTCGATACTGGCGATCGCGGCGAGCGCGTCCTGCGCGGTTGCGCCCGTCCCTAGGTCGCGCGCCATGCGTACGCAGATTTCGGGCTCGCACACCGGACGCTTGTAGTCCTTTAGCGACACTGTCGCGCCGGACGCGCGCAGGCCGCTTTGAAAGAGGAAGCCGACTGCCGGCGCTTCAATGCCGAGCTTCTGCATCGAGGCGGGCGCGCCGAGGCCCACTTTCCAGCCGAGCCGCGTCTCGCCCGCTGCCAGCCGCGCGCGACGCGTCTCGAGCTGCGCGGCCATGCCTTTGCGGATCAGCGGGTGGTCCCAGGGGTTCGTCACTTATGGCTCTCCGGGTGCACTTCGTAGCCGGAATCCTCGATCGAGCCCGCGCCCATCCAGCCCCACACCAGCACCACGTCCTCGTTCGACGTGTTGTTGAAGCCGTGCCAGCAGCCGCGCGGCGAATAGACGACGTCGCCTTCCTTCGACGGCTTGTCGCCGTGATCGGTGTAGATGTGGCCGGAGCCCTTCAGCACGATGAAGAACTCGTCGCAGTTATGATGCCGGTGGTTCTCGTGCCGCGCGCCGGGCTTCAGCACCGTCCAGCCGACGACGTGGTTCGCGCCCGCGCTCTTCTTGTCGATCAGGAATTGCACCTGCATGTCGACCCAGCCGTCGTCGCGCTTGAGACCCTCGACCTTCAGCACATCTTTCAAATTCGTGACGTACATCACCGGCGCTTCCTTGCGCTCCTTCATCGCGGCCGCGGTGCCCTTTACCGCCTTCGCCAGCGCGGCGCCGAATTTCTCACCCTGCGACGTCATGTCTGTCCTCCCAGCATGCGATAGGCGCGATGCGCGACCACGAAATCGTTGGCGTCGATGCCGAGCCCGCGGCAGGCATTCATCATCTCGTTGGCGGAGGCCGCGAGCGGTGTCGGGCTGCCGAGCTTGCGCGCGAGATCGAGCGCAAGGATCATGTCCTTCTGCTGCAGCGTGACGTCGGCGAGCGGCACCTCGGGCATCTTGCCGTCGAGAATGAACGGCCCGCGATAGCCGAGCACCGGCGAGGCCGCGACGCTCTTTAAAATCGCGTCGACCGCGGCCTCACGCGAAACGCCGCCTTTTTCCGCCAGCGCGACCGCCTCGCCGAACGCGATCACCTCGACCATCAGCAAAAGGTTCACCGCGACCTTCATCTGGCAGGCGAGGCCCTGGCCGCCGATGCGCATCACCTTTGGCCCGATCGCAAGCAGCACCGGTTTTGCGCGCTCGAACGCTTCCTCGTCGCCGCCGATCATGATCGAGGCCTGCCCCGCCTTTACTGTCACCGGCGAGCCGGAGAGCGGCCCGTCGAGCATGATCGACCCTGCACGCGCAAATTCCGCCGCGACGGCGCGGCTGTCGTCCGGCGCGATCGTGCTCATGTCGATGTAGATGCCGCCGCGCTTGAGACCCGCGACAATGCCCTGTGGCCCGAGCGCGATCTCGCGCACGGCTTTCGCGTCGGTGACGATGGAGAAGACGATCTCGGATGCTTCCGCGACCGACTTCGGCGTGTCGGCCCAGCGCATGCCCTGCGCGATCAGCGGCTCGGCCTTGCCGCGCGTCCTATTCCAGCCGGTGACCTGATGCCCTGCAGCCGTCAGGCGCGGCACAATCAATTCGCCCATCGCGCCGAGACCGACAAAACCCAATTGCACGCGCTTGCTCCCTCACGCTCACAGATCGCGCGGCAGTATCCACGGATCGCAACGGGAAGGCGAGGGGCGGGTGCGACGGGCGCGCGCGGTTTTTTTGATCGGCATCAAAGCAATTGTTGCAACTGGCATCTCAACCTGTAAGTCGAACGGCGACCGAAGAGGGGCGGCGGATCGTTCCCGGCGGTTGCCTGATAGGGGGGCTCTCATGACAACCACCACGCTCGCGCCGCCGGCCAAGGCCGCGGCCCGCAAGCCATTCTACAAAGACCTTTCGGTCTTGGTGCTGATCGCGATCGCGGTCGGTATCGTCGTAGGCTACGCCTCGCCGAAATTTGCAGTCGAACTGCAACCGCTCGGCACCGCCTTCATCAAAATGATCCGCTCCGTTATCGGGCTGATCATCTTCTTCACGGTCGTGTCCGGCATCGGCAGCATGCAGAGCATGGGCAAGGTCGGCCGCATCGGCGGCATTGCGCTCGTGTATTTCTTCGTGCTGTCGACCTTCGCGCTGCTCGTCGGCCTGCTGGTCGGCCTTTATGTCGAGCCGGGTGCCGGCTTCAATGTCGATCCTGCCAAGCTCGACCCCAAGGCGGTGGCGGCCTATGCCGGCGCGGCAAGCAAGATGGGCGTGGTCGACTTTCTGATGGCGATCATCCCGGGGACGGTGGTCGACGCCTTTGCGAAGGGCGACATCCTCTCGGTGGTCTTCACGTCTGTCTTCTTCGGCGTGGTGCTGGCGCACATCGGCGACAAGGGCAAGCCGGTCCGTGACCTGATCGATGCCGCGACCAAGTGGGTGTTCGGCGTCATCAACCTGATGATGTGGCTCGCGCCGGTCGGCGCCTTTGGCGCCATGGCCTTCACCATCGGCAAATACGGACTCGGTTCGCTCGGCCCGCTCGCCAAGCTGATCGGCGTCTTCTACCTCACCAACATCTTATTCCTGATCGTGGTGTTTGGATTTGTGGCGCGCGCGGCCGGCTTCAGCTTCACAAAATTCTTGCTCTACATCCGGGAGGAGATCCTGATCGTGTTCGGCACCTCGTCGTCCGACACCGGTCTCCCGGGCCTGATGGCGAAAGTGGAATATCTCGGCGTATCCAAGTCGGTGGTCGGACTGATTGTGCCGACGAGCTACATTTTCAACACCGTCGGCTCCTCGATCTACATGACGCTGGCCGCGGTCTTCGTCGCGCAGGCGACCAACACGCCGCTCTCCACCCACGAGCTGGTCGCGATCTTTGCGGTGTCGATCCTCACCTCCAAAGGCGCCAGCGGCGTCACCGGCGCGGCCTTCATCGCGCTCGTCGCGACGCTCTCGATCGTGCCGACCATCCCGGTCGCCGGCATGGCGCTGATCCTCGGCATCGACCGGATCATGAGCGTGCCGCGCGCGCTGATGAACATGATCGGCTCGGGACTGGCCGCGCCGGTGCTCGCCAAGATCGCGGGCGAGCTGGACGAGAAGAAGCTGCACGACGTGCTCGACGGCCGGGTCAAGTTCGAGAGCTACCGCGCGAGCTAAGCCACATCTTAAAATAAACGGGCGGCGGCGTCACGACGACACCGCCGCCCGAAAAATCTTTGTCGCGCTCGTCAGGGCAACTGGTCGTAGCCGTCGCCAAAGCCCGCGAGGCTCATCGGAAAGCCGATGCCTTCTTCCGGCGTCTGGAAGATGATGAAGGTTGCGCTCTTGCCGTTGCGCAGCTTGCCGATCAGCGTGTCGTCCATGACGACTTCGGCGATGCACCCGTTCGGCAGGCAGCGCACGAAGCCGGCGCGGCCGATGTCGGCATTGTCGATCTTCAGGCCGAGACCGGAGGGCAGCAGCACGCCGAGCGGCGCGACCACGCGCATCAGCCGGCTCTTCTGATCGGCGGTCTTCAGCACGATTACCGTCAAGCCGACATTGGCGCGGTCTTCCGCCGTCACGCTCTGGATGAGGGCGCACTGCTCGGACTTCGCGCCGGGCGGGGTGTCGCAGCGGATCTGCCAGTCCTTGTGCACGGATTTAACTGCGCCCTGGGCGAGCGCATGTCCGGTCCCGAACGTCAGCGCGCCGGCAAGCACAACTCCGGTAAGCCCCGCGGCGCGGCAATACTTGGATAAGTCCATCAATTCAGTCCCTTGCGCCCGTACCGCGGCGCATAAGGCGGCGCGAATCGCGGCAGCGTCGGCCGGTACCGTCGTCCCCCATGGCAAAACCTGTCAAGCCGGGCAACTTGAAATGTCAGGCCGAGCACCCACGAAGACCGCGCCGCCATGGCGTAAATACGGCAGGCGCGGCAGCCGTTTGGGGGTAATCCCGGCAGGCCTCCGCGCGGACAATCTGGCGGATTGCGGCAGGCGAGGAATTGTGGTTTGAGAGTTTAGGATTCCCCGTCCGGACACGCCGTTCAAACTGCCACGCCCGTGGCAATGTGCCGTGTCAATCGGGGATTTAGCCGAACATCAAGCCTTTCGGTGGGCGGCGATAATGAGCCTTGTAAAAAGGCCTGACGATTCGTCGATTGGGAGAACATTCGACTATGCTGGTTTTTAAGCGGTTGATGGTATTCGTGGCCGCGAACATGGCCGTTCTCGCCGGAGGGGCCGCCTGGGCCCAGGACGCTGCGACCGGTCAGCCGCATCCCTGGCAGCTCGGACTGCAGCAGGCCGCCACGCCGGTGATGGACAACATCGTCTGGTTTCACAATTTTCTGCTCTGGCTGATCGTCGCCATCACCTTGTTCGTGCTGGTGCTGCTGATGGTCGTGGTCGTGCGCTTCAACGCGCGCAGCAATCCGGTGCCATCGCGCACGACGCACAACACGCTGATCGAAGTCGTGTGGACGGTCGTGCCGGTGCTGATCCTCGTTTCGATCGCAGTGCCATCCTTTCGCCTGCTGTTTCTGCAGCTCAACCTTCCTAAGGCGGACCTGACGATCAAGGCGACCGGCAAGCAGTGGTTCTGGAGCTACAGCTATCCGGACGAGAAGTTCGAGTTCGACTCGCTACTGGTGCAGGACAAGGACCTCATGCAAGGCCAGCCGCGCCTGCTCACCGCGGATAACGCGATGGTCGTGCCAGTGAACAAGGTCGTGCGCGTGCAGACGACCGGCGCCGACGTGATCCACTCCTGGGCGGTGCCGTCCTTCGGTGTGAAGATTGACGCGATTCCCGGACGTCTCAACGAGACCTGGTTCAAGGCCGAGCGCACCGGCACCTATTACGGCCAGTGCTCGCAATTGTGCGGCCGCGATCACGCTTTCATGCCGATCGAGGTGCGTGTGGTGAGCGATCAGGAATACGCGGCGTGGCTTGCGGACGCGAAGAAGAAGTACGCGTCCGACGACAGCCGTCCGACCGCACTCGCGTCAGCCGAGGCGCGGTGACACTTAGCAAAATCAGAATATAATCAGCGGGCAAGCGACAGTTCTCTCGAAGGGCAATGACGATGGCGAGCAATCCGGCTGCGGTCCACGATGCGCATGACACGCACGAGCATCACCCAACGGGGTGGCGCCGTTTCGTCTATTCGACGAACCACAAGGACATCGGCACGATGTACCTGGTATTCGCGATGGTCGCGGGCGTGATCGGCGCGCTCCTGTCGATCGCCATCCGCATGGAATTGCAGAACCCGGGAATCCAGTTCTTCCCGACCTCGCACGAGTACGACGTGTTCGCTACAGGTCACGGCCTGATCATGATCTTCTTCATGGTCATGCCGGCGATGATCGGCGGGTTCGGCAACTGGTTCGTGCCGCTGATGATCGGCGCGCCGGACATGGCCTTCCCGCGCATGAACAACATTTCGTTCTGGCTGCTGCCGGCCTCGTTCGCGCTCCTGATCACGTCGATGTTCGTCGAGGGCGAGCCCGGCTCGCTCGGCGCGGGCACCGGCTGGACGCTTTATGCGCCGCTGTCGACCTCGGGTCATCCGGGCCCTGCGGTCGACTTCGCCATCCTGTCGCTGCACTTGGCCGGCGCGTCGTCGATCCTCGGCGCCATCAACTTCATTACCACGATCTTTAACATGCGCGCGCCGGGCATGACGCTGCACAAGATGCCGCTGTTCGTGTGGTCGATTCTGGTGACGGTGTTCCTGCTGCTCTTATCGCTGCCGGTGCTCGCTGGCGGCATCACTATGCTGCTGACCGACCGCAATTTCGGCACGACCTTCTTCGCCGGCTCGAACGGCGGCGATCCGCTGCTGTTCCAGCATCTGTTCTGGTTCTTCGGTCATCCGGAAGTGTACATCCTCATACTGCCGGGCTTCGGCATGATCTCTCAGATCGTGTCGACGTTCTCCAAGAAGCCGGTGTTCGGCTATCTCGGCATGGCCTACGCGATGGTCGCGATTGGCGGCATCGGCTTCGTCGTCTGGGCGCACCATATGTACACGGTTGGCATGTCGACCGGCGCGCAGGCCTACTTCGTCGCCGCCACGATGGTGATCGCGGTGCCGACGGGCGTGAAGATCTTCTCTTGGATCGCCACGATGTGGGGCGGTTCGATCGAATTCCGCGCGCCGATGCTGTGGGCGCTCGGCTTCATCTTCCTGTTCACCATAGGCGGCGTCACCGGCGTCGTGCTGGCGAATGCGGGCGTCGATCGCGTGCTGCACGATACCTACTACGTCATCGCGCACTTCCACTACGTGCTGTCGCTCGGTGCGGTCTTCGCCATCTTCGCGGGCTGGTACTACTGGTTCCCGAAGATCAGCGGCTACATGTACAACGAGGCCATCGCCAAAGCGCATTTCTGGATCATGTTCATCGGCGTGAACCTGATCTTCTTCCCGCAGCACTTCCTTGGTCTCGCCGGCATGCCGCGCCGCACGGTAGACTACCCCGAGGCATTCCACGGCTGGAACGAGATATCGTCGTTCGGGTCTTATATCGCGGGCGTCGGACTGATCGTCTTCTTTATCGGAGTCATCGAAGCATTTGCGAAGAAGCGTGTCGCCGGCAACAACCCGTGGGGGGCCTCCGCCACGACGCTGGAATGGACGTTGCCGTCGCCGCCGCCGTTCCACCAGTTCGAGACGCTGCCGCGCATCAAGTAAGATCGGAAAAAGCGTAGATGTCGTTTGTCAGCGAAGGCGCGAAACTGACCGGCCCCTTGGCCGGCGCGCCTGACTTCGCACCCGCGGAGCCGAGCCTTGCGACTGGTTCGGACTATTTCGCCCTTCTGAAGCCGCGGGTGATGTCGCTGGTCGTGTTCACGGCGCTGGTCGGGCTCGCGGTCGCGCCGGGCTCGCTGCATCCGGTCACGGCGTTCACTGCGCTGCTCTGCATCGCCGTGGGCGCGGGTGCCGCCGGCGCGCTGAACATGTGGTACGATGCCGACATCGACGCGGTGATGACGCGCACCTCGCGCCGTCCGATTCCGGCAGGCCGCGTCAAGCCGGGCGAGGCGCTCGCCTTTGGGCTGACGCTCGCCGGCTTCTCAGTGATGACGCTCGGCGTGCTGGTGAATGTCTACGCCGCGGCGCTGCTGGCCTTCACCATCTTCTTCTATGTCGTGATCTACACGATTGGGCTGAAGCGCACGACACCGCAGAACATCGTGATCGGCGGTGCGGCCGGGGCCTTCCCGCCGATGATCGGCTGGCTGGCCGTGACCGGCTCGCTGTCGGTCGAGCCGGCATTGCTCTTTCTCATCATCTTCTTCTGGACGCCGCCGCACTTCTGGGCGCTTGCGCTCTACCGTCAGCAGGATTTCGCGCGCGCCGGCATTCCGATGATGCCGAACGTTGCCGGCGAGGTGAGCACGCGCTGGCAGATCATGCTGTACACGCTGACGCTCGTGCCGCTCGGGATAGCGCCGTGGCTGCTCGGCTTTGCCGGCCCGATCTACGCCGCCGTCTCGATCGTGACCGGCGCCATCATGCTGCTGCTTGCCTGGCAGGTCTTGCGCGAGCGCGCACCGGCCGAACGCGCGAGCCGCAATCTTTTCGCCTTTTCGATCCTCTATCTCTTCCTCCTGTTTGCCGTGCTGCTGGTCGAGCGCGGCTGGGGCGGGTTGCTCGCGTGAGTGTCGAAACCGTCATGAACGATCAGCATAATGAGGACGAAGGCGTTGTGCTCACCGAGGCGCAGAAGCGCGCCCGGCGATCACGCTCGATCGCGATCGCGTTGGCTCTCGCCGTGCTGGTCATCCTCTTCTACGTCATGACCCTCGTAAAAGGGCCGGGCGTGCTCGTCCGTCCGGTCTAGCGCGGCCACCGCCATGAGCCAGGTTCCGCCCGTCCCGCGCAAAAAGAGCCGCGATGTCGTTGTCGCGGCGATCTGCGGAATGGTGGTCGCGCTGATGGTGGGCGCCTCTTTCGCGGCGGTTCCGTTTTACAACTGGTTCTGCCGGCAGACCGGCTTCGGCGGCGTCACGCAAGTCTCGGAGAAGGCGCCGACCGAAGTGCTCGGCCGCAAGGTCACGGTACGCTTCGACAGCAATGTCGCTCCGGGCCTGCCGTGGAAATTCGAGCCAGAGCAGAACGAGATCAGTCTGCGGATCGGCGAAGTCGCCACCGTGCACTACAAGGTAATCAACGAGGCGGCTCGCGAAATTACGGCGCAGGCTGGCTACAACGTCTCACCGCCGCAGGTCGGCGCCTACTTCGCCAAGATCAACTGCTTCTGCTTCACGCAGCAGACGCTTGCCGCCGGCGAGACGCGCGAGATGACGGTCGTGTTCTACGTCGATCCGTCGATCGTGAAGGATCAGGATCAGGATCAGGATAGACTCAATACGATCACGCTGTCCTACACATTCTATCGGCTGGCCGACGCGGACAAGACGGCGGACGCGGGCGGCGTCGGGAAGAAATACTAGGGGCAAATCGGGGGGCGCGCACGCGCCCGGTCGAAGAACAAGGTTTGAACGGAGACGACGATGGCCGAGGCTCATACCAAGCACCACGACTACCACCTGGTTGATCCGAGCCCGTGGCCGGCGGTCGGATCGCTGTCGGTCTTTGTCGCGGCGGTGGGCGGCATTTCCTGGATGCACAACATGTTCGCCGGCGCGCCGTTCGTCTTCGGCATCGGCGTCGTCGGCGTCCTGTACACCTTCATCGGCTGGTGGCGCGACGTCGTCCGCGAGGCGCAGTTCGGCGGCTTCCATACCCGCGTGGTGCAGATCTCGCTCCGTTACGGGATGATCCTGTTCATCGCCTCGGAGGTGATGTTCTTCGTTGCCTGGTTCTGGGCTTACTTCAACACGGCGCTGTTTCCAGACGCCGTGCACGAGGTGGGACGCGTCGCTTTCACCGGTGGCGTATGGCCGCCGAAGGGCATCCAGACCTTCGATCCATGGCACCTGCCGCTGTTGAACACCCTGATCCTGCTCACCTCGGGCACCACGGTCACCTGGGCGCACCACGCGCTGCTCGAGGACGACCGCGAAGGGCTCAAGTGGGGGTTGATCCTCACCATCGCGCTCGGCGTGACGTTCACCTGCGTGCAGGCCTACGAGTATTCGCACGCGCACTTCAATTTCAGCGGCAACATCTACGGCGCGACGTTCTTCATGGCGACCGGCTTCCACGGTGCGCACGTGATCATCGGCACGCTGTTCCTGATCGTCTGCCTGGCACGGGCGCTCAACGGCCATTTCTCGCCGAAGCAGCACCTCGGCTTCGAATTCGCCGCCTGGTACTGGCACTTCGTCGACGTCGTGTGGCTGTTCCTGTTCGCCTGCATCTATGTGTGGGGGTCGGGCGCCGGCGAGGTCGCCGGGCACGGCGGTTGACGCCGCGGAGTTCACGAAGGGCGGCGGCGACGCCGCCCTTCTGCTTTTTGAGGATGCGATGAACCAAGAAGTCGTCCCGGTCGAGCGCGCGATCATGCGCGGCATCCGCGGTCGCTGTCCGCGCTGCGGGGAAGGGAGGTTGTATCAGGGCTTCCTCGGACTGAAGCCGAAATGTGAGACGTGCGGACTGGACTACGGCTTTGCCGATGCGGGGGACGGACCGGCTGTCTTCGGCATCTTGATAGGTGGTTTCATCGTCGTCTTCGCCGCGATGATCGTGGAGATCATGTATCAGCCGCCGTATTGGGTGCACGCGGCGCTATGGGTGCCGCTGATTTTGATCGTGACGCTTGGACCGCTTCGGCCGATCAAGGGTGTGCTGATCGCGCTGCAGTACCATCACAAGGCGGCGGAGGGCCGTCTCGAGCAGCGGGGCCAGAATTGACAGAAGCGCGCCGTGGCCCCGGCGTCGCCGTCACGACGCTCGTTTGCCTGATCTGCATCGCAATTCTGTGCGGCCTCGGCGTCTGGCAGCTTCAGCGCAAGGTCTGGAAGGAAAATCTGATCGCGACCATGAACGAGCGGCTCGATGCTGCGCCGCAGCCGCTGCCCTCTGTGTGGCGCGGGATCAAGCAAGCGAGCGATGAATTCCGCCGCGTCGAATTCACCGCCGAATTCTTGCCCGGCCAGGAGGCGCTAGTCTACACGGCCGGCTCGCCGCTGCGCAGCGACGTGCAAGGGCCGGGCTATTGGGTGTTCGCGCCGGCGCGGTTGCCGGACGGGAGCATCGTCGTGGTCGATCGCGGTTTCGTGCCACTCGATCGCAAGGACGTCGCTACGCGAGCGGCAGGTGTGCCGAAGAGCACGGTCGATATCATCGGCGTGCTGCGTTGGCCGGAGGAGCGCTCGACCTTTACGCCGCGTGAGGAAGAAAACGGCAACGTGTGGTTCGTGCGCGATCCCACCGGGATGTCAGTGCGCGCGCATTGGGACGCGCAGGCGCCATTCTACATCGACCAGGAATCGCCGGTGCCGCCGGGCGGTCTGCCAAAGCCAGGCAAGCTGGAAGTGCACTTGCCGGACAATCATCTGCAATACGCCATCACCTGGTTCGGCCTCGCAGCCGGGTTGCTCGGCGTCTACGCGTGGTGGTTGGTGGGACGGCTCCGCGCTAGGCGCGGCGTAGCCTGATTCGGCATCACGTTCGCTTCGCTCGCGGGTAGGGGAGGGCGCCAGGCTTCCTTGTGCAACCTTGCCCCGCCCGCTAGTGTGCATTTCAATTGGCATCAACCTGCCAGAAATAATTCGTACAAATCAATGCGTTACGTCTCCACCCGGGGCGAGGCCGGCTCGCTCGACTTCGCGCAAGTCATGCTCGCAGGCCTTGCCCGCGACGGCGGCCTGTACGTGCCCGAGACCTGGCCTTCGGTCATGTCCGAGCAGATCGCCGGCTTCGCAGGCCGGCCCTATGCCGAGGTGGCTTGCCACGTCATGCGGCCCTTCGTCGGCTCCTCGGTCGCCGAAGCCGACCTCGCCCGCATGGCGCAGGAGGCCTACGGCACGTTCCGGCATCCGGCGACGGCCCCGCTCGTCCAGCTCAATCCGAACCTATTCGTGCTGGAACTCTTCCACGGACCGACGCTCGCCTTCAAAGACCTCGCGATGCAGCTCGTGGCGCGACTGATGGACCACGCCCTGCGCCAGCGCGGCGAGCGCACCACCATCGTGGTGGCGACCTCGGGCGACACCGGCGGGGCGGCGGTCGAGGCCTTCCGCGGGCGCGAGCAGGTCGATCTAGTCGTCCTGTTCCCGCACGGCCGGATCTCCGAGGTGCAGCGCCGGATGATGACCACCGCGCCCGAGGGCAACGTTCACGCGCTCGCCATCGAAGGCACCTTCGATGACTGTCAGGCGTTGGTGAAGGCTATGTTCAATCACCACGCGTTCCGCGACCGCGTGCGCCTGTCCGGCGTGAATTCCATCAACTGGGCGCGCATCGTGGCGCAGGCGGTCTATTACTTCACCGCCGCTGTCGCGCTCGGCGCGCCGTCGCGCGGCGTCGCGTTCACCGTGCCGACGGGGAATTTCGGCGACGTGTTCGCCGGCTACGTCGCCGCGCAGATGGGTCTGCCGGTGCAACGGCTCGTGGTGGCGAGCAATGTCAACGATATCCTGCCACGCACCTTCGCAACCGGCACCTACGAAGTGCGCGGCGTGACGGCGACGACGTCGCCGTCGATGGACATCCAGGTTTCTTCCAATTTCGAGCGGCTACTATTTGAGGCCTACGATCGCGACCCGGGCGCCGTGCGCGCGCTGATGGGCTCGCTCGCGCAGTCGCGCCGCTTCTCCGTCTCCGCGCCTGCGCTCGAAAGGATGCGCGAGCGTTTCTCAGCCGATCGTGCCGACGAAGAGGAAAGCGCGGCGACTATGCGTGCCTGGATGCGCGAGGCGAGCTACTGCGCAGATCCGCACACCGCTGTTGCGCTCGCCGTCGCGGAAAAAGAGGCGCGCGATTCGCACGTGCCCATGGTTGTCTTGTCGACCGCGCACCCCGCCAAATTCCCCGATGCGGTGAAGGCCGCGTGCGGCGTTACGCCCGCGCTGCCAGCGTGGGTAGGCGATCTCAAATCGCGCCCGGAGCGGATGCATATTCTCGCGGCCGATCAGGGCGCGGTGGAAAAATTCGTCGCATCGGCGTCGCGTGCCGTGCAGCAAGGAGCAGCGGTATGACCGTTCAAGTGACCCGTCTCGCATCGGGCCTGTCGATCATAACCGACAGCATGCCGCATTTGGAATCGGCGGCGCTCGGGGTGTGGGTCGGCGCGGGCAGCCGCGACGAGCGCCCGGACGAGCACGGCATCTCGCATCTGCTTGAGCACATGGCGTTCAAAGGCACGAAGCGGCGCAATGCGCGGCAGATCGCGGAAGCTATCGAGGCGGTCGGCGGCGATCTCAACGCGGCGACGAGCGTCGAGACGACCGGCTATTTCGCGCGCGTGCTGAAGGCGGACGTGCCGCTCGCGCTCGATGTGCTCTCGGACATCTTGTCGGAGCCGACCTTCGATCCGGAGGAATTGCGCCGCGAGCAGAACGTGATCGTGCAGGAGATCGGCGCGACGGAAGACGCACCCGATGACCTCGTGTTCGACCGTCTGCAGGATGTCGCTTTTCCGAAGCAGCCGGTCGGCCGTTCGATCCTCGGCACGCCGGAGACGGTGCGATCGTTCAACGCGGCCAAACTGCGCACTTATCTCAAGCGCAATTATTGCGCGCCCGACATGCTGGTTGCCGCGGCAGGTGCAATCGATCACAAAAGGATCGTCGATGAGGTCGAGAAGCGTTTCGCTTCCTTCGCCGGACCCGCGGCGCCGGAGCCGGAGCCCGCGCGTTTTGCCGGCGGCACGCGTGTTGAATCGCGCGATCTCGAGCAGGTGCATATCGCGATGGCACTGCACGGCATTTCGGTGCGCGATCCGGATCTGCACAGCCTGCAGGTTTTCACCAGCGCGCTCGGCGGCGGGATGTCCTCGCGGCTGTTCCAGGAAGTGCGCGAAATCCGCGGGCTTTGCTATTCGATCCACGCCTTCCATATGCCCTATGTCGACACCGGCCTGTTCGCGCTTTACGCGGGCACCGACGAGCGGGACGCACCGGAATTGATGCGCGTCGTCATCGACCAGATCGGCAAAGCGACCGAAAGTTTGAACGAGGCCGAGGTCAACCGGGCCAAGGCGCAGATGAAAGCCGGGCTCCTGATGACGCTGGAAAGCTCGGAAGCGCGTGTCGGCCAGCTTGCGCGCCAGATGCTCGCCTACGGCCGTCCGATTCCGCTCGAGGAGATCGTCGGCAAGGTCGAGGCCGTCACAGTCGAGAGCGCGCGCGCCTCGGGCCGTGCGCTGGTCGAACGCGGACGTCCGGCGATCGCGGCGCTCGGCCCGGGCTCTGGTCTTGAAAGCACCGCCGCAATTGCCGAGAATTTGGTAAAGCGCGCCGCCTGACGACGAACGGGAGAGCGGTCGGCTCACGGGGTACGATGGCGTTCTTCCGCAGCGTCAGCTTCAGCGAAGCGCTTCCTACTGTCACCGGGCAGGGCGTTTATCTGCGGCCGCCTGCCGCGAACGACTACCTCGAATGGGCGAGCTTGCGCGAGCAGAGCCGCGCGTTTCTCACGCCCTGGGAGCCAATCTGGCCGTCCGACGATCTCAGTCGCGCGGCCTTCCGCCGCCGGCTGCGGCGCTATGCGGAAGATCAGCGCAACGACCTTGCCTACTCGTTTCTCGTCTTCCGCAGCCGGGACAATGCGCTGGCCGGCGGCCTGACGCTGGCGAACGTCCGGCGCGGCGTCGCACAGGCGGGCTCGATCGGCTACTGGATCGGTGCGCCGTTTGCGCGGCAAGGGCTGATGACGGCGGCGGTCCGGGCGCTGGTCCCGTTCTCCTTCGGCCATTTGCGGCTGCATCGGCTGGAAGCGGCCTGCATCCCGACCAATAAACCGTCCATCGCCCTGCTGGCGAAGACGGGTTTTCAGCGCGAGGGCTACGCCCGGCAATACCTCTGCATCAACGGTGTCTGGCAGGACCACCTGCTCTACGCCCGGCTGAAGGACGACCCGCTGTAGGGGCGGACCTCTCCGCGGTCATGCCCGGCCTTGTGCCGGGCACTCACGTCTTGAGGCCTCGCTGCAAAGAAGACGTGGATGGCCGGGACATGGGCGAGCGAAGCGTGCCGTCCTTCGGACGGCTATGCCCGGCCATGACGAAAAAGGTCCCGCCCCTTGGTTGCCACGCTCGCTTTGCTATAAGTCCGCTCGCGAACGGCAAAAAGAGAGCGGGACATGGGTGGGGGCATTTTCAACGCATTGCGCGCAGGCGCCGCCGTTACGGCGGTGATGCTGCTCGCCGGCTGCGGCAGCACGGGCAACTACTTCAGCGGCTCGGCGCTCGATTTTTTCAGCACGTCGTCCAAGGCGACGACGGCCAATGCCGCGGCGCCGGCCGGGCCGGAGGTCGACACCGACATCGAATGTCCGCCGGTGAAGATCCGCAGCGGCGCCGCGAGTCTCAGCATCGGCATGAATCCGAAAGAGCAGGAGCCGTCGCCCCTGCAGGTGAAATACCAGGGCAGCATCGTGCGCACCGCGCGCGAATGTCACGTTGCTAACGGCGTGATGACCATGAAAGTCGGCGTTGAAGGTCGCATTATCACCGGTCCTGCCGGAGGGCCGGGCAGCGTCGATGTGCCGGTGCGCATAGTGGTCGTGCAGGAAGGCGTTTCGCCGAAAACAATCGTTTCCAATTTTGGCAAGGAGACGGTGACGCTCACCACCGAAGCCGACCGCGTCAATTTTGTGTACGTCGATGGCGCGATCTCGTTTCCGCTGCCGCGTCCGCTCGGGCTGATCGACTCATACATCGTCTATGTCGGCTTCGATCCGGCGAGCCTCGGTCCCCCGCCCAGGAAGAAGCCGGAGCCGAAGCGTCGCGCGAAAACGGCCGCGAAGCCGCAGTAGCGGGAATTGGCAGAATCGCACTGACACGGGATGCGCTGAAGTATTGGTCAGGAATTGGGCGGGAGTTTACGATCACACTCACGGTACCTTTGTTGAGTGTCCCGGCTGTGTCCCGTCAATAATTTGCGCTCCCGCGCAGCGACCAAAAGCGGATGCTAAACGATGCGGTCGGCCGCGCGCGGCTCTCGCCAATCAGCTAATGTCACACATGACAGAGAATCTCCGTTGCGCGGCTTATCTCTCATGCATGCTGTCGTGCCCATACCGGAGCAAAGGTGAGATCAAGTAGTTCATTAGAGTCCGCGAACCAGTCTTTATCTCCGCTGTGACCGCCATGCCGGCCGACAGATTTACGGTATTGTCGTCGATTTTCATATCAGTCCGGTCCAGCGAAATTCGCGCCGCATAACCGAGATCCTGCCCCCTGGTTTCATTGTTTGCTGGATCACTTTCATTCGAGCCAGAGGAGCCGGTTTTCTCTTGCGGTTTGTCGCGGACAATCGAGTCGTGGGAGATAATCAGCACCTGTCCGTGCAGCAGGCCATATCGCGTGAAATTAAATGTCTCAATTTTAATGGCAACGGTCTGTCCGGGTTTAATGAACCCAACATCTCGGTTCGAAACCATAGCCTCGATCTCAAGATGGCTATCTGACGGCACAATCACGAGCAATGGCTGCGCTGGCGTAACAACCCCTCCCACCGTATGAACCGCAAGTTGCTGCACGAATCCATCGATAGGAGCGGTGAGCGCCTGCAGCTTCGTCCGCTTTTCCGCCTTGACCAGATCTTCACTCAGACCGGCGGCTTTCCGTTCGGCTTCCGCTAATTCACCGAATAGAGTTCGCTGATATTCGGCATCGGTCTGCCGGCTGGTTTCTTTGATTGCCGCTAGCGCAGCTTCTGCCTCGTGATACTTGCTCTTGTTGACCCCAAGGTCCTGCTTCTGCTCGACCAGCTGCTGCAGTGTTTCAAGGTACGCGAGCTTTGAGCCAAGCTCCTTATCGTACAGTATCTTTCTGACCGAGAGCCTATCCTCGATGACGGGGATGATCGCATTCAGTTTCTGGATGACGGCACCGATCGTATCCCGCTCCGCCTCCTTCTGAGCTTCCTGCCGGTCGAGTGCCGCGAGCTTCGCCTTATGCTCTTCCACCTGTTTAGCAAGGAACTGACGCTGCATCTCGACGAGTGCTTTTGGAGCGCCGACGGGGGCCTGGAATTGGCTTTGCGAACCAGGCTCATCACTCAGCGCAGCTTTCAATCGCGCCGCATCTAACTGAGCTGCAATCATGTCACTGCGAAGGTGCTCGCGCTCCGCCGCATTCATGGTTGGATCGAGCTCGATCAGGACGTCGCCAGCTTTCACACCCTGTCCATCTTGCACGTGAATAGCGCGCACTACTCCCGTCTCAAATGGCTGGATCACCTTGCTGCGTCCGCTTGGGACGATTTTGCCGGGCGCGGTCGCGATTATGTCAATTTGACTAAACGAAGCCCAACTTATAGCAGCGCAGAAGAGCAATACGATTACGATCGCGATTGCACGACCGATCGGCGACGGTGGCGTTTCAACGATCTCGAGCGCAGCCGGCAGAAACGCCAGCTCATGACGGTCTCTGCGAGCCGGTTCTTTCCGAAGCAGGACGACGCTACTGGACGATTTCATGGATCCCCGCCTGCAGACGATGCAACGATGCGTAGCGACCCGACTTCTTGATGAGATCGTCGTGCGTGCCGTCCTCAATTAGGCGGCCCCGCTCCAAAGTGAGGATCCGATCCGTGCGGCGCACGGTAGAAAGTCGGTGGGCGATAATGAAGACGGTGCGGTTTTTAGCAATCTCGCTCATATTCTCCTGAATGACGCGCTCGCTCTCGTAATCGAGTGCGCTGGTCGCCTCGTCGAAGATGAGAATTCGTGGGTTTGTGATTAGAGCACGTGCTATTGCTATGCGCTGGCGCTGACCACCGGAGAGATTACCGCCGCGTTCGCCAATAATTGTGTCGTAGCCTTCTGGTAGCTCGAGGATAAAATCATGCGCTCCTGCGAGCGTGGCCGCGGCAATGATCTTGTCCATACCCATGGCAAGATCGGACAACGCAATGTTGTCGCGGACTGACCGATTGAAAAGTACGTTCTCCTGCAGGACGACGCCAATTTGCCGGCGCAGCCACGTCGTATCGACCATGGTCAGGTCAACGCCATCGACGAGGACGCGCCCACTTTCCGGCAGATAAAGCCGCTGAATGAGCTTGGTCAGCGTACTTTTGCCTGACCCGGAAGGCCCCACAATGCCGATGATTTGCCCTGGGGGAACGTTGAAGTTGATGTTTTGCAGAACTTCCGGCCCATCCAATCGATACCGGAATGTCACATGTTCAAAGGTGATCTCCCCCTTCATTGCAGGGAGCGCCGCGCGTCCCGCACTAAAGCTGGGTTCGGCCGGAGTATTCAGAATGTCTCCGAGCCGCGCGACGGAAAGGCGGGCCTGATGGAAATCTTGCCAAATCTGAGCGAGCCGCAGGATCGGTGCGCTAACCCGACCGGCGAGCATGTTAAATGCAACCAGCTCACCGACCGTCAGACTACCAGAAATAACGAGCTTCGCTCCGAAATACAGCACGCCGGCGGTCACCAGCTTACTGATAAGCTGCACGGATTGACTCGCCGTGTTACCAAGGCTGAGAACCCTGAAACTTGCAGCGACGTACGCAGCCAGCTGTTCTTCCCAGCGCCGCTGCATCTGCGGCTCGACAGCCATAGCCTTCAGCGTTTCAACACCGGTGACGCTCTCCACGAGGAATGCCTGGTTCTCCGCGCCACGCGCGAATTTATCATCCAGTCGACGACGGAATAGTGGGGTCGCCGCTGCGGAAATCCCAATGTAGAACGGGAAAGAGCCGAGCACGATTCCGGTCAGCTGCGGCGAATAGATGAACATCACGGCGATGAACACCAACGTGAAAAACAGATCCATTACCAATGTGAGCGCGGAACTGGTGAGAAAATTCCGTATGTTCTCAAGCTCACGGACGCGCGCAACGGAGTCACCAACGCGTCTCGCTTGAAAGTACGCAATCGGCAAGGCCACCAAATGCCGGAAAAGTCGGGCTCCTAGTTCGACGTCGATCCGATTGGTCGTGTGCGCAAAGAGATAAGTACGCAAAATCCCGAGCGCGGTCTCAAAAATGGCGATTGCCACCAGTCCTATGATGAGCACGTCAAGCGTGCTCAGCGTCTGGTGGACGAGGACCTTATCAATAACGACTTGGAAGAATAATGGAGAGACCAGCGCGAAGATCTGTAAGAAAAATGAGGCAACGAGCACCTCAGCCAGAAGGCGCCGATATTTGTGAATCGCGCCCAGAAACCAAGTGATATCAAAGCGCCTCGTGAGATCAGCCAGACCCGCTCGGCGGGTCATCAGTACGAGTTGGCCGTCCCAAACTGCCTCAAACTCGGCACGCGTCATCAATTTGGGTGTTGGGGAAAGCGGCGCCTGCACGAGGGCCTTATCCTCGCCGACCTTGCCCAAGATCAGAAACCCGCCCTCGCTGAGCGAGACAATGCCGGGCAGGGGCGTATTCGGTAGCCGATCCCAAGCGGTTCGCAGTGACCGCGCCTTGAGCCCCAACTTCTTGGCGCAACGAAGCATTTCCGGAACGCCGATCGACACCGCTGCAAACCGATGTCGAATCTGCTCTGCGTCCGCAGGGACGCCATGAAAGCGCAACAGCATCACCAGTGCGGCCAGCCCGGGATCGGGTGGCCGAACGCCTTCAGGTTCTTTATTGACCGACATCTGCCCCCGGTCAGTCGCAACCGCCAATTGCGGAGGAGCTCTAGCTTACCGATACTGGCCCGGTCGTAAAGTACTTCAATAATAAAATTGGCACTCATGGCTGCATCGTCCGGAATGGGATGAGGTCCGAATCCCGGCGAAGCTTTTAAATTTTTATGAGAATCATCGGCAACACCGCCCTAAAGCCATAAAATCCATATTAAAAAGCGGCTTAGCGAGATCCGCCGTCACCAGTTTGAAATGCAACAGACCTATTCGGCCTGCTTTAAATGGCCCCCTTCCGTGATTGATAAAAAGCCGAATGGACCCGGTCGCGTGCGCCGCAACAATTTCCAATTGGCTTGACCAAAAACGGCACACTAAATTGTTGGATCAACGTCACTGATGGACCGATTCAAAAAAGGTCGTTGACTCACCTTCCGAACAAAGGATCTAATAAGTGAAACTGGACTCGATCTGGGTGGTGTCGCTGTTACGGCAACTACTGGTGAAGAACTGGGCCGCCTCATTATCGCAAGGAATTTTTTGAGTCTTGGTGTGAAAGGGTCGGCGCATAGGAGGGGCTGATGGCAACGAAAACTTGGAAGGGATCGGGAAGTACGTCAAGGCCAACGAACGGAAGCTGGAATAGGTCGAGCAACTGGTCTCCCTCCGGCGTTCCCGCCGCCGGTGACGGTGTCATCATTGGTGGCGGCGGCACTTATACGTTGACGCTGAACGTTGCCGCTACCCCTAATCTCAATTCTTTGACCATCAGCGATAGCGGCGCGACGCTTGCTATTGGTACCTCCACGCTCAATGTCACCGGCACGAGCCCAACCTTCTCCGCAATCAACGTCACGGCAGGTCATATTACGATCGCCGGAGGCAAGATAAATGATACCGGAGGCTTGGCTCTGGCGTCGGGTACAAGCCTGAGCGGAAGCGGCACGGTGGCCGCGCCGTTATCCGGCAGCGGTACGATTACGGCGAGCGGTGGCACGCTGGACCTGACTGGGACAATAAGCGGCACTACATTGGCTATTGCGGCGGCTTCTGGGTCTGACCTGAAAATCGATGGAACGGCGTCAGTTGCGAGTGCGACGATCAGCAGCTCCAACCAGACACTCGAGATCGGCAGTGCCGGCAGTCTGACGATTGGTGCAGCGGAAACCATCACTGGCGGTAAGGTCCAGCTTGATGGCGGCACGCTGACGGATGCGTCCGGCATTGCGTTTGCCAGCGGGGCGACGCTGAGCGGCAAGGGGACGCTGTTTGCGACGCTGTCCGGCGGTGGAACGATCACAGCGAATGGCGGGACTCTCGAGTTAAAGAATGCGGTCGATGGCAGTACGGCCTCTGCCTTCCAAATCGCCAATGTGTTGGGTTCCGACCTTCAGTTCGACGATAGCGTCGGCACTAGCGCGATTCATCCGACGATTACATTTAATGGTGCGAATGGGCTTCTGGACCTCACTCATACGACGCTAGGTAATTTTCAGGGGGTCGTCGCCAACTTCGGAATCGGCGACGGCATCAAGGTTGCGGGTGCCGCCAATGTTAAACTCGACAGCACCGGCACAATATTGAGCGTCTTTGACGGTTTAGCGAATCCTCTCGGCACCATCACTCTAGCTTCCTCGTATACGGGCGATATGTTTTCGGTCTCGAGTAATGGCACAATAGCTGTCTCGCTTCCTTCGCCTCCAACCTTGACGGTGAGCAACGTAATTAGCGGCCCTTCCGATTCCAACAACGCAACACTGAATGGCTTCAATGCTATTCCGCCCGATAATGCACTTGCCGTTTCAGCGAACGATGTTCTGATGGCGGAGAACGACGTTATCGAAATCACCGATCAAGCTGGAAATGTCCTTCTGAAGCCAGAGGCCCTGTCTACTTTCTTTTCTGCTGTTGATTCTGGTTATACGTTGACTGACCCGCGCGCCATTGTTGATCCAATCTCGGGACGATTCATTGTTACTAGCGACGCATTGACGGTTAACGCCGCCGGAGCTGTCACTGGTACCCATGTGATCTACGCCATTTCTAACACTACAGACCCACTAAACGGGGGCTGGACTTTTGGTCAGGTCAATACAACCTATACCGTTACCATCAATAACCAGAACATTTCGACATGGGCCGACCAGCCCACGATAGCATCGAATGGAGCTAATTTGGATGTTACCAGTGCTCAATTTAGTGTCTCAACTGGCCAATATGTTACCAACGCTGTAACAATTATTCCGCTGTCGGGAGGGACAGCAACAGCTTACAACCTTGGAAACGCGGCGGACTACCGGCCAGTAGCTGTGACAGGGGGAGATTATTTTGTTGGTTACACCGGGAATTCACTGTCAATCTTATACAACAGCAATGGCTCCAGCACCTTTACTTCGAGTGTCGTGTCCTTAGGTTCGATTGACGTCGGGACCGGCTCATATACAGCCGCTCAGCTCGGATCTAGTGTGCTCCTCGACGCCGGCGGTAGTGCGGTCGCAAACGCAGTCTATGCAAATGGCGACCTCTATGCAGTCTTTGAAGTGGTTCCTCCCGGAACAACGCAACCGGCGGTACAGTGGGTTAAAGTTGATGCTTCTTCCTACAGCCTCGTTGCGGAGGGCTATATTACTGGCCCTGCAGGCGCGACGGCGTTTAATCCGTCAATCGCCGTCGATGCAAATGGCGACGTTCTTGTCAATTACACGGTCAGTGGCGCGGCGATGTACCCGGCAGCTTATGCCTCGGTAATGCCTTCTGGCGCTTCATCGTTCCTCGCACCAGTCCAGTATGGCTCCAGCAAAGCACCGGAGACTGCGACTTTTGGGGTGACAAATAACGTTATCAGATGGGGCGACTATTCGAGCGCCGTTGCCAATCCAGCGGCAGCCGACAGTTTCGTTGTCTCCAACGAAATCGTCCCCTCAGCCCAGAATATTTTCAATAATGCGCCTTGGGCTACGGTGACAGCTACTATCACGCTTTCGCCTGGAACATCCTCGGCGGTTGTCGCAAGCAGTTCGACGACAACCAACCCGACGTCGTCGAACACTGCAAACACGTCGAGCAGCCAACCTGTTTCTCTGACAGTAGACGCAGGCACGGAAAATCATTGGGCGGACGCTCCGGTCTCGACCGTTGCCGGTCTCGACGCGATGAATCTGCCGGCCTTTGCGCCTAGCAGTTTTGGTGGTCAGGATCCCTTCTCCGCCAACTCGACGCTTGGCTACTCCGCAAACAATGGCAACGCCAGCGATGGCAATCATACGGCAAATCTTGCGCTGCTTGGCCAGTACGCGGCGAGCTTCACCACGGCAAGCAATGGCATCGACTGGGCCGCGGTCGCCGCCCCTGTCGCCGATGCCCATCAGGTCCAACTCACACTGCCGCATGCTTAAAGGATGCTGCAAATTGTAGCCGGAATCCAAAATAATAGGCGGGCGGCCCTCAAGTTCGCGAATATCGACGCGCCGTTCAAATGGCGGAATCTCCAAAACCGCGCTCCTGATACCTTTTGCTTTGGCCTCGAGCCTAATGTCGCCTCCGGGCTAGAGGCAGACATTCCGCGCTGCGGAAAGAACGTCGCTATTCGATCACCTCGTCGGCGCGGGCAAGCAGAGACTGCGGCACGGTGAGCCCGAGTGTCTTCGCGGTTTTGAGGTTGATAATCAGCTCGACCTTCGTGGACTGCTCGACCGGTATGTCGGCTGGGTTCTCTCCCTTGAGTATCCGGCCGGTGAAGACACCGACCTGATGAGCCCCTTCCGTAAAGCTGCCTCCGTAACTCATCAAGCCGCCTGCGGCGGCGAACTCGCGAAATTGAGTGATCGCCGGCACCGCATAGCGCAGCGTCAAAGCGCCCAGCTGTTCGCTCCGATTGATGAAGGTTGCGTCGGGGGCGATCACGAGTGCGTCGACCCGCATTTGGGCGAGGGCCGCGAATACCGTATCGAAGTCGTGCTCGCTATTTGCGTTCAGGACATGCAGCTGCAGTCCGAGGTTGTGGGAAGCGGTCTGCAGGTCTCTCGCTACGGTGTCCGCAATCAGGGGGCTGGTCGGGTTGACGAGGAGCGCTACGATTTTCGCCTTGGGTATCAGCTCGTGCAACAGCTCCA
>Ga0207726_1000036_pt1 | contig 24811 bp, 19 predicted proteins | sample LuqExpMetageno40_FD_187798 | JGI IMG/M metagenome (GOLD analysis project Ga0207726, IMG submission 187798) | Tropical forest soil microbial communities from Luquillo Experimental Forest, Puerto Rico - Sample 40 (SPAdes) | ecosystem: Environmental > Terrestrial > Soil > Tropical forest ...
AAGCGGCCGGTATGCGCGCGGTCGACGATACGCAATTGATGCAGGCCGATCTGTTCCTGTCGATCGTGCCGCCGGGTGAAGCGCTCGCGCTCGCGCGCCGGTTCGCGCCGCTGCTTGAACGCGCCAACAAGAAGCCGGTCTATATCGACTGCAATGCCGTCAACCCGCAGACGATGGAGCGCATTGCGGAGGTCGTTACGGCAACGGGTGCGAAATTCGTCGCGGCCGGCATCATCGGCCCGCCGCCGAAGCCGGGCTCGACCAACACCAAACTCTACGTGTCCGGTCCCACCGCACGGGATGTCGCGGTCCTGAACGATTACGGGATGATCGTGCGTGTGCTGGACGGGCCGCTCACGGCAGCCGCCGCGCTGAAAATGTCCTATGCAGGGATCACCAAAGGTTTCACCGCGCTCGCGGCTGCGATGATGCTGGCAGCGACGCGCGGCGGTTCGGCCGAGGCGCTGAAGGCCGAGCTCGGCGAGAGCCAGGTACCGCTGCAGACTTGGCTCGACCGGCAAATCCCGTCGATGTACGGCAAGGCCTATCGCTGGGTCGCTGAACTCGACGAGATCGCCGGCTTTATCGGAGAAGAATTTCCGGAGCACGCGATGTTCAACGCCTCCGCGCGACTGTATGAACGCATCGCCGCGGACCTCGATGACCGCAAGGACGAGATCAAAATTCTGGACACGTTCGTACAAAAACCATGATCGAAAAATCACCTCTGCGCGTCGGCATCGCGGGCCTCGGCGCGGTCGGACTCGACGTCGCACGCCGGCTGATTGCCGGAGTGCCGGGCCTCACACTTGCCGCTGTAGCGGTTCGCGATCCGGAGAAGGCAAGGCGCGCGCTGCCGCAGGCCGGCGACACCGTCCCGCTGCGCAGTCTCGCCGACATCGCGGATGGCTGCGACGTCGTGGTCGAGGGCCTGCCGCCGGCGCTGTTTCGCGAGATCGCCATCCCGGTGATCGAGAAGGGCCGCATCTTCATGCCGCTCTCGGTCGCCCAATTGCTCAACAACGGCGACCTGATCGAGCGCGCCGAGAAGACGGGCGCGCGCATCGTCGTGCCGACCGGCGCGCTCCTCGGCCTCGACGCCGTGCGCGCGGCGGCCGAAAGCACGATCCACTCCGTCACGATGGTCACGCGCAAGCCTCCGGCCGGATTGGAAGGCGCTCCTTACTTGAAAGAGCGCGGCATCACGCTCGCCGGATTGACCGAAGCGCGCAAGGTTTTCGACGGCACTGCGCGCGAAGGCGCGCTCGGCTTTCCCGCCAACGTAAATGTCGCCGCAGCGCTCAGCCTCGCCGGCATCGGACCTGACCGCACGCGGCTGGAAATCTGGGCCGATCCGGGCGTCACGCGCAACACGCACACAATCAAGGTCGATGCCGATACGATGCGCTTCACGATGACGATCGAGAACGTACCGTCGGAAAATCCGCGCACCGGACGCAACGTCGCACCGTCGACCGTCGCCGCGCTGCGCGGGCTCGTGTCGACCTTGAAAGTCGGCAGCTAGCTGTCGAGTACCGCTTTGGCCGCGGTGATGCCGGTGCGATAGGCGCCGTGCGCGGTCGAGAAATCGTGCACCGAGCAGGCCTCGCCGGCGAAGAACAGTCGTCCATCGACTGGCGCCGCAAGCACCGTGCGCTTGCCTTCTTGCCCCGGTAAAGCGAACGAATAAGACCCGCCCGCGAATGGATCGGCGCGCCAGCAGTGCAGGGCGAGGAAATCCAGACGTTTCGCGAAGGCGCTGCCCATACGCGCCGTCAGTTCGTGGACTGCATGCGCCACGAATGCCTTTTCCCCGCCGCGCTCGAGATCGGCGGCAAGACCCGCGCCGAAATAGCATTCGATGAGCGGACGCCCGAACGAGCGCAGGCTGTAGGTCCCGGTGACCGCATCGGTGCGTCCGAAAACGCGCGTGTCCGGCTCGAACTCCTCGGCGTGCGCGAGCGAGAGAAAAAGCTTGTCGGCGAGCCCCAACGGGAGACCCGCAGCCGCGTCGATCTTCTCAGGCAGCGCGGGCGAAAACAGATCGTGCATCCCCGCAATCACGTCGGTCGGCAACGTGACGATCGCCTTCTCCGCTTCGACACTCCCCTGCGCGGTCTCGATCCGCAGCCGCTTTCCCCCGTGATCGATCCGCGTGACCGGACAATTGAGAATGACCTCGACACCGTCCGCATGCGCGACGATGGTGGTGCCGTAACCCTCCACCACACGCCAGTTCACCTCGTTGTCTTCGTAATTCTCGAAGTCCCGCACCGACAGGCGCTCGACGTCGGCTCCGCTGATATAGCCGATCACCGACCGGATCAGCGCATTCCAGCGGCCGCCCGAATCGAGCAGTTCGGACGCCGGCCTGTCCGGCTGATGCCGTGCCGCGTCGCTCAAGCGCGCGTAGAAATCTCCTAGCGCGTGCCGGTACATCTTGAACTCGGCTTGAGTCATGTCGAAACCGGCCGCCGGCCGTTGCCATGGCGCGAGCGAACGGTCGATTTCCCGGCCCTGCGTTTGGGCAATTTTCGTCCAGGGGTTACGGTCGGCGGAATGCAGCCAGCCGCAGCCGAGGTCGATCGTCTGGCCGCCGGCATTGATCGTCCAGCCGCGCCCACCTAGACGATCGCGCGCATCCAGCAACACGCACGCACGCCCGGCTTGGTGAAGATGGCTGGCGGCAGCAATGCCTGCGGCCCCGCCGCCTATGACGACGATTTCTGTCGAATCCATTCAAAAAGGTGCCTTGCCCTACGGATCAAACGTCCAAGGCATATAGGCGTTGTGACGGCGCTGCGCAGGAAAAATGCGGAATAGCTCAATGCCGGCGCGCGCGGCCCGGCCGGCGCCGTTGCCCGAAATCGGATGACGGCTCTAGCGGTTCGAGCCGAAGAAAGGCGACCCCACCAGCACGCAGATCCAAAGCACCGCAATGGACCCGAACGCATAGAGCAGGACGCTCATGCCACCCTCCTCTGCAGGCTATTTCCTCTTGTTATTTTGTACGATGCTAGCGCTATTTTGATCGAAACGCCAGAAGCCTCAGAAGCGGGCCGCCCGGCACCGCTCTTTCCAAATTGCGCGCGCCTCGGTTACTGTGATCGCGCGCGGCTTCGCGCCAACGAACGTATATAGGCCAAGGGGGAAACCAATGGCTGACCAGGCGGTCATCCCTGTCTCGCGCCTGCTCGACGAGCGCGGCGTCGGATCCTTCCAGATCACGCTGCTCGTGTGGTCTCTCTTTCTCGTCCTGATCGACGGCTACGATATCACAGCGATCGCCTTTGCCGCGCCGCATCTGGTGAAGGAATGGGGCATTTCGCCCAGGGCGCTAGGGCCTGTGTTCAGCGCGAGCCTGGTCGGCATTCTGTTCGGCTCGGGTCTATTCGGCTGGGTCGGCGACCGCTACGGCCGCAAGGCCGCACTGATCGCGTCCAACCTGCTGTTCGGCATATTCACGTTGATCGCAGCTTATGCGACGGACCTCACGCAAATGTTCTGGCTGCGCCTGATTGCCGGCATCGGCATCGGCGGGGTGATCCCGAACGCGGTGGCGATCAATGCGGAATCAGCACCCCGCCGGCTGCGCGCGATCTTGGCGATCATCGCCGTCGGCTTCGTGCCGCTCGGCGGCGCGATCCCCGGCTTCGTCACCGCGACGCTAGTGCCCGCACACGGCTGGCAAATCCTGTTCCTGATCGGCGGCATCGTTCCGATCGTCATCGCAGTGGCCGGGATTTTCGGTCTGCCGGAGTCGATCAAGTTCATGGCGCTGCACGAGCGCTATCGAGCACGCATGCGCGAGGTCGTCCGCAGGATCAGCCCCTCCACGCAAATCGCCCCCGATGCGCGTTTCGTCATCGAGGACGAACAGCAGGTGCCGGGGCTCAACCCGAAATATTTGTTCGGCCAAGGCCTGCACCTGATCACGCCGCTGCTGTGGCTGTTGTTCGCGCTCAATCTGATGGGCTACTTCTTCCTGATCTCGTGGACGCCGACGCTGATGACCGCGGCGAAGCTGCCGCCGACCACGGTCGCGCTGTCCGGCGCGGTGCTGCAGATCGGCGGCACTGTCGGCGCGTTGCTCTTATGCTGGTGGCTGCAGAAACACCGCTTCCTCGCAATCTCGATCATGTTCGTCCTCGCCGTGCCAATCGTCGCAAGCATCGGTTATGCGGGTTTGCACTCGCAGGGGCTATTGCTGATCGCGACCTTCTTTGCCGGCTTCTTCGTGCTCGGCATCCAGTCCGGCATCAACGTCGTCGGCGCCCTGATCTATCCGACCTCGCTGCGCGCCAACGGCTCGGGCTGGGAGCTCGGCATCGGCCGCATTGGCTCGATCGTCGGCCCACTCGTCGGCGCGTTGTTCGTCGGCATGTCGGTCGAGAAGCTCTACGTCTGGTCCGCGCTGCCCTTCGCGGTCGGCGCGGTGGTATGCTTCGCTATCTACCGGCTCAACGAGCGCCGGCTGGCAAAGCATCCGGAGCTAAGGCAGGCGCAGTAGTTCGGAAGCGCCGCGACGAATGGCCACGAACGCCGCATTGGGCAGCGTGCGTGGATAGGCGTAATTGTCGAAATCGGACTCGTACGCGCGGTAGACGCGATTGGCGAGTTCGGGTGTGTAATACGTCGTCCAGTCGTTGTGGTGTGACTCGTTGATAGGCTTCGCAGCGTCGCGACGCACTTCGTGCGATACGTTCAGGAAATCCAGCACGCGCGCGAAATCGGCATCGAATGTTTCGACCCTACCGATGAATGTGTAGCGCAGTCTGGGAATGTCGAGAATCGCCGACTGCGCCTGGACATGACTGTCCCGCCGCGCGCTTGGCAGGTCGCCCACAAAGCGGACGAAATCGGCGAAGGTGAGCGAACGCCGCGGACCTAGCGGGAGCCGCGGATTGGCCGCATCCCGTTCGCGCAAGTAGTAATCGATAAAGGGGTCGCCCGGGACGAGCGGCTTGCCGGCAAACTTGTCCGCCCACGACGACACCATGCGTGCGTACGGATTTCTAACGAACGAGAAGCGCAGCGTCGCGGGACTCGCGACCATGTCATAGAACGAGATCATGGTCATGTTCCGCGGACCGTACGGACCGCGGTAATTGCATCGCTTGCTCGATCTCAGCGATCGTGAGAACCGACCTTCAATTCGGGCGAGCGTCATCCGGATTCGCGTCGATGCGGCTTTCGGAACAGCGACGTAGAGCAGGCCATGCTTCGGCAGCAGCTTGATGTGGTTTTCCGGCTGGTGGCCACCGCTCATCAGTTCGCGGCAGAAGCCCGCCGCCGTCGGATCGATCAATCCGGCAACGCACCTGCTCGCGAGCCAAGGTATCTCTTTGAAGGCAAGTTCCGTCCGCCTCAGAATGCGCATTGCTTCGACCTGTTTGGGTCGCCCCCGGCCCACTGTTTAAAACGCATGGTCCGTCGAAAACCTGCGTCGTAAAATTTCCGTATGCGCCTGCAACGATTCGTGCAGCGATTCCATAAGCGTGCCAGTGAGTTGCGATGACGATTCATACCAATTTGATGCGATCGTCATGTGGAATTCATCGCCCCGACATAAGCGACGCGAATGCAATCAGAAGGGTTCGTAATCTCGCAGCGCTGGCACTACCTGCTCACCGAAAAGTCGGATCGAGCGCAACACGTCCTCGATCGGCAGGTCGGAGAAATTGAACTCGCCAAGGAAGACATTGAACAGACCAGCCTCGGCGGTCGCACGCAGTTTTTCGGCGACCGTCTTCGGCGAGCCGACGAAGACGAGATCGTTGCGGCGCAGATAATCCGCGTCGAACAGGTTGGCCATGATCTCGGACGCCCCGGGCTCGCCGCGGCCGATGAACTTCTTTGCATGCGTGCGCACGCGGTCCTCGAACGTTTCGCCGGGCTGCGGCGGCGCGAGAAAGCCCTCATAGGCACGCGCGGCACGCGCGAGGGCGACGTCCATCGCCTTGTCGTCGCTCTCGTCGACATAGATCAACGTGCAATAGGCGATCTTCGGCTTGCGCGGCCAGTCGGCCTTCGCCCATTGCTCGAGGAATACGCGATAACGCGGCGCGGCATCGGCGCGCGGATAGATCAAAAAGTAACCCGGGTTAATGCCCTTCTGCGCGCAGAACTCGAGCGTGCGCGGATCGCGGCTCATCATCCACAACGGCGGTTGCGGTTGCTGCATCGGCAGCACCGAGAGTCGCGCATTGTCGGTGTGGAAATTCTCGCCATGCCAGTAGAACGGTTGCGTCTCGCCGTAGGCGGCGCGCAGATAATCGACGAATTCGAGCGTCGGCGTCTTGCGCAAATCGTAATCGAGGCCGAACGGACGGAAGTAATCGGCATTGATGCCGGGCACCAGCCCGCATTCCATGCGGCCGCCGAGCATCTGGTCGACGATCGCGATCTCCTCGGCGAGACGCAGCGGATGATAGAGCGGTACGATGTAGCCCATTGGGCCGATGCGCATGCGCTTGGTCCGCGCGCCGGCGCCGACGGCGTAGAGGCTCGGCGAGGAGATCCAGCTTTCGTCCGGGCGGAAATGGTGCTCGACGCAGAAGCTGTAGTCGTAGCCAAGCTCGTCGCATAACCGCAGTTCAGCCCACAGTTCCTCGTAGCGCTGGTGCGGCGTCATGCCCGGCTTGCACCAGACGTGCGAGAAATGCGCGAACTTCATTGCAAACGTCTCCGGAAGGCGCCTAGACGTAGAACACCGGCAGGATCAGCCGCGACGGATATCGCATGCTGTGATGGATCGTGTCGGCTCCAATCTTGTCGGGCCGGTAATAATGCGTCCATAGCGCTTCCGTTGCGGGCGAGTCACCGTTGACGACCTCCAGCCGGATGCGATGGCCTGCCTTGAACAGATACGCCTGCGGCTCGAGGCTGATCTCGAATTGATAAATCTCGCCTGGCGTCAGCGGCTGCGGATCGCGGTGCGTGTGATACGGCACCATGTCGGTCGAGCGCTCCGGATCGAGGGCGCGATGCGAGGCGCGCAGCCAGCCGCGCGTGACAAGCTCGAAGCCCGGATTGAGTTGTTTCGCCCGTTCTTCCGCGCCTTGCGGGAATTGGTCCGACAGCTTCACAAAAAAGTCTGTATCCTTGCCGGTGGAGGCCGCAAACAGGACGAGCTTGATCGGGCCGGCGATCTCGAGGTCCTTCATCAGCGGCGTGGTCGTGAAGGTGAGCACTCGCCGCACGGGATCGAATCCGCCAGCCGGTCCAGCGGGTCCGAAGCCGACGACGCCCGCCACCCAGCCGGACTGCGGATAGTTGTACGTCGTCTGCTCGAGGCCCGTCGGCGCGGCGATCGTCAGGCTGCCGTCATTGAGGGAAGTGACGCTCTCCGACCGTTCCGCGCTGAGATGCCAGCTCGTGTAGCGGACGGTCTTCGGCGGCCAGGTTTCCGAATGCCGCATGACCCCGGACCCGCGCACCGCATATTCGACGTTCGGCCGCGACGTGTAGTCCGTCTGCTCGCCTTTCAGGTAATGATCGTAGAACGGCTTGAGCACGCGCTCGTGGAATTCAACACTGGAGAATTCCGCCGCCGCCGCCCAGGCATTCGGCGCCGCCGACATACGCAGCTTCTTCTCGCCTTTGACTTTGACATAGGCATCGATGTTGCCGCGCGTATGCAGTTGATGCTTCATCCAAACGCCACTCGAATAGACCGGCACAGTGATGCGATCGAGGTGCTCCCATGCGCTGCGCTCGCGCCAGAAATCGTCGTAGGTCGGATGCGCGGCGACGACTGCGCTCAGATCGGTCGCCTGCTCGCGCGACGGGCCTGACGCGGGATGACGATTGATGATCCGGTTCTGAAACCACCAGTACCCGGGAAAGAAGTCGCACGGGATTCCGCCGTGATAGCAGCCGGCGCGGTAGGCATCGGCAAGCCCGTCATGCGCGCCAATGCACGCCAATGACGGCGGCGCCTGCGCCGCCATGAACCATTGCAGCATGCAGAAGTAGGACTGGCCGATGCTGCCGACTTTCCCGGTGCACCACGGCTGACGCCCGACCCACTCGAGCGCGTCGTGGAGGTCTTCCTGCTCCTTGCGGTCGAGAAAACCGAACTCGCCGCCGGAGCGGCCGGAGCCGCGCACGTCCAATTGCGCAAACGCATAACCGTTCTCGACGTAGAACTCGATCGGTCCGGTCTCGCGCCAAAGAAATTGCGGGCTAGCCGGCAGGCTGTTGTTATCAAAGCGGTACGGCGAAGCGCCGAACAGTGCGGGGAAGCGGCCGCTGCCTTCCGGCCGGTAGACGCGCAGGCCGAGTTTGGTCCCGTCGCGCGCTTCGATCGATACGACTTCGTCGATCATGGCCTTCCCCTTCACGTGCTGTCCGCACCATCTTCGACAGTCCACACGCGAAGGCAAGCCGCTCACATCGCCACGACCGGCGCGACGATGCGGCGATAGAGATGCCACGTCGTGTGTCCCAGCACCGGCAGCGTAACGAGCAGGCCGGTGAAGAACGGCAGCGCGGAGACAAGAAGCAGAACGACGATGCACGCCGCCCATCCGATCATCGGAACCGGGCTCATCACCACCGCGCGCACGCTGGTGATCATGGCGGTGACGAAATCGACGTCACGCTCGAGCAGCAGCGGAAACGAGATGACCGTCAGGGAAAACAGGATGAGCGACAGCACCGCACCCTCGATGTTGCCAACCGCAAGAAACACCAGTCCCTCGTTCGTGGTCGTCACCACGTTGATGAACTCGTGCAAACTAGCGAATGACGCATGCAGCCCCAGGAACAGCGCCATCAGAAAACGTACTTGATACATCCACATTACGAACACGAAGATGCTGACGAACGCCATCCAGCCGACCTCCGAGCGCGAGCGGAGCGTGCTCCAGATATCGCGTAGTTCGATCGCCTCGCCGCGCTCGCGCCGGCGGCTGACGTCGTAGAGGAAGATCGCCGCGAAAGGCCCAAGCAGCGCAAAGCCGGCGGCGAGCGGGTAAGCCAGATAGGACATGCCGAAAGCCGTCGCCGAGAGCACGACGATCAGCCCGCCTGCCGCGTAGAATGCGCCGACGGCCAGGCCGTAGAGCGGCAAAGCCTGGAAGTCGCGCAGGCCCGCGCTCAGCGCTTCGATGACGTCAGCCGCAGTAATGCGCAGCACGACGGGATCGGTCTTTCCCGAAACGGACGCCATAGTTTGCCCCCGAAGTCTGAAGCCGTTCAGTCTTGTTTTTCTGCACAGGCTAGAGACGCATACATTACGCGTCAAACGGCGCACGGAACGCGATTTGACAGGCTGCCGTGCCGCGCTATCGTTCTCGCTTCATATCAAGGCGCAAGGAGAGGCCGAAAGTTGAAACCCGCTCCGTTCACGCGCCACGTACCCGAAACGATCGACGAAGCGGTCCGCATGCTGGCCGAAGTCGCACCGCAGGACGGGCGCGTGCTCGCCGGCGGCCAGAGCCTCGTGCCAATCATGGCTTTCCGGCTCGCCAAACCTGCGCATCTCGTCGACATTAACAACGTCGCGGGACTCGATCGCCTTGCAGTCGAGGATGGTTCGCTCGTCATTGGCGCGACCGTGCGGCACGCGGCGTTTCACAAGCAGGTCGCCGACAACCCGCTTGGGCCGCTGCTGAGCGCGGTGGCGCGCCATCTCGCGCATTATCCGATCCGTACGCGCGGCACTTTCTGCGGCAGCATCGCGCACGCCGATCCCGCGTCCGAATGGTGCCTCGTCGCTGCGACGCTTGGCGCGACGATGGTCGCGCGCAGCGTGCGCGGCGAACGTGCGATTGCTGCAAACGATTTTTTCGAAGGCCTGATGTCGACCGCGCTCAAGCAAGACGAACTGCTCGCGGAAGTGCGGCTGCCGCTGCTCGCGAGCGACACGCGTTTCGGGTTTGTGGAGTTCAGCCGGCGCGCCGGTGATTTTGCGATGACGGCGGCACTCGTCACGTGGCGGTTCGAGAATGGCGCGATGTGCGACGTCCGCGTTGGCATCGGCGGCGCCGAGCCTTCGCCGCGGCGCATTGTCGAGGCGGAGGGCGTATTGAACGGCCAAGTGCCGGGAGACGCCCCTTTCCGTGCAGCCGCCGAGGCGGCGGCGAACGCGATTGAGCCGATGGAGGACCATCAGACCAGCGCCGAATATCGTCGCGACCTGGTGCGCGCGATGGTGCGCCGCTCGCTGGAGCAGAGCGCGCAATGAGCGTGGCGACGAAAGGCTCGGGGCTGACCTGGGTCGGTCGCGCGATCCGGCGGCTGGAAGACCCTGCCCTGCTCACCGGACGAGGGCGTTTCACGGCCGATCTGCCCGCCGCGCATTGGGTGCGCTTCGTGCGCAGCCCCGCGGCCGCCGGCAAGATCGAGCGCATCGTTGCGCCCGACGACGCACTGGTCGTGACCGCCGCCGACCTCGCAGACGTGAAGCCGATCACGCCGATGCTGCACAAGTTCGAGTACAGGCCGGTCGGCCAGCCCATCCTTGCCGACGGCGAAGTGCGCTTCGTCGGTGAGGCGGTCGCGGCCGTGGTCGCGGCGAGCGAGGAGGAAGCCGAGGACATCGCCGATGCGGTCGAACTTTCGCTCGCGGACGCAATCCCGATCATCGATGCGCGTGATGCGCTCGCTCCTGGTGCGCGGCAAATCCATCCTTCGGCGCCCGGCAATGTCATCCTGCAGAGCCGCATCGTCACACCGGAGTTCGAGCGGATTTGGAAAACGGCGCACAAGACGGTCGCGTTCGACATCCGCTCGCGCCGACAAAACGCGACCCCAATGGAGCCGCGCGCCGCGCACGCGGCGTTCGATTTCGCTACGGGCCGCATCACACTCACCTGCACCACGCAGATGCCGCATCTAACGCGCACCGCGATTGCCGACGTGCTCGGCATGCCGGAGAGGGACCTGCGCGTGATCGCGCCGGACGTCGGCGGCGGCTTTGGGCAGAAAATGTCGCTCGCGCCGGAGTATGTACTGCTGGTCTGGCTCGCGCGTAAACACCAGAGCTGCTTTGCCTGGACCGAGGACCGGCGCGAGAACCTGATCGCGTCCTTCCATGCGCGCGACCAGTCCATCGCGCTGCAGGGCGCGTTCGATGCGAACGCGAAACTGCTCGCGCTGAAGGCCGATATCGTCTCCAACGTTGGCGCTTATTCCTGCTTTCCGACGACGTGCGGCGTCGAGCCGCTGATGGCAATCGCGGAGTTGCCCGGCCCATACGATTTCTGCGCCTATGACTGCCGCGCGCGCGGTGTACTCACCAACACCTGCACGATGGCGCCCTATCGCGGCGTGTCACGCCCGATCATCACCTTCGCGCTGGAGCGGCTGATGGACAAGGCCGCGCGCGCTTTTGCGATCGAGCCGGCGGAAATCCGGCGCCGCAATCTCATTTCCAAATTTCCGTACAAATCCGCCGCGGGGCTTACGTTCGACGAGGCGAGCTATCAGGAAACGCTGCGGATCGCGCGCGAGGCGACCGACCTGCCCGGCTTCCGCAAGCGGCAGGCGCAGGGACGAGCGCAAGGGCGCTACCTCGGTATCGGCTTCGCGACGTTCTCCGAGCGCACCGGCTACGGCAGTCCCGCATTCGCGGCGCGCGGAATGGAGATCACGCCCGGCTGGGAGACGGTCGTGCTCAGCGTCGACCCCTCCGGCTTCGTCGAAGCGCGCATCGGTTCGTCGCCGCACGGCCAGGGGCTGCGCACCACGTTGGCGCAGATCGTCGCAGATCAGCTTGGCATCACGCCCGACCGTGTGAAGGTCGTGCACGGCGATACGGATCGCGCGCCCTACGGCTGGGGCACGTTTGCCAGCCGCTCGCTGGTGATCTGCGGCGGCGCGACCCTGATGGCAGCGCAGAAAGTGCGCGCGAAGCTTCTCAAGCTTGCGAGCCACATGCTCGAAGCCGCGCCGGACGACATCGTGCTGGAGGACGGCGAAGCAAAGGTGGCGGGCACCGACCGTACCATCCCGATCGCGAAGCTCGCGCGCGAAAGCTACACGCAGACCTATCGCTTCGGCGGAATCGAACCGGGCATCAGCGAAACCGGCACCTACGATCCGCCGGGTACATTCTCCAACGCGTGTCATGTCGCGGAAGTCGAAGTCGATATCGAGACCGGCCGCACGACGGTGACGCGCTATCTCGTCGCGGAAGACGCAGGGCGTATCATCAATCCGATGATCGCCGACGGACAGGTGCATGGCGGCGTCGCGCAGGGCATCGGCAACGCGCTGTTCGAGGAAATCGTCTACGACGAGAACGGCGCGCCGTTGACCGCGACGCTTTCCGATTATCTCACCCCGACCGCGCGCGAGATTCCGCAGATCGAGCTGCATCACCTGGAAACCCCGAGCACGGAATCGCTCACCAAGGCGAAGGGCCTGGGCGAAGGCGGCGGCATCGGCGCGCCGGCGGCCGTGATCAACGCGATCAACGATGCGCTGAGCGATTTCGGCGTGGAGATCGACGAGATGCCCGCGACGCCGCAGTGCATCCGCGCAGCGCTGCGGAAGGCGGAGACCAAAGCATGAGCGACAAAGTTCCGATCACTCTCAAAATCAACGGCTGTGCGCATGCGATCTCGGTCGAGCCGCGCCGTACATTGGCCGACGCCATTCGCGAGGATTGCGGGCAGACTGGCACTCATATCGGCTGCGAACACGGCGTCTGCGGCGCGTGCACGGTGATCGTCGACGGCGCGCCCATGCGCTCGTGCCTGATGTTCGCGGTGCAGGCGGACGGCAAGAACATCCGCACGGTCGAAGGGCTGGCGGACGGCGATACGCTGCATCCGATGCAGCAGGCCTTCATGGACAATCACGCGCTGCAATGCGGCTTCTGCACGCCGGGTTTTCTGATGCTCGCCATTGGCGTGCTGGAGCGCGAGCCCGACATGTCCGACGACGATTTGCTGGACGTGCTCTCGTCCAATCTCTGCCGCTGCACGGGGTACCAGAACATCGTCAAGGCGGTGCGCGCGGCAGCAAAAGAGATGCGCAAGTGACGCGGCGATGAGCGGAGAGAAGTATATCGGCCGCTCCGTTCCGCGGCTGGAGGACCGGCCGCTGCTCAGGGGCGAGGGCCGGTTCGCCGCGGATATCAATTTTGCCGAACAGTGGACCATGCGCGTGGTGCGCTCGCCGGTGGCGCATGGGAAGATCGAGAGCATCGACGCGGGCGCAGCGCTTGCCCTGCCCGGCGGGCATGCGGTGTGGACCTACAAAGACATCGCGCACATTCCGCCGATTGGCTTTCGTCTGACCGGGCTGGCCTCGCTCGAGCCGTACCGGCAGACCGTGCTGGCAAAAGACGTCGTGCGCTATGTCGGCGAGCCGGTCGCCGTCGTGTTCGCGGATGATCCTTATGTCGCTGAGGATGCCGCCGAGCTCGTTGAACTCACGATTACGCACCGCCCGGCGGTGCTGAACGCGGCGGAGCCGACGGCCGAATTCGCGCCTGGCCTCACGACCGAGCCCGACGTGGTGCGCAAATCTTACGGCAATGTCGACGCCGCGTTCCGCAACGCGCACGCGGTCGTCTCGCTTGATCTCTCTGTCGGCCGCCACACCGGCGTTCCGCTGGAAACGCGCGGCGCGATCGCGCGGCTGAACGGCGACGTGCTGGAGATGCACGGCGCCGCCAAGGTGCCGCACTGGAACCGGGACCGCCTTGCGCTGATGCTCGCGCTAGATCCCACCCAGGTGCATCTGTTCGAGGGTCATGTCGGCGGCGGCTTCGGCATTCGCGGCGAGCTTTATCCGGAAGACGTTCTGGTCTGCGCCGCCGCGCTTGCCTTCGAGCGCCCGATCAAATGGATCGAGGACCGGCGCGAGCATCTGATTGCGGCGAACCATTCGCGCCAGCAGCGCCATCGCATCCGCGCGGCGATCGATGCGGATGGCCGCATCCTTGGCATCGACAACGAGTTCTTCCACGACAACGGCGCCTACATGCGCACGCACGCGGCGACCGTACCCGATCTCGCCGCCGCGATGCTGCCCGGCCCCTACCGCGTGCCGGCCTATCGCGCCGCCGGACACATCCGCCTCACCAACAAGACGCCGTGCGGCACCTATCGCGCGCCGGGGCGTTACGAGTCGACGTTCGTGCGCGAGCGCCTGCTCGACGCGATCGCGGAAAAAATCGGCGTCGACAAGGTCGAGATCCGCCGCCGCAATCTGCTGACCAAAGCGGCGATGCCGCACGCGCTCGGCATCGACACCTTGGGCACGCACATTGTCTACGACTCTGGCGATTACGCGCTGCTGCTCGACAAGGCGCTGCAGCTCGCAGACTGGGACGATTTGCAGCGCGATGCGCAAAAGCGCCGCGCGGCCGGTGAACTGGCCGGCGCCGGCGTCGCGATGTTCGTAGAGAAGAGCGGGCTTGGTCCGTTCGACGATGTGCGTATCACGGTCAAGGAGAGCGGCATCGAGGTGGTCACCGGTAACGCGTCGGTCGGCCAAGGGATCGAGACGGTGGTCGCGCAAGTGTGCGCCGAGGGGCTCGGCGTCGATTACCGCGATATCACCGTCGTGCACGGGCAGACGAACCGGATTGCGCGCGGCATGGGCGCGTTCGCCTCGCGCGTGACCGTGATGTGCGGCGAGGCGACGCGGCAGGCGGCGGCAAAATTGCGCGACGCGATTTTGAATTCCGCCGCTGAGCTGATGCAGACAGAGCCGGCCGCGCTCGCGATCCGCGGACGCGGGGTCGTGCGCGCCGACGGCACCGGCCCGAGCATGCCGCTTGCCTCGCTGGCGGGTTTGAGCGCCGAGGCGACGTTCCAGACGACCCATATGGTCTACCCCTACGGCGTGCACATCGCGGCCGTGCGCGTCGATGCGGAGACCGGCGCCGTCGCGATCGAGCGCTATGCGATCGCCTACGACATCGGCCGCGCGGTCAATCCGATGCTGGTCGAGGGTCAGATCGCGGGTGGGCTCGCGCAAGGCGTCGGCGGCGCGCTGTATGAGGAATTTCTGTACAACGAGAGCGGCGAGCCGCTGTCGGTCACCTTCGCCGATTATCTGATGCCGACGGCGCGCGAGGTGCCTACCTCGCAAATCCTGCTCACCGAGGATGCGCCGAGCCCGCTCAACCCGCTCGGCCTGAAGGGCGCCGGCGAAGGCGGCACCAATCCGGTCGGCGCGGCGATCGCCTCCGCCGTCGACGATGCGCTTCAGCGCCCTGGCAAGGTGACGCAACTGCCGCTGACGCCGCAGCGGGTGAAGGAACTGCTAAAGCGGCGGTGATTGTCCTTTCCTCGCGCGCCCTGCTTGAGCCCGCCGCCAAAGGGCAATAATCTAACGCGCAATCGGCGCGCGTCTTCTGAAAGCTTCCCGCAGAGAAGCGGACGCGCGCGGTCTGATCCTTCCGGGGGTACGGAGCAAGCGGGGACAACAACGTCTCCGCGGCCGTGCTGCCTTTTTGCTTGCATAAGGGGAGAGTTCTCAGTGCGCTTCGTTCTAAGCATCCTGGCCGCCGCACTGCTCACGGGGGCACAGGCCTCCGCGCAGGAGGACGCGGCCAAATATCCGAGCCGGCCCGTGCACATCATCGTCTGCGTGCCGGCCGGCGGCGGCGTCGATACCGTGACGCGCTATCTCGCGCAGAATCTGGAGAAGAAGCTCGGTCAGCCGGTCGTGGTCGAGAACAAGGCCGGCGCGGCCGGCAATATCGGCGCGGAATACGTTTTCAATTCTGCGCCCGACGGCTACACGCTGCTCGCCTCACAGCCGTCGCCGATCACGGTCAATCCGTTGCTGTACAGCCAGATGGCGATCGATCCGAGCAAGTTCGAGCCGGTGGCGATCATGACCGAAATCGCTAACGTGCTGCTGGTGCGGCCCGACTTCCCGGCGAAGAACGTGCAGGAGTTCCTGGCCTACGTGAAGGCCAATCCGGGCAAGGTGAACTACGCCTCGCAGGGTATCGGCACGACCTCGCATCTGTCGGCCGAACAGTTCGCCAAGCTGATCGGCACCAAGCTGGTGCACGTCCCGTACAAAGGCACCGCGCCGGCGCTCAACGACCTGATCTCCAGCCATGTCGATATGATCTTCATGGAGTTCGCATCCGCGAAGAAATTCGCCGACGCCGGCAAGGCGCGCATCCTCGCGGTCGCGACCGGCAAGCGACTGCCGGAGATGCCGGACATTCCGACGCTGCAGGAGGCGGGCGTGAAGGGATTCGAGTCGGGCACGTGGAACGCCCTCGGCGCGCCGCCGAAGACGCCGAAGCCGATCATCGACAAGCTGAACAAGGCGGTCGAGGAAGTGCTGGAGAGCAATGAGGCGAAGGAGCACTTCGCCAAGATCGGGCTGCACGCCGCACGTACGACGCCGGAGCAGGCGAAGGCCTTCATCGACAGCGAGACGAAGCTCTGGGGCGAGGTGATCAAGCAGGCGGGCATCCAGCCGCATTGAGAGCGGTGCGAGCAGCAAGCCGCAGGCTATTCCCCGCCCCTCGTGGGGAGGGGCTAAGGGTGGCGGTGGTTACGAAGCGGATCGCAGAACAACACCGACCCCCCCCCGGTGTCCCTCCCCTACAAGGGGGAGGGAACGCTAGAAACGAAACTCTTCGCTTAATCTTCGCGCGCTGTACGCCCCACCCGATCCCCCTATAATCGGCATCTCCACCTGCGAGTGCGCCGATGCCGCAATCTGACCGCCTCGAAATCCTCTCCGCGCTCGAGCGCAAGGTGTTGTGGCTCGCGAGTTGGACGATCCACAACGCCAACCACCTGCGCGACAATGCCGACGGGTTGAAGGTCGGCGGACACCAGGCATCCTCCGCCTCGCTCGCGACCATCATGAGCGCGCTCTATTTCGACGTGCTCCGCCCGCAGGACCGCGTTGCGGTGAAGCCGCACGCCTCGCCGATCTTCCACGCCATTCAATATCTACTCGGCAAGCAGACGCGCGAGCGGCTGGAGCGCTTCCGCGGTTACAAGGGCGCGCAGAGCTATCCCTCGCGCACCAAGGACGCCGACGACGTCGACTTCTCGACCGGCTCGGTTGGCCTCGGCGTCGCGCAGACCTTGTTCTCATCGCTGGTGCAGGACTACGTGCGTGCGCACGGCTGGGGCAAGGATCGTCCCGAAGGCCGCATGGTTGCGCTGATCGGCGACGCCGAACTCGACGAAGGCAACATCTTCGAGGCGATCCTCGAAGGCTGGAAGCATGGGCTGCGCAATTGCTGGTGGATCATCGACTACAACCGCCAGAGCCTCGACGCGGTCGTGCGCGAAGGCCTGTGGGAGCGTTACGAACAGCTGTTCAAGAACTTCGGCTGGAACGTCGTCATCGTGAAATACGGCTCGCTGCAGCAGGCGGCGTTCAAGGAGCCGGGCGGCGAGAAACTGAAGCACTGGATCGACAATTGCCCGAACCAGCTCTATTCCGCGCTGGTGTTCGCCGGCGGCGCGGCTTGGCGCAAGCGCTTGAACGACGAGATCGGCGATCAGGGCGACGTCTCCAAACTGATCGCGAAGCGTTCGGACGCCGAGCTTGCCGCGCTGATGAACAATCTCGGCGGCCACGACATGCCCGCATTGCTCGAGGCGTTCCATGCGGCCAAGAGCGACAAGCCGACCTGCTTCATCTGCTACACGGTGAAGGGCTTCGGCCTACCGATGGCGGGCCATAAGGACAACCACGCCGGCCTGATGACGCCGGCGCAAGTAGCGGAATTCCAAAAAGCGCAGAACGTTCGGCCGGGACATGAATGGGACAAATTCGAGGGCTTAGCCCCGCCGGAAGGCGCGCTGCAAGGCTTCCTCGACCGCGTGCCGTTCGCCGCGGAAGGCGCGCGTCGCCTCAACGCGCCGCATATCGATGTGCCCGCGGCGCTACCGGTCTCAATCCAGCCGACGATGGCGACGCAGACCGGCTTCGGTCAGATTTTGAATGAGATCGGCCGCGGCGACGGCGACCTCGCGCGCCGTATCGTCACCGCCTCGCCCGACGTGACCGTCTCGACCAATCTCGGTCCGTGGGTCAACCGGCGTGGCCTGTTTGCGCGCGAGAAGATGGCGGACACGTTCAAGAACGAGCGCATCCCGTCGACCTTCACTTGGGAATTCTCGCCGCAAGGCCAGCATATCGAGCTCGGCATTGCGGAGATGAACCTGTTTGTCGCGCTCTCCGCGCTCGGGCTGTCGCATTCGATCAATGGCGAGCGGCTCTTGCCGATCGGTACGCTCTACGATCCATTCATCGCACGTGGGCTCGATGCGCTGAACTACGCCTGTTACCAGGACGCGCGCTTCATCGTGGTGGCGACGCCGTCAGGCATAACGCTCGCCGGCGAAGGCGGCGCGCATCAATCGATTTCCGAACCGCTGATCGGGCTCGCGCAGGACGGTCTCGCCTCGTTCGAGCCGGCCTTCGTCGACGAGCTTGCCGTGATCATGCGCTGGGCGTTCGACTACATGCAGAAGGACGGCCATGTCGCGCCGTCCGAGCGCAACTGGCTGCGCGACGAGACCGGCGGCTCGGTCTATCTGCGGCTGTCGACGCGGCCGATTGAGCAGATGCAGCGCGCTATGACGGACGATCTTGCGCACGAAATCGTCGACGGCGCCTACTGGCTGCGCAAGCCGGGACCGAACGCGCAGGTAGTCGTCGCCTATACTGGCGCGATCGCGCCGGAGGCGATCGCCGCGGTCGGGCTGATGGCGGAGGACCGGCGCGACGTCGGCCTGCTAGCGGTGACGTCGGCCGACCGGCTCAACGCCGGCTGGACCGCCGCGCAGCGCGCGCGAGAGCGCGGCCTTGTGCATGCCCGCTCGCACGTAGAGCGGTTGCTCGCCGACGTGCCACCGCACTGCGCGCTGGTCACCGTGCTTGACGGCCATCCCGCGACTTTGGCGTGGCTCGGCGCCGTGCAGGGCAACCGCACGCGCTCGCTCGGCGTTGAGCATTTCGGCCAGACTGGCTCGCTTGCCGAGCTTTACCGGCACTATGGCATCGACACGCAGGCGATCATCGCCGCGGCGCAAGCCATCGCGCCGGGACGGCCAATCAGACATTTAAGGGCGATGTCTTAGTCGGCCTCGCGGATCAGAGACGAATTCGCGTTCTACAGAATGGCCGTGTGGCTTCCACTGCAATTTCCCATGACAAATTTACAGATTTTCAGGTCTGCGCGGGTGGATCGGCTGGACGCCTTGATGCGTTATTTGCGCATCACAGATTCACGCCTGATGTCTCCAGCGATAGGAGCGGTACATGGGCCTGTTGGACATCCTCAACGGCATGCAGAACAGTCCACTCGGACAACGCAATGCGAGCACGAGTTCCGGCGGCATGTCCCCGATCGCCATGGCGATCCTCGGACTGCTCGCCCACCAGGCGCTCAAAAGTTTCTCCGGTAGCAGTCAGGCTTCGACCGGTTCAACACCGGCGCCGGGCAGCAGTGGCAGTCTTGGCGATCTGCTCAGCAGCGGCCTTGGCGCATTGCTCGGCGGCAGCTCGGCTGGAAACGTCCTGAGCGGCGGCCTCAACGATCTGGTCAAGCAGTTGCAGCAAGCCGGCCAAGGCGACACTGCAAATTCGTGGGTCGGGACCGGCCCCAACAAGCCGATATCGCCGAACAATCTTGCAAACGCATTGGGTGCCGACAAGATCGATACGCTCACGCAGCAGACCGGGCTCTCTCGTGACGAACTGCTTCAGGGGCTCAGCGAACAGTTGCCCAACGTAGTCGATCAATTAACCCCCAACGGCCGGCTGCCGACCGAACAGGAAGCCTCGCGCCTCATCTGACACCGCTGCGGCCGCGTTCAGGAAAGACCTTCGCCGTTATCCTCACCACGCAGCTCGGAATCGCCGGGGCGCTTATCGTGACGTGGATCGGTCAGGCGATCGGTTGGTATCGTGCGGACCAGGGCGCGGGCTTCATCGGTGCCACCGTCGGAGCGGTCGTTGTTCTGTTCGTCTGGAACAGACTTGTCGCCGCGCGCGTCATTCCCGATCCGGCAAGCCGAAAATACGGACGCGAGCGGCCGAGATTCGCGGACGCAACCTGCCCCCTCATTAGGAGGGCGTCTTCGTTTCCTCAAGCACCATCGTGGCGCCCTTCTCCGCGATCATCATCACCGGTGAGTTGGTGTTGCCCGAGGTGATCGACGGCATTACGGAGGCGTCGATCACGCGCAGGCCCCGCAAACCGATCACGCGCAGGCGCGCATCGACCACAGCGCGCACGTCATCCTCGCGCCCCATCCGCGCGGTGCCGACGGGATGGAAGATCGTCGTGCCGATGTCGCCCGCCGCTTGCTCGAGCGCGGCCTCGTCGTCGTCGCGCACCTGTTGACCGGGCAGGTACTCCTCCGGCTTAAACATCGCGAGCGCGGGCTGCGCGACGATCCGGCGCGTGATTCGGATCGAATCGGCGGCTACTCGGCGGTCCTCCGGCGTCGACAGGTAGTTCGGCTTGATCGATGGCGCGGCGGCCGGATCGGAGGATTTCAGCTTCAATTCGCCGCGGCTGGTCGGCCGCAGATTCGCGACGCTCGCGGTAAAGGCGGGAAACGGATGCAGCGGCTCGCCGAACTTGTCGAGCGAGAGCGGCTGCACGTGATACTGGATGTTGGCGCGGTCCTGCGTGGAATCCGAGCGTGTGAACAGGCCGAGTTGAGACGGCGACATCGTCATCGGCCCGCGCCGGCGCAGCGCGTAATCGAGGCCTATCAGAGCGCGGCCCACGAGCGAGCCCGCCATCGCGTTCAGCGTTTTGGCGCCCTGCACCTTGTAGATCGTGCGCAATTGCAGATGGTCGTGCAGGTTTGCGCCGACGCCCGGTTTGTCGAGCACGATGGGAATGCCATGCTCGGAAAGATGCTGCGCAGGCCCGACGCCCGACAGCATCATCAATTGTGGCGAGCCGATCGCGCCGGCGGCGAGGATGATCTCGCGCCCGCGCGCTTCGCGTGCGACGCCGTCCTGCCGCCAGCGCAGGCCGATCACGCGCCTGCCATCGAACAGGATACGCTCGGCGAGGCAACCGGTCTCCAGTTTTAAATTCTGCCGGTGCAGCACGGGCTTGAGAAACCCTCGTGCCGCCGACCAGCGCCGCCCGCGTTTCTGGTTGACGTGGAAATAGCAGATGCCCTCGTTGTCGCCGGTGTTGAAATCCGGAACATCCGGGATGCCGTACTGGATCGCCGCCTGCTTGAACGCGTCGAGAATCTCCCATTGCAAACGTTGCTCTTCGACGCGCCATTCGCCGCCTTGTGCGTGATGCTCGCCCGGCAAAAAATGATCGACGTGCTTCCGGAAATAAGGCCGCACGTCGTCCCACGACCAGCCGGGCAGGCCGAGCTGGCGCCAGTTGTCGTAGTCGGCCGCCTGGCCGAGCATGTAGATCATGCCGTTGATCGCCGAGCAGCCGCCAACCACCTTCCCGCGCGGATAATTGAGCGCGCGGCCGTTGAGACCCTCTTCCGCTTCCGTCTTGAACATCCAGTCCGCGCGCGGATTGCCGATCGCGAACAGGTAGCCGACCGGGATATGAAACCAGATCCAGTTGTCGCGCCCGCCAGCTTCGAGCAGCAGCACGCGCTTTGACGGATCGGCGGAAAGGCGGTTCGCCAGCACGCAGCCTGCCGACCCGGCACCGACAATGATGAAGTCGAATTCGCCTTCGAGTTGCGTCGCGTCGGACATTTGTTCTTCCTTTTGACGAGAGTGTGGGACGGCCGGGGGGCGATGGCAACTCAGGACGAGGCGGAGCAAGGCTGACAAGCGCCGCCGAAGACGTTATCTTCCGCCCGACCCGCAGGGCATCGTGCGTGCGCTGCGTCGGACGGAACGGCGGTTCCGGCATCGGTCGATCCTGACACTAACAACCGATCGAGGGCGCTTCCCACGAGCGCCTGCGGAGGACCGCCATGCGTTTCGTCGTCGCCATTCTCCTGTTGGCCTTTGCCCCGCCCGCCTCGGCGCAGGAGATGGTCACTATATTCGCCGCCGCGTCCCTCAAGAACGCTCTCGACGACGTCGATGCGACTTTCACCAAGGAGACCGGCATCAAGACGACGGCGAGCTACGAGGCAAGCTCGGCGCTGGCGAAGCAGATCGAGGCGGGTGCGCCGGCCGACGTCTTCATTTCGGCCGACCTGCGGTGGATGGACTATGCAAGCGAGCGCAGGCTGATTAAACCGGATACGCGCTTCAACTTGCTCGGCAACAAGCTCGTCCTGATCGCGCCCCAGGAATCGAAGCTCGATCACGTCGACATCGGCCGGGGCTTCGACATTGCCAAGCTTGCCGGCGACGGGCGCATCGCGGTAGCCGACGTCAAGGCTGTGCCGGCCGGCCTCTACGCCAAGGCGGCCTTGGAAAAGCTCGGTGCCTGGACGGCGGCGGAGCCGAAGCTGGCGCAGGCGGAAAACGTGCGCGCCACACTCGCGTTCGTCGCCCGGGGCGAGACCCCTATCGGCATCGTCTACGAGACCGACGCCAAGATCGAGCCAAAGGTGAAGATCGTCGGCGTCTTTCCCGACGACTCCTATCCACCGGTGACCTATCCGGTAGCGGCGACGGCGACCGCCAAGGACAGCGCTGCGCGCTTTCTGAATTTCCTGCACACAAGCACCGCCAAGGCGATTTTCGAACGCTACGGCTTCAGCTATTTGGTGAAGCCGAATTCGTGAGCGCATGAGCCTTCTCAAACAAGCACGGCCTACGGCCGTCATTCTGAGGCGCGAGCGAAGCGAGTCTCGCAGGATGAACGGCCACAGGTTTCGGGGCCGTTGCCCTTCGAGGCTCGGCGCAATCGCGCCGAGCACCTCAGGGTGACGGAGATAGGTTGTGCTTGACCTCACCCCAGAAGAATGGACCGCCGTCGCGCTGTCGCTGCGCGTCGCCACCGTGTCGACCCTTGTCGCGCTGCCGTTCGGCATCGCAATCGCGCATGTCCTCGCGCGCAAGGAGTTCTGGGGCAAGCCACTGCTCGATGCGATCGTGCTCCTGCCGCTGGTGCTGCCCCCGGTTGTCACCGGCTATCTGCTGCTAGTGACCTTCGGCCGCCGCGCGCCGCTCGGCGCCTTTCTCGCCGATCATCTCGGTCTCGTGTTCTCGTTCCGCTGGACCGGCGCCGCGCTCGCGTCGGGCATCATGGCGTTTCCGCTGATGGTGCGCGCCATCCGGCTGTCGATCGAGGCCGTGGACCGGCGGCTCGAAAATGCGGCATCGACGCTCGGCGCCAATCCGTTCTGGCGCTTTCTGACGATCACGTTGCCGCTCACTCTGCCGGGCATCATCGCCGGCATGATGCTCGCGTTCGCGCGCGCGCTCGGCGAATTCGGCGCAACGATCACGTTCGTGTCCAACATTCCGGGCGAGACGCAGACGATCTCGGCCGCGATCTATTCACTCACGCAGGTGCCGGGCGGCGATGCCGCCGCGCTGCGGCTCGTTGCGGTTGCGATCTGCATCTCCTATGCCGCGTTGCTCGCGGCTGAATTCTTCGCCCGCCGCGCGCAGCGCCGGCTGCACGGGGACTGAGATGCTCGCCGTCGACGTGCAGAAGCAACTGGGCGCATTCGCGCTCGATGCGCGCTTCGCAAGCGAGGGCGGCGTCACCGCCTTGTTCGGCGCCTCCGGCACCGGCAAGACGACCGTCATCATGACCATTGCTGGGCTGACGCGGCCGGACCGCGGTTCGATCGTGCTCGACGGCGAGGTGCTGTTCGATTCCGACAAGCGCCTCGATGTGAAGCCTTGGAAACGGCGCATCGGCACGGTGTTCCAGGAGGCGCGGCTGTTTCCGCATCTCTCGGTACGGCACAATCTGGACTACGGCCGCTGGATGAGCGGGCTGCCGGCGGACGCGCGTGCCTTCGCGCATGCGCTCGAGCTTTTGGACATCGGCCATCTCGTCGACCGCCGGCCCGGAAAGCTCTCTGGCGGCGAGCGTCAGCGCGTCGCCTTCGGCCGCGCGCTGCTGATGCGGCCGCGCCTCCTGCTGCTCGACGAGCCGCTCGCCTCGCTCGACGCCGCGCGCAAGGCGGAAATCCTGCCATATCTCGAGCGGCTGCGCGACGACGCGCGCGTGCCGATGATCTACGTCAGCCACAATGCCGACGAGGTGAGGCGGATCGCGACGCGCGTCGTGCGGCTGGAGGCGGGGCGCGTCGCAGCGCAGGGTGGTGTGGAGATTTTGTAAGATCCTGAGCGTGCCGCGCGCTCGCGTAACCCTTTCCCTAGCGTTCTCGAGCAAGTGATATCCCGAGATGGATATTGATGGCCAGAGGGTCATGACCAATTGACATCGTTTGAGTCAGGGGGGACTTAGAGGCACGACAGTTCCTGTCATTTCATTCGGCGCGCTACCTATTCAGAGTTCAGGTAGCAGTCGTGGAGCTAAGCCTTGCCTCGCATCAAATTGACAAAGGGTGCGATAGACAATTTGCCGGCAAACTGACCTGCAAACCGTCGGGTCCGAAATGCAGCTAAGTGCTTGGCGCGCCGGTCGGAACAAAACTGCGAACATGTATGTTATCGAAATACCACTGTAATCGGTGACCTGACGTTTACCCGGTTACGCCCGAGCGACCGCTCAGCATTGATGACCGGGTGTATTTTTCATACATGGCGGCGGGGGCCTTTCAGGATCGGCGTGTCATGCCGGTGCACGCGCAAGCCATCCGAGAGAGCGGCAGACCGCGATGGCGATGGTGAGCCACACCGCGCTGCGCAGTGTCATCGCACCGACAGTCCGCATTTCGAACTCGCCCCCTAACCAAATATGCCCGCCGAACGCGGCGAACACCAGTACTGTCGCGAGCGCGATGACGGCTGCAAGCGGCGC
>Ga0207726_1000038_pt1 | contig 24599 bp, 25 predicted proteins | sample LuqExpMetageno40_FD_187798 | JGI IMG/M metagenome (GOLD analysis project Ga0207726, IMG submission 187798) | Tropical forest soil microbial communities from Luquillo Experimental Forest, Puerto Rico - Sample 40 (SPAdes) | ecosystem: Environmental > Terrestrial > Soil > Tropical forest ...
GAAGTCGGCCGCGTTGAGCGTCTTCAGCCGCTCCTGGTAGGCCGTGTAGAGCTTCTTGCCCTTGCCGTTGGCGAAGCTCGCGGCCTCGCCCGCCGGCACCTGCTCAGGGGTGAGCCCGCGGTTCTTCCAGCCGTCGATCAGGGAGGCGAGCACGCGCGCCGGCCAGCGCTTGTCGTCGAGCTTCTCGCCCTCCAGCAGCTGCTTGAGCAGGCGGATCTGGTCGTCGGTGTCGAGGATCGTGAAGTTTGACTTCAGCCCCACCATCTCGGCATGCCGGCGCAGGATCTTCACGCCGATCGAGTGGAAGGTGCCCATCCAGGGCATCCCCTCGACCACCTGCCCTACAATGTGGCCGACGCGCTCCTTCATCTCGCGCGCGGCCTTGTTGGTGAAAGTGACGGCAAGGATTTCAGACGGGTGTGCGCGGCGCAGGTTCAGGATGTGGGCGATGCGGGTGGTAAGGACGCGCGTCTTCCCGGTTCCCGCGCCGGCGAGCACTAGCACCGGCCCGTCGAGCGTCTCGACCGCGGCCCGCTGCTCCGGGTTGAGGTCGACGAGGTAGGGCAGGTTCGCCGCCCGCGCGGCCATTGCCCGTGCGGCAATACCGCTCGGCGCGGGCGCTTGCGGCGCGGGTTCGTGACGTTTCGGTTCGGACATCCTGATTCTTTCAAGGCGAAAGATGGCATTCGTGCGTGCCTTTTGGGAGAGGCACACACGCCCGATCGCCGCGTTTTGGGAATTTTCGACGCCGGCGTTACCGCTCACCCAGCGTCTTCCAGACGCCTTTTGCGGTGGCCACCACGCGGGTGCCCACTACGAGCTCCGCATTCATGAAGACCAGTGCGCGCGTACGCCGGACGACCTCGCATTTGGCTTCGACGAACTCGCCGATTTGCACGGCATCCACGAAATGTACGTCAAGCTGGACGGTCGCCTGCGGCCGCTGGCCGTTCGCGTACCAGCAGGTCATGCCCATCGACCGGTCCGCGAAGGTCATCAGCATGCCGCCCTGCACGACGCCTCGCCGATTGTGGTGTTTCGGCTCGGCCAGAAAGGCGTAGAGATGGATGTCACCGGATCGGCGCGTCCAGAACGGGCCGACAAGGCCGATAAAGCCCTCGTCCCGGTATCGCTCCCAGCCCGCAGCGGCGGGATCGAAGGGCGTGGGAACGTCCGAATTTGACGGCGGCTTATTACTCGACATCACAAAGCTCGCATTCGACTGGGTTGGGTTTACGAAGGCAAGGTGCAACTCGGTCGGATCAGGCCCGCCCCGGCATCGCGATGCGCCGGCCGAGCCCTTCCGGCCGCGGCAGACGGTCGTGCGCGGCCTTCATCGCGGCGAGCGAGCGCATGATCGAATCCGGGAAGGGCGCGACCTTCTTCGCCACCATGTCGACGTGCAGCGTCATGTTCTCCGACGTGGCCGAGAGCCAGCCCTCTTCGGCGTGGAAAAGCTGCTCAAAGTAATGGATGCGCTTGGCGTCGAAGTCGATGAGCTGGAAGGTGACGCGCACCCGATCGTCTTCGCGCACTTCGCGCAGGTAGCGAACATGCGCTTCCGCGGTGAAAGTCGAATGGTTGTGCGTCTTTAAATAGTCGTAGCCGATGCCGATCAGCTCGTAGGCTTCGTCCACCGCACGGTCGAACAGCACGTTGTAATAGGCCATGTTGAGATGGCCGTTGTAGTCGATCCACTGCTTCTCGACCCGCATCGGCGAGGAGACGAAGGGCGCGAAGAACAGCGGTTCGGGACGGTCGAGCATCGCTTAAGCCGAAATCGGATACACCGCCTTCTCCCCGCTGAGCACGCGGGCGACGTCGCTCGCGCATTTGCTCTGCAATTCCTCCAGCGCCTCGATGGAGTAGAAGGCCGTGTGCGACGTAAGGACCACGTTGTCGCGGCCGAGCAAAGGTGAATCCTTTGCTGGCGGCTCCGTCGTCAAGACGTCGAGCGCGGCCCCGCCGACCTGGCCGGAATCGAGTGCGGCAACGAGCGCCGTCTCGTCGATCATTGGTCCGCGCGCGGTGTTCACGATGTAGACGCCCTTCTTCATTTTCGCGAAGGCATCCGCGTTGAGCATCCCGCGCGTCTGCGGCGTCAGCGGCGCATGCACCGAAATGTAATCCGAACGCGCGAGCAGCGCGTCGAGCTCGACGCGTTCGGCGCCGGCCTGCGTGAACAGCTCCGGCTTGGCGTAGGGATCGTAGGCGACCACGGTCATGCCGAATGCCTTCGCCTTGGGCGCGACCAGACGCGGGATGTTACCGAAACCCCAGAGCCCGAGCACGGTGCCTTCGATGCGGCGGATCGGGACCACCGCGGGCATCTCCCAGCGGCCGCCCTGCACCAGCCTGTTCGACAGCGGAATTTTGCGGATCAGCGAGAGGAGCAGCGCCACCGCGTGGTCGGACACCTCGCGGATGCAATAGTCCGGCACGTAGTTGACCGAGATGCCCTTTTCCTTGGCGGCGGCCAGATCGATGTTATCGACCCCCAGCCCGAAGCGGCCGATGGCCTTGCATTTCGTCAATTGCGTAATGATCTCTCGCGTGATCTTGGCGTAGGTGACCAGGATCGCGTCGGCGTCGCGGGCGACGGCGAGGATGTCCTCGGCGCTGCCGCTCTTCGACATCAGGAGCGTCGGATTGAGGCGCGCGAGAGCCGCTTTGGCCGGATCGAGGGTGGGAAAGACGCTATCGGCGACAGCGATGACGGGACCGACCATTTTATTCTCCAAGAAAACAGGCGGCGGAAACTACGCCATCGCGGGCTGCGCCGTCTACTTGACGGCGCAGATAGGCTAGCGTGGTCCGCGCGCATGACTAACGGGGCGGAGCCGATGAGCGGCCGGACGATCGCATGTTGAAGATGCCCGCCTGGGGCGGCCTCATCGAAGAGCTGGCCGCAGCCGTCAACCTCACCGAGCTCACCAAGGGCTCGACCGTTTGGCTCGCCGTGACGGGTTTAAGCCGCGCGGGCAAGACGGTCTTCATCACCAGCCTGATCCACAATCTGCTCAGCGCGGTACACAATCCGAACCGGATGCCGCTGTTCAAAGTGGTGGGCGAGGGGCGTATGCGCTCCGTGCGGCTGGAGACAGTGAAATCGGACGTGCTGCCGCGCTTTCCCTACGGCACAAACATCGAGGCCATGGCGGAGATGCCGTCGCGCTGGCCGGAGCGCACCGTCGACATCAGCGAGATCGGCATCGACATCCGCTACGAGCCGGCCGGTCTGTTCGGACAGATGCTTGCAAAGATCGGCGGCGACACGGCGACCCTGTCGCTGCGCATCGTCGATTATCCCGGCGAATGGCTGCTCGACCTGCCGCTGCTCGGCATGAGCTATGCCGAGTGGTCGCGCGCGATGCTGAAGCTGTGGAGGCAGGGCGTGCGCGCCGAGATCGGGCGCGATTTTCTCGCGCGTGTCGCCGAAATTTCGCATGCGGACGACGCGAGCGAGCAGACGGCGCGCGAACTGCACGAGCTCTGCCGCGGCATGCTGATCGCGGCGCGCGACAAGCACGCGCTGAGCTATCTGCAGCCGGGCCGCTTCGTCTGTCCCGGCTCGCTGGGCGAAGTGCCTTATCTCTGGTTCGCGCCGCTCGATCTGCCTGACGAGCTTGTGCGGCTGCAGCCGGGCTCTCTGGGCGCCCTGATGGCCGAGCGCTTCGAAGTGTACAAACGCGAGGTCGTGGAGGCTTTCTATCGCGATTACTTCCGGCAGTACGGACGGCAGATCGTGCTGGTCGACATGCTCGGCGCGCTGCTCGCGGGCCGCGACGCTTTTGAAGACACGCGGCTCGCGATCGCCGCGATCCTGCAAAGCTTCCGCTACGGCCAGCGCAGCATCCTCTCGCGGCTGATCGGCCTCTCGAGCATCGAGAAATTGCTGTTCGCGGCGACCAAGGCCGATCACATCCCGGACTTGCAGCGCGATCATTTAAGCGCGCTGTTGCGCAACATGGCGGCGCTCCCCGCACTCGACGTCCGCGGCCGCAACGCGGACATCGATGTCGCGGCCATCGCGTCGGTCGCCTCGACCATCGAAGGCACGCAGGACATCGATGGCAAGCGTGTGCAGGTCGTGATCGGGCGCGAGGTGGGCAGCGAGAAGCAGGCGAAGTTCTTCGCCGGCCAGATTCCGATCCGGCCGCCGCGGCCGGCGGACTGGGGTACGCCGTTCTTGAGTATTCCGCGCTTCGAGCCGCCGGCGGTCGATCCGGCGCCGGTCGACGGCATTCCGCACATCAATCTCGATCTGGCGCTCGAATTTCTGATCGGAGACCGCCTTCGATGAACGATGGCCCGCGTGTGATTGAGGAGGAAGCCCCGCGCGAGGCGCACTCGCGTGTGTCGGGTCCGGTTGTGTTTGCGACCGAGACGACCGAGCGCGTAGTGCCGGTACAGCGCGCGGTCGTGAAGCCGGCCGAAGCGAAGCCGCGCCGCTGGGATCGCGCCATCCGTACCGGCCTGTGGGGGCTCGGTCTGGGACTTGGCGGCTGGCTGGTGATCGACTCGTACGAGTGGGTGGTCGATGCGTTCGCGCGCGGGCCGGTGCTCGGCGGATTGTCGCTTGCCGCGATCGTCGGCGTCCTGGGCGGCGGGGGCCTGGTGATCGGGCGCGAATTGACGAGCTTCCTCGCGCTGCGCCGGGTCGAGCACGACCACGATCTGCTCAACGAGGCGACGCGCCTGCGTTCGGGTGAAATGCGCTCGGCGATCCGCCGCGTGCTCGCCGTCGTGCCGAAGGATCGCGATACCGAAAGCGCGATCGAAAGCTACCAGCGGCAGGTGCAGGCGCATCATACGCCGGCGCAGCAGGTCGAACTGCTCTCGCACACGGTCATGCGTCCGCTCGATGCGCGTGCCCGCGCGGTGGTGCGGCGCGCGACGGGACGCACCTTCGGATTGACGGCGCTTGCGCCGACCGCACTGATCGACACCGTGCTGTTCGCCGCGTTGAGCGTCCACATGCTGCGCGGGATAGCCGCCTGCTACGGCCATCGCCCGACCGCCGCCGCGACCGCGCATCTCATCCGGCGGCTGATCTTCGAAGCGGGCAAACTCGCCGCGATCGATCTAGCCGGCATGACGATCGCGCAGCATTTGAGTGGCGCCGTCGCCGAACGGCTCGCCGCCGACAGCGTGCATTCGCTCTATGCGGCTCAGCGGATCGCCCGGATCGGACTGATCGCCATGAGCATGTGCCGGCCGGTACCGTTCCAGGCGGAGGAGGTGCCGAACATGTTCTCGGCGCTGCTGGAAAGCATTCTGGCGCGCGTGCAGACCTGAAAATCGCGTTTTCCAGAAGTTCCGCCTTGTGGATTGGGAGGACGCGCCGCCAATTTTCATAATTCCGGCGCGTCCTCCGGCTGAAATCACAGCACATCATGCCGGCGGAGGGGGCCACATGCCGATGATGAACCTGTCCGCTCCATCTTCGACCGCGGCGCATTTGCGTTGTCCGCAGTGCAACGGCACAGCGCATTTGACTGTGATCGAGCCGGATGTGCGCGAACCGCAGAAGGAATGGCACGTATTCCGCTGCGAGAACTGCTGTGCGAAGCGGACGTACTTAATCTCGCGCTGATCCGGACAGATTGAGCTTTTGCGTTAGCGATCGGTTAACCAAACATTTTAACCAAGCGTTAAGCAGAAACTGGCGCCCTAAGGCGCGGCTGCTATCGTCGTCTCCGGAAGGAGCGGCCTATGCGGACCCGTCTGTTGCGAGTACTGTTTCTGCTGGTCTTCGCCGTGATGTTCGCGGTCTACGCGGTCTCGATCGCGAGCAGCGCGCCGCCGGACGGCCTGCACGATACCCTGCAAATCGTCGGTGAGCAGTGGTGCTGAGCCGCTAGTCCAAGCCGGCGCGGCGAAAACCTTCGAGGTAATGTTCGAGATCGGCGGCGTGCCGGATCGGCATGTTGGCCGCAATCCATGCAAGCGATACGTTCGGCTGAGCGCGGCGCAACGCTTCGAGCGCCTGCTGCGCGTCATCGCGTCGTCCGGCCATGCCTGAGGCTGAGGTCAGGACGCGATGCGCGCCGACGAAATCGCTGCGCTGGCGGAGCGCCTCGCGCGCAAGCCGCATCGCTCCCTCGTAGTCGCGGCCGATGAAGCGCGAATATGCGAAAATGCCCTGATAAACGGCGGATAACGGATCGCGCGGGCTCAAGCGCAGGGCGCGTGCTGCCGCCTCGCTCGCCTGTTGCCATCGTCCCGCATAGGCGAGGGAGAGCCCATAATAGGCCCGCGCGAGCGCGAAGTTCGCATTAAGGTGCAGCGCCGTCTCGAATTCGGCAATGGAATCGTCGAAGCGGCGCGCGAACAGATGCACGTTGCCGAGCGCAACATGCGCCCAGGCGTCCTCGCTGTCGGATTGCATCGCCGCTTTCGCCGCCTGCTCGGCGGTGCGCATAGCCGCGGCACTTTCGATCCAGCCCATGTGCACGGTGAACGTATAGCTCGTCGCCAGCACGCCGAGCGCCTGGCCGTAATTCGGATCGATACTGATTGCTTTTTCGAGCAGCGCCTGCGCGACCACGTTGTCCTGCCGCGTCACGCGCCAGTAATGCGATAGCGCGCGCATCACGAGGTCCCACGCGTCCAGGCTGTCCGGCGGCTTGCGCTCGGCGCGGAAATTCTCCGCTGCGTAGAGTTGCGGTTCGATCGCCGCTACGATCGCCTCGGTGATCTCGTCCTGCACGGCGAACACGTCTGACAGAGCTCGGTCGAAGCGCTCGGCCCAGATGTGGCTGCCCGTCGCAATGTCGTTGAGCTGCGCGGTGATGCGGACGCGGTCGCCGGATTTGCGCACGCTGCCCTCGAGCACGTAATCGACGCCGAGCTCTTCGCCGACCTGCTTCAGATGCACGGTCCGGCCCTTGTAGATGAAGGAGGAGTTGCGCGCGATCACCAGGAACCAGCGCAATTTGGACAACGCGGTGATGATGTCCTCGCTGATCCCGTCCGAAAAATACTCCTGCTCCGGATCGCCGCTCATATTGCTGAACGGCAGCACCGCGATGGCCGGCCGCTCTGACGCTGCACCTGCCGGTCGCGGCATCCGTTTCGGCTGGGTGTCATGCTCGCGCAACGTTCCGATGAAACGGAAGCCTTTGCGTGCGATCGTGCGGATCAGGTTCTGCTGCTCGCCGCTATCGCCGAGCGCCTTGCGCGCGGCATTAATTCGGCTCGTGAGCGTGGAATCCGAAACAATCCGGCCGTGCCAGACGTTGGCGACAAGATCGTCCTTGCTGACCACGCGATCACGCTGCTCGATCAGAAAAACGAGCAAATCGAAAACTTGCGGCTCGACAGGAACGAGTTCGCTGCCGCGCCTGAGCTCGCGCGTTTTGGTATCGATCGCATAAGCGTCGAACCGCAGCAGCAAGAAGGCCTCCCGTCCCGCCCGTGGGACCAGCTCTCAAGCAATAATCAGGATTCTCTCATAAGCAAATCAAGAGGCTTTGCAGGCCTTTTCCGGTGGAAAGACGCATGATCCCCGTATGCCAAACGCCCGCCGAAGGCGCGGGCGTGGCGATATGGGAGAGAGCCATGCAGCGCATCATCGCGTTCCTCTATGGCATCGTCGTCTATGTCGTGTTCTTCGTCACCTTCCTTTACGCGATCGGCTTCGTCTCCGGCATCGGCGCGCCGAAGACGATCGACACCGGCGAACCCGGCTCGATCGTAGCCGCGCTGATTCTCAATCTCATCCTGATGTCGATCTTCGCAATCCAGCACAGCGTGATGGCGCGCCGGCAGTTCAAGGCATGGTGGACTCAATTTGTCTCGCCTGCGGTCGAGCGCTCGACTTTCGTGCTGGCGTCAAGCCTCGCGCTGATTTTGATATTCTGGCAGTGGCAACCCCTGCCGCAGACGATCTGGCAGGTGACCGACCCGAATGCCGTCGGCGTGCTGGTCGCGCTGGAAGCGGTCGGCTGGATGCTGGTGCTGTCGAGCACCTTCCTGATCAACCATTTCGAACTGTTCGGGCTGCATCAGGTCATGAACAATCTGAACGGGAAGCCGATGCCCGCCCCGGAGTTCAAGATGCCGATGTTCTATAAAGTCGTGCGGCATCCGATCTATCTCGGCTTCATCATCGCGTTCTGGGCGACGCCGACGATGACGGCCGGCCATCTGCTGTTCGCGGCCGTCACAACCGCTTACATCTTCGTCGGCATCGCGCTCGAGGAGCGCGATCTGATCGCGGTGTTCGGCGACGATTACCGCCACTACCGCGAGCGCGTCGGCATGATCTTGCCGTTCCCGGGCGGGAGGCGACCGCCCGCCGCGACCCCGGCCGAATAAAAATCGCGCGGTTTCGCGGGCCGGATGTCCTCTGCTAGTGTCTGCCAAAAGTGGAACTGGCAGAGGATTTCGATTGGTGCAATCTCAGAAAAAATCCGTGCAGAACGGCCGCGAAACCGCGGTGGACGCGCTCACCGCCGCTTTTGGCAATCGCGTCGCCACCGCGCTCGCGGTGCGCCGACAGCACGGCAACACCTTCACCTGGATTGAGAACCAGCCGCCCGACGCGGTCGTCTATCCGCAGACGACCGACGACGTGCAGCGCATCGTCCGCATATGCGCCGAACACGGCATGCCGATCATCCCGTTCGGCGTTGGCTCCTCGCTGGAAGGCCACGTCAACGCGCCGCAAGGCGGGGTGTCCATCGACTTCAGGGACATGAACCGGCTGGTGAAGGTGCACGCCGAGGACCTCGACTGCGTGGTCGAGCCCGGCATCACGCGCAAGGCGCTAAACGAGCAGTTGCGCGATTCTGGCCTGTTCTTCCCGATCGATCCGGGGGCCGACGCCTCGCTCGGCGGCATGGCGGCGACGCGCTGCTCTGGCACCAACGCTGTGCGCTACGGCACGATGAAGGACAATGTGCTGGCGATGCAGGTCGTGCTCGCGAACGGGGAGGTGATCGACACCGCGCGCCGCGCAAAGAAGACGAGCGCCGGCTACGACCTCACGCGGCTTATGGTTGGCTCTGAAGGCACGCTCGGCGTCATCACGCAGTTGACGCTGAAGCTGTCCGGCATTCCGGAGGCGATTTCCGGCGGGACGTGCCCGTTCCCGACGGTCGAGGCGTGCTGCAACACGGCGATCTCCACCATCCAGCACGGTATTCCGATCGCGCGCATCGAACTGCTCGACGCGCTGCAGGTGCGGGCGGTGAACATCCACTCCAATCTCGGCCTGCCGGAAACGCCGATGCTGTTCCTGGAATTCCACGGGACTGAAGCATCCGTCGCCGAGCAGTCCGAACGCTTCGGCGAGATCGCGGCCGAGTTCGGCGGTGGCCCCTTCAACTGGACGACGTTGCCGGAGGAGCGCACCCGGCTGTGGGAGGCGCGCCATCACGCGGCGGTGTCGAACCTCGCGTTGCGGCCGGGCGCCTCGATCGTAGCGACCGACGTTTGCGTGCCGATCTCGCGGCTCGCCGAATGCGTGACCGAGACGCAGGAAGACATCGCGCGCACCGGCGTCCTTGCGCCGATCGTCGGGCACATCGGCGACGGTAACTTCCATCTCAGTGTCATGGTCGATCTGAGCGATCCCGACGAGGTGAAGCGTGCGAAGGACCTGAACGAGCGGCTGGTCGAGCGGGCCCTGCGCATGGACGGGACCTCGACCGGAGAGCACGGCGTGGGGCAGGGCAAGATGAAGTACATGGAGCGCGAGTACGGCCCCGCTGCCCTTGCCGTGATGGCCTCGATCAAGCGCGCGCTCGACCCGCAGGACATCATGAACCCGGGGAAGATCGTGTCGAAGTAACGCGGGCGGCTGCTTGGGGGGAGGGCGCGCGGCAAAAAATAAGGACCGCCACCCCTAACCCGTCCCCACAAGGGGGAGGGGAAAATGCTGTGGCAAGGTGCGATCTCCTCGCTCCACAGTGCACTTAGCCGACATAGATTTGCCGCCAAAAAGCGGCAACAATGGCTGACGTTTCAGTCCCTTGCACCTGACCGGCCGCGGCGTCCCGCGCCGCGGGAGTGACTATTTGCAGACGACTCTGCTCAGTATTGCGATCGCGTTGATCCTGGCGGCGATGGCCGCCTTGGTCGCACCGTTCGTCATCGACTGGAGCGCCTACCGCTCGATCCTTGAGGCAGAAGCCAGCCGCGTGCTGGGCGCGGAGGTGACCATCGCCGGTGCGATCGACGCGCGGCTTTTGCCGTCGCCGCGGCTTAACCTGCATGACGTCAGCATCGGCTCCGGCGCGGAGCAGGTTCACGCGGACGAGCTCGACCTGCAGTTCGCGCTGACGCCGATCCTGCGCGGCACCTGGCAGGCGGAGGAGATGCGGCTCGCTGGGCCGCAGCTCGCGCTGCGGCTGGACAAGAACGGACGCCTGCAGGCCCCCGCCTTCGCCGCGAACTTCGATCCGGGGTCGCTCAGCATAGATCGGCTGCAGATCGAGGCCGGGACGCTGACGCTCGCCGGCATCGATCGCGACGCGAGCGTCACGCTGAGCGGTGTGTTCTTCAATGGCCGTGCCCGCTCTCTGCTAGGGCCGTTCGACGGCAGCGGCGCGTTCACCGTCGGGGGAGAGAGCTACAGCCTGGAGAGTTTTTCGACCGGACGTATCAATGATGGCGCGCTGCGCGTGCGTGCGGTGGCGCAGCCGGCGGATCATCCCTATCGCATCGAGAGCGAGGGCATATTCGCTTTCGCCGAGAACAAGCCGCGCTTCGACGGCAATCTCGCGGTTGGCCCGACGCCGGGCCTCAAGCGCAGTGCGGCCCCGTGGTCCGTGCGCGGGAAGCTGACGGCAAACGCCGCGTCGGCGCAGTTGCAAAATCTCGAACTCGCCTATGGCGGCGACAAGCAGGGGCTCAAGCTCACCGGACTCGTGCGTTTCGACTACGCGAAGGCGCCGTCGCTCAGCGCCGAACTGAGCGCGCCGCGGATCGATCTCGACGCCATATTGGCGAATTCCGATGGCAGCCATCCCGCTCCGGCGGGGACATTGCGCGACTTGGCGCGATCGAGCGGGACGGCCGCCTTCCTTCCGTCGATCGCGATCAAAGCCGGAGTGCAAATCGACGAACTCGTGCTCGGCGGCGCGTCGCTGTTGGAGGTCCGCAGCGATCTGACCAGCACCAAGGATGGCTGGGAGTTGAGGCCGCTGCAATTCCGCGCACCCGGGTTCAGCAAGGTTGCGATCTCGGGCGCGCTGAAGGCGGGCGACGGCGGGCTCACATTCAGTGGTCCGGCCGAGATCAACGCCGAGGATCCGAAGGTACTGTTCGCATGGCTTGAAGGGCGTGGGCAAATTGCTTCGGCCGATGCGGGGCCGCTCACGCTGCGGGGCGATGTCACGCTCGGAAGTGAGAAGCTTGCGGTGGAGAACGTGGAGGCGAGCTTCGACGGCGAGCCGCTCGCCGGACGGCTGGCTTACATCTTCGCCACGGGCGTGCAGGGCGCGAAAGTCGATGCGGTGCTGAGTGCTGACAAGCTTGACCTCGATACGGCAATCGCGTTCTCCAAGGCGCTGGCCGCCGGTTCGCAGATGCAGGCACCGGACGCGATCACATTGCGCGCCAATATTGGTCGCGCGAGCTTCGCCGGGTTCAGCGGAGGCGATGCGAGCGCTGATGTCAGCTACGACAAGAAGCGGCTGAGCCTCCGAACGCTGTCGGTCGCCGACCTCGGCGGCGCCCGGCTCGAGATGAGCGGCGACGTCGATCTCGGCAACGCGGCCAAGCAGCCGGGCAGACTGCAGGCCGATCTAAGTGCGCCCGAACTCAAGCCGGTGCTCGCCGTGCTCGCGCGCGTCGCGCCGAGCGCGGCAGCGGCATTGCAGCCGTCCGAGAACGCGCCGGCGAAGCTGCATGCGGACCTTGACGTTCGGCCAGGATCGCCTCTCAGCCGCGCGGATTTGAAAATTAGCGGCGCTCTCGGTCCGGCGGAAATTTCGATCGACGGCAATGCGTCCGCCGATCTGACGACGGCTACGATCGGCGAGATGCACGTGGACAGCCGCATCGCTGCTGCGGATGGGCGCATGCTGCTGCCGCTTTTGCGTCTCGATCGCGCGCTCGAGGTCGGCGACGGGCCTGGCATGCTCACGCTGAAGGCGAGCGGACGGTTCTCGGGGCCTCTGAATATCGCCGCCCAGATTACTGCGAATGGGTTGAACGCGAATGCCAGCGGTGCCGCAACAGTCTCAAAGCGCCACGCCGATTTGAAAATCGCGGTGCGTCAGGCGAACGCAGCCCCGCTGCAGGGCGTTGCCGGCGCGGGGCCGCTGCCGGTGAGTTATACGAGCGCGCTCGCGCTGCGCGACGACAAAGTGACGCTCGACGGCATCAAGGCCGCAGTCGGCAAGGCGAAGCTGAATGGCAAGCTCACGATGGGCCTCGGCGAGCCGTTGCAGGTCGGCGGCGCCGTAACGGTGGATACAAGCGTCGATACCCCGGCGCTGCTGGCGGCCGCCGTCGGCGCGCGGCTCGCTAGCCAGAGCGGCGGAAAATGGACGTGGTCGAGCGATCCATTCCTGCCGGTGCTGGGCGCTGTGGAAGGCGACGTCGCGCTCACGGCCAACCGCGTTGCACTCATGCCGGCAATCGAGACGCGGCGATTCAAGAGCATGCTGCATTTCGGCGCGCATGAGATCGCGGCCCGCAACATCGAAGGCGAGGTCGCGGGCGGGCGGTTGAAGGGCGAACTCGAACTCAATGACAGCAACGGCATGAGCGTGGATGGGCATCTGACGCTCGCGGGCGCGGATGCGACGAGTTTGATCGGCGGAGGCGCGCGTCCACCGCTCAGCGGATCGCTCGGTATCGATGTCAGCTTCAGCGGCAGCGGCCTGAGTCCTGTCGCGCTCGTTGGCTCGTTGCACGGCGGCGGCAAGCTCACTCTACTGGATGCGCAGTTCGCCGGGTTCGATCCGCGTGCCTTCGACGCCGTGACGCGCGCGGTGGATACGGGCGCGCCGATCGAGCCTGCGCGCATCGCCGATATTGTAAGCAGAGCACTTGCGAGCGGCGCGCTCAAGGTGAAGCAGGTTGAAGGCGCGCTGACGCTCAACGCGGGCCAACTGCGGCTCGAGCCAGTGAAAGCGACGAGCGAGGACGGACAACTCGATGCCTCGGGGACGCTCGATCTGACCGAGGGCATGCTCGACAGCCGTTTCATCCTCTCTGGCAGCGGAACTGCGGCGGGCGTGCGACCGGACATTTATATGGCGTTGAGCGGCCCCCTCGTAGATCCCAAGCGCAATATAGACGTCTCAGCGCTCACCGGATGGCTGACGCTGCGCTCGGTCGAGATCCAAGCCAAGAAAGTGAAGACGCTCGAAGACGCGAACACGCATCGTCGCGCTGAAGAGGAAGCCGCGGCGAAACGCCGCGCCGAAGAGGACGCAAAGCGGCGCGCAATCGAGGAAGCCGAGCGTCAGGCGAAGGATGAAGCGAGACTGCGTGTGATGCTGGGAACGCCCGGTGCGATCGCGGCGCCGCCCGCCAATGCCATGCCACAGCCGGCCTCGGTTCGACCGGCGGATGGCGCCGTGACCACACAGCCGTCACGCACCGGCAAGGTCACACCGGCCCCTGGCCTCGTCCCGCTGATCGAGAGCGCGCCGGCACTACCGCCGCCGATCACGGTCGAGCGCGCGCCGGGTATGCGGACTAACCCCTGAGCTCGGTATGTCCTCCGGCTGCGCCCGCATGGGCATTGGTCGCCTGTGCGGCGGCACGATAGTGCTCCAGCACGAATAGCCGAATTGCCGACGAGAGATTGCCTCCCGCGCGGCGCGTGTCGATCGAGGCGACGAGGTCGGATAAGGTCTGCTTCCGTCCGCCGGCGATTTCCTTCAAGGCGTGCCAGAACCCGTCCTCCAGGCTGACGCTGGTCTTGTGGCCCGCAATGACGATCGAGCGCTTGATGACTGGCGACGTCATTCGTCGCCTCCAATCCGGTGCGCGTCGAGATCGCGCGCGGCTTTCTCCGCTTCCGCGTCGCGGTGCTTGCGCACGCGTTTCGGCTCGCCATGCGCGAGACGATTGTGTTCCGCCTCCCGCTCGCGTTGCTGACGGTCGGCGCGTTTGCGCGCCTGACGCAAATTGATCACCTCAGCCATTCTGTATTCCCAGTCTAAATTCGGCCCCATCAATCGGGTTTGAGCCCGATCAAGGATTGGCAATTACCACGGACGATAGTGATTCATTCCGTACCGAGGTACAGGCAAGGGTTGTGCACTGCACGACAAAATGTCGCGCAGGATTACCGGATTCTTACGGTAATGACCCACAATCGAACGATCAGTGGGGATGTGTCATGTCGCCGGGGCGCACCAGACGGTCGAATTCGTCTTCCGTCACGAAGCCGAGCTTCACGGCTTCCTCGCGCAACGTCGTGCCGTTCTTGTGCGCGGCCTTGGCGACCTTCGACGCATTGTCGTAGCCGATTTTCGGCGAAAGCGCGGTCACCAGCATCAACGAACGCTCGAGCAGTTCCTCGATGCGTTCTTCGTTCGCCTCGATGCCGGCGACCATGTTGTCGGCGAAGGAGCGCGCAGCATCGCCGAGCAAATGGATTGACTGCAGCATCGCGAACGCCATCACCGGCTTGAACACGTTCAATTCGAAGTGACCCTGGCTGCCGGCGACCGTAATCGTCGTCTGATTGCCGAATACCTGGCAGCACACCATCGTCAGCGCTTCGCTCTGCGTCGGGTTGACCTTGCCCGGCATGATCGACGACCCAGGCTCGTTTTCCGGCAATGCGAGCTCGCCGAGTCCCGAGCGGGGCCCCGAGCCGAGCAGACGGATGTCGTTGGCGATCTTGAACAGGGCGGCGGCGGCAGCGTTGATCGCGCCGTGCACATAGACATAGGCATCGTGCCCGGCCATGTGCTCGAATTTGTTGTCCGCACTGACGAAAGGGAGTCTGGTCAGTTCGGCAATGCGCTTGGCAAAGCGGTCCGCGAATTCGGGCTTCGAATTGATGCCCGTCCCGACCGCGGTGCCGCCCTGCGCGAGCGGGAAGAGCTCGCGTTGCGCGCTGTCCAGCCGCGCGAGCGCGGATTTCACCTGCGCAGCGTAGCCAGAGAATTCCTGGCCGAGCGTCACTGGCGTCGCGTCCATCAGATGCGTGCGCCCGATCTTCACGATCTGATCGAATTCCTTTGCCTTCGTGTCGAGCGCTGCATGGAGATGCCGTAGCGCCGGCTTCAGATGCCGCTCGATTTCCAGCGCCGCCGCGATGTGCATCGCCGTCGGCACGGAATCGTTCGACGACTGGCTCATGTTGACGTGGTCGTTCGGATGCACCGGCGATTTCGAGCCGAGCTTGCCGCCGAGCTTGAGGTTCGCCGCGTTGGCGATCACTTCGTTGACGTTCATGTTGGTCTGCGTGCCGGATCCGGTCTGCCAGACGACGAGCGGGAATTCGGCATCGTATTTGCCGCCGGCGATGTCCTGCGCGATCACGGCGATCGCGTCTGCGAGTTTGGCGTCGACCAAGCCGAGGTCGCGATTAATCTCCGCAGCCGCGCGTTTGATCAGCCCGAGCGCACGGATGAGCGGCAGCGGCATGCGCTCGCCGCCGATGCGGAAATTCTGCAGCGAGCGCTGCGTCTGCGCGCCCCAGAGCTTGTCGCCAGGAATATCCAGCGAGCCGAAGGCGTCGCTCTCGCTGCGGGTTTTCGGTTCGTCGGTCATGGCCCATCACCTATGGCCGAAGCGAGCGTGGGCAAGCCTATTTCTTGCGGAATCGGTCGAGCGAGACAACCTCGGCGCCGGCGGGCAGCTTCGGCTCGGGAGTAGCGGCGGCTGCCGGCGAGGGCGCGGGCGGCTGCGAGGCGGAAGGAACGGGCGCCGGAGCGGCTGCGGGCTTGGCCGTCTGCTCCGGAGCCGCCTCCGCGTCCGCGGTTACCTCTTCGAACTGCAGCCCGAACTGCACTGATGGGTCGAAGAAGCCCTTCACCGCGTCGAACGGGATGCCGAGCTTTTCCGGAATTCCGCCGAATGACAATCCGACCTCGAAACCGGTGTCCGACACCGACAGGTCCCAGAACTGGTGCTGGAGGATGATCGTCATCTGCTCGGGATACTGCTGCTTCAGACGTTCGGACAGGCGCACGCCGTCAGCCCGCGTATCGAACGAAATGTAGAAATGGTGCTCCCCGACGAGACCTTTTTTCGCCGTATCGATAAGGACCTGGCGCAGGACACCGCGCAGCGCCTGTTGGGTGAGGAGATCGTAGCGGATGTGGTCGGGCATGCGGAACGACGTTTGGGTTGGGTGGCGATGCTAGCGCACCCACGGTGCTAAGGCACGCTCAAGGGATGGCGAAGAGATGGCGGCGCGGTTCGGAAAAGGAAGTGGAGGCTTCTGTTGCCAGGTGCCTCCGAACCCCGCCTAACGGTGCTAACCCGCTAGGGCTTTAAGTCGGTCTTTCAGACTGCCTTACGCAGCCTGAGCAACCGGAGCATAGTTGTCGTTGGCAACTATGAGAATGGCCCGATAACGGCGGAACCATGCCGAGCGAAAGTCTGCCCTTTACGCCCTCGTCGATCCTATTTCGCCCCCGCCGGTGCCGCTCCGTGGCTCCGCCTCGCGGTCGGAACCGATCCCTCCAGTAGAGGGACCCTCGTAATGAAGCGGCACGGGTGGAGGCGCCGGGTACTGCCCCCGGGTCCGAAAGGTTTATTGCGACAGCCGTTTATCGCCATAGTCCGGGTTGCCCCGGCCCGATCAATATAACGTCGATAAGGCCCGAAAAAAAGGTCTCCCGGGCCCGGCGCCCTAAGGGGTAATACACGCAGCGACAGTTCCGCCCCGGGTATTCTTTCGATTTCTAAACCTGTTGGTAACCACGTCACCGCATCTTCAGGCATGAGGCTCGCTTGTGTTTCGCGCAGCGGGCGCAAACAAACGCGGCGCGAATTCGGCACTACAACGGGAGATACTGGAATGCGGACGGCTCTGGCCACGGCGTTTGGGTTCTTGCTGGCGACCGGGGTCGCCTTCGGGCAGCAATGCGCCAATCCCAACGCGCTCGGCGTGTCGCGCGTGGTCGAGATCGACACCACCGGCGGACCGGGCTTCGGCTTCGAGCAATTCAAGGCCTACGATTTCCTGCATGATCATGAAGTCGTGCTCACCTTCGACGACGGCCCGTGGCCGGGCAACACACCGGCGGTGCTCAAAGCGCTGGCCGACCAGTGCACCAAGGCGCTGTTCTTCCCGATCGGCAAGCATGCGAGCTGGCACCCAGAAATTCTCAAGCAGGTCGCTGCTGCCGGTCACACCATCGGCTCGCACACGTGGTCGCACAAGGATCTTTCGAAGCTGAGCGCCCAAGAAGCCGTCGACGAGATCGAGAAGGGCATCGCCGCAGTCGGCATCGCGCTCAGCAACAAGTCGCCGGCGGCGTTTTTCCGCTTCCCCGGGCTGCGCAGTCCGGAGCCGCTGCTCAAATATGCGGGCGATCGCAATCTCGGAATCTTCTCCACCGATCTCGACTCCTTCGATTTTAAAATTCACAATCCGGAGCAGGTCATAAAATCCGTGATGACCAAGCTTAACAAGCGCGGCAAGGGCATCATCCTGATGCACGACTTCCAGCAGTCGACAGCGCACGCGCTGCCCGAATTACTGAAGCAGTTGAAGGACGGCGGCTATCAGGTGGTGCAGATCACCGGCAAGGAGCCGGTCGTCCCGAAGCCGGAATACGTACAGATGGTGCTGAAAGAGGTCGGCGGCGGCATGTCCGATACGCGCCCGGTCTCCAGCGTGGTGCGCACGATCAGCGAGGCCGCGCCGGCTGCTGCGCCAACCGTGAGCGCGCCGCCGCTCACGGTGCCGGCGCGTACGCCGTAAGAGAGCACGTTTCGATCAAAGCCGCGGCGCTCTGCGGTTTTTGTTTTACGTTCGTATGTCGTGAATTAAAGTGATGAGCGGCAGGGCGACGCCATGGTGTGCACAGTCTTGACCGGGTAGAGTAATTGCGAGACCGCGCGGCTGGACTGATCGACATTCGCCCAGGCGTGCACCGCTCCGAATGCCAAGTAGAGATAAAGGGCAATCGAGACCGCCGATAGGGCGTCCTCGTCCCAGCAGCGCGTGCGATAATTCAGCATCACACCACTCCGCACCGGCAGCGTCCGGCTACTCTAATACAAACGGTGCCGTTTTCGGAATCCTGCGGTGGGGTGAAAGCCGCTTCGTAAACCGATCAATCCTCCATTAGATTGGCGCGCAGACGTTCCTGTACCGAGCCATCTGCCGCGAGGCCGCGCGAGATCAGCCCACAGCGCCAATTTCTCCGGCTGCCGTCGATCTCGAACAGGTGATAGGCGGCTGAATCCGGATGGGTGATTGCGGACGCGGATGCCGAATGCACGCCGACCGCGGGAATGGGGCGGCCGTCCGGGCCAGCGAGCCAGTTGATCATGTGCAGATGGTCGTGGCCGTGCAACAGCAGCTCCGCACCATGCTGGGCGAGCGTATCTTTCAAATCTGCCGCATCGACCAGTCGCTTCGAGCGGCCAGCCTGACTGACGGGCGGATGATGCACGAGCACGACACGGAAGAGCCCTTCCTCTTTCAACCGATCGAGCAGTAACGGAAACGCGGCAAGTTGTTCGCTGCCGATGCGACCGGTCGCGCGGAACGGCGCGGTCGGCACGCCGCTGTTGAGACCGATGAGCGCCAGCGGACCGCGCCGGCGCACGAACGGAAAGCTTTCGCCCACATCCCCGCGCATGAACGCTCCCCATTCCTGCTGCGCGAGGCGCAGCCCAAGCGGCACATAGGCATCGTGATTGCCGGGGACAACAGTGACGTCGGTGGGCGTGCCGAGCGTTTCCAGCCATGCGCGGCAGAGCGGATATTCGGCCGGCAAGGCGATGTTGGCGAGATCGCCGGTGACCGCAATGTGATCGACGTGGCGCTGTTTGAGATCTGCGACCAGCGCACCGAGTGTCGGACGCTCGTGAATGAAGCGGCGCCGGCGCTGCCAATTGAGAAAACCGGTGATGCGCTTGTTGAGCAGCTCGCCCTTCTGCGGCGCCGGCAGCGGCGCAAGGTGCACGTCGGAGAGATGGGCGAGGGTGAAGGTCATCGGTCTCCGGCCAGTAGGCCGGATCATGCACTGCCGATCAATATCCCTACCGCAAACACCAGCGCCCCTCCGACGATAACTTGGAACGCGGCCTGCAAGAGCGGCGTGTCCATGTACTTCGCGCGGATCCAGGAGATCGCTGCAAGTTCAACGGCGACCACCAGGATGGCGACGATCGTCGCCGCGTAGAAGTGCGGGATCAGATAAGGCAGCGTGTGTCCGAGACCGCCGATCGTCGTCATCAGGCCCGTCACGGCGCCGCGAAGCAGGGGCGCGCCACGCCCGGTCAGCGACCCGTCGTCCGAGAGCGCTTCCGCAAATCCCATCGAAATGCCGGCGCCGACCGATGCGGCCAACCCGACCAGGAACGTCGACCAGGTGCTGTGGGTGGCGAAAGCCGCTGCGAACAGAGGCGCTAACGTTGACACTGAGCCGTCCATCAGCCCGGCCAGGCCTGGCTGCACGTATTGCAGCACGAACATGCGCCGGGCGGTCTCGTCCTCCTCCTTGCGCGCCGTCTTGGTCAGGATTTCCTGGCTGAGCTTGTTCGCGAGCGATTCGTGCCCCGCTTCCGCCTCAGCGAGCTCGATGAGAAGCTGGCGCACGGAGGCGTCGCGCGCGTTCTCGGCCGCGCGGCGATAGAAGCGCTCGGCTTCGAACTCCATGTTCGCGGCGAACTTGCGAACCTCTTCGAGCCCGAGCGGTCGCATCAGCCACAGGCTCGAGCGATGCTGGATAAAGCCTTTGACGTCCTGGCGACGAATCAGCGGGAGATATTCACCGAACTTCTGCCGATAGAGATCGTAGAGCCGCGTGCGGTGAGTGACCTCCTCGTCCGCCATCTCATCGAACACCTTGGCGGAGGAGGGGAATTGTTCGCGCAGACCCTCGGCGAAGCCGCGGTAGATGCGGCTGTCTTCTTCCTCGTTGGTAATAGCGAGCGCGAGAATTTCCTGCTCGGTGAGATCGGAAAAGCGTTTCACCGTCGAATTCCTTCAATATGGATCGTCGACGTGTCCTAGCTTAGAACTATTCCAATCCGCAACAGCTCCCGTTGCGGGCCAGCCTGCAGGTCCGGTAACGGCTCGTTGAAACCGAGGTGGCACAAGGCCGCAATCATGCTGAAACGTCTGCGCCGCGCATTGGAGCCGGTGATCCGCCCGGCCATGCACACCTATTGGCGGTTTTCGCGCCCGGTTACGCTCGGCGTGCGCGGGCTTGTCGTGGACGGGACCGGTCGCGTGTTCCTGGTGAAGCACTCGTACGTGTCCGGTTGGCATCTGCCGGGCGGCGGGGTAGAGACGGGTGAGACGATGCTGACCGCGCTTGCGCGCGAACTGATCGAAGAAGGTAATATTCAACTCAATGGCCCGCCGCAGTTGTTCGCGGTCTACTTCAATTCCCGCGTATCGCGGCGCGATCACGTGGCAATGTTCATCGTACGCGACTTCCATCAGGACAAGGTGCCGGAGCCGAATCGCGAGATCATCGAGCATGGTTTTTTTGCCATGGACGCATTGCCGCCGGACACAGGCCGCGCGACGCGCGCGCGGCTCGATGAGGTGTTCAAGGGCGTGTCGGTGAGCGAGATGTGGTGAGGGCTCCGCTTTCACCCTTCCCTCAGGGGGAGGTGGAAGAGCGGCTAGAATCTTCCCCGATCATGTGGCGCGGAGAAATCGAGCTGCGGGCCCACGGGCACGATGCCGGTCGGGTTCACCTGCCGCTGGCTCCAATAATAATGCCGCTTGATCTGCTCCAGGCTGACGGTTTCGGCGACGCCCGGCTGCTGATAAAGATCACGCAGGTAGTTCGACAGATTTGGATATTCGTAGATGTGCCGCCAATTGCACTTGAAGTGCGAGTAATAAACCGCATCGAAACGGATCAAGGTGCAGAACAGCCGCCAGTCGGCTTCGGTGATCGTGTGGCCGACGAGATAGCGATGCTGGCCGAGGATTTGTTCGAGGTCGTCCAGTGTGTCGAACAGATTGCGAAACGCCTCCTCGTAGGCCGCCTGCGACGTCGCGAAGCCGGCGCGATAGACGCCGTTGTTGACGTTCGCGTAGATGCGGTCGTTGAGACCGTTGATTTTGTCGCGAAGCGCCTCTGGGTAATAATCGGTGTGCACGTTCGTGTAGGCGTCGAACGCGGAATTGAACATGCGGATGATCTCGGACGACTCGTTGTTGACGATCATCTGCCGCTCCTTGTCCCAGAGAATGGGCACACTGACGCGGCCGGTGTAGCGCGGCTCAGCGAGCACGTAGACCTCGGACAATTTGCTCTTGCCGTTCACCGCGTCGCCGGACGAGCCGGACGCTTGATCGAAAGTCCAGCCGTCGCGGCCCATTTCCGGCGAGACCACCGAGACGCTGATGACGTTCTCCAGCACCTTCAGCTTCCGGAAGATCAGCGTGCGGTGCGCCCAGGGGCAGGCGAGCGAAACATAGAGATGATAGCGGCCGGCCGCGGCGGCAAAGTTGCCGTCGCCGGTGGGGCCGGGGCTGCCGTCGGGCGTCACCCAGCTACGGAATTGCGTGGTAGGACGGATGAAGTGGCCGTCCTTCGTCCGCGAAACGTCATCCTGCCACACGCCCTCGACCAGAAGTCCCATGCCGCCGCTCCTTCAGGCGCCGGGAACATGTAAGACGTAAGGGGAGCGGCCGCCACCGCTCCGCCTTCTCCCCGGCTTGCCGGCGAGGGTAGGGTGGGGGAAAAGAACCGAAGTCCCGACTCGACGCCGAGCATGAGAATGCATGCCTGAACTGGCGCTGACGATTTCACCGGAAAAGCCGGCCGACGCCGAAGCGGTCGAGCGGTTGCATGAGCGCACGTTTGGACCCGGCCGTTATGCGCGGACCGCGTATCGCATTCGCGAGGGGCGCGGGTACCTGCCGAGTCTCTCCTTCATCGCCCGGATCGGTACGCTTCTGGTGGGCTCGGTGCGGCTCACGTCGGTTCGCATCGGCGGTGCCAAGGGGTTGCTGCTCGGCCCGCTCACAGTCGAGCCGCCATTCCGCAGCCGCGGCATAGGACGCGCGCTGATCGCGCGTGCGCTCGGCGATGCGAAGGTGCAGGGCCACAGTCTCGTGCTGCTGGTCGGCGATGCGCCGTTTTATGCCCGCGCTGGATTCAAGCCGATCCCAAAAGGGCAGGTGACGATGCCGGGTCCTGTCGATCCGGCGCGGCTGATGGTGCACGAACTCACGCCCGGTGCCTTTAACGGCGTGGCCGGGATGGTCAAGCCCGATTGGGAGCCCGCGAGCGCCTAAATTTTACGCGGTTCGCTGCTTGCTGCTCTGCTTCGCGCGGGCGAAGCTTGCCTGCCGGAGTACTCAACCTTGGGTGCATCCATGAAAAAGGTGTTTTTCCTCGCAGCCGTCTTGCTCGCGTTGACGGGAATGTCGCGCGCGCAGCAGTTGGATTTGTCGACAGTGAAATGCTCTGAGTTCGTCAATATCGACAAGGAGACGATTTCTCTCATCCTGATGTGGCTTGAAGGCTACTATAACGACGAGGAGACGAAGCCGATCGTCGACTTCGACCAGATGCAGAAAAACCGCAAGAACCTCGGCGAGTACTGCGGCAAGAATCCAGCACACAGTTTGATCACCGCGGCCGATCAGGTGATAGGAAAATAGATCGTCTAATCATCGGGGGAAGCAGCAGTCCTTTGCGGAATTGCTAATCGGGCAGCGCGACGACCGCAGCTCGCGATGCAGCCGTCGAAATTGTCGGATTTCATCTCGAGCGGACACTTACACAAACATCCGCGCCTGCCGTCCAATTGCGTCCATACCTTTGCAGGCCGCGGGTGCCAGCGGTATTTCAGTGAACAAAAAAATAGCGGCCCTGCGATGGGCCGCTAAAGGCGCGGGGAGAGAACCGTTCAGTAGAAGCGATAGTTCACACCAACAAGAACGTTAGCCTCTGTGGCCTTGGCGCTGAAGCCACACCCTGTTGCGCACACACTGCCGGCGACCGGCGTGAACGCCGTTCCGGATTTCGACCCGAAGTCCATATAATTGCCTTCGAGGAAGGCAGACCAGTGCGGTGCGAACATCCATTCGGCGCCACCGCCGATCGTCCAACCTGTTCTGGTCTCAGAAGTCTGTCCTACTTGGGCGCCGTTGAACGTGATGTTGGTGCTCGTATGACCCCAAACACCTCCGCCCTGGAAGTAAAGGAGCCAGTTTGGCACCCAAGAATAGCCGAGACGAGCCGTCAGCGTGTCAAACCATTGGTTGTTAAAATTGACAACCGCGGCCGGGAGAAGCCCGCCCCCTATAGTCCCGCTTCGGCTGTTGTTGGTCCCATCAAACATATTGCGGAAGCCGATGACCCAGCCACTCCCGAACTGATAGTCACAACCGATCTGGCCGCCACCAGCGAAACCCGAGCCGTTTGTTGAAACCGTTCCGGCTGGCCCGCTGAGGCTTGCGTCGCCAAACGCACCGCCGAGATTGCCGCCGACATAGCAGCCTGACCAGGTAGTAGGCGCAACATAGGGCACGGGCGCAGGAGCAACCTGCCGCACCGGAAGATCTGCCGCAAAGGCACTGGTGGCAAAGAGCGCCGCCGCGGCAACCGAGCTTAACAGAACGCGTTTCATGCTTCCCTCTTTCCGCATCGAAGTTCCTTCCTAAACTGAAGTGTACGCTTCAGACCCGCTAACTAGCGAAGTTGTAGAGCTTCGTTTTGGAAGAAAGGTTGGGACTGTTGTTGCGCGGCAACACCCGCAGATTTTGACCGTACAATTCGAAAATCACGATATCGGGTTAAATGGTGCCGTGGAAAGCGATCGGGGCGTTTGACATGTGTTCCGCGCAAACGTCGTTTGCTCGCGGCGATCAAGCACGGTCTCCGGAGTGCGGACCTGAATTTGCAACGGGGCCTGACTCGTACTTTGTCTGATAACCGACATTTGATTGGATTTCGAGATTATCGGGCCGGCAGAGTCGGCGGTGAGGGGGCCTATGCTGCCATGCAACCGGCGGAACACACCCAACAGATCAACGAAACATCACCCGATCACCGCATTTCTGCTGATGATCGGATACTGCTGGACTATTGGCGCGCGCAGCTCGTTGCAACGATGCTAAGCGGGGATGAAGATGCATCGGTGCACGCCAAACTCATGCTGCATAAGCTGATCGCAAAATATCAAAAGCGCGGCGATCATCACCAAGAGCGTTGACAACGACGGCTCTTCCCCGGCACCCGGCCCGCTGCTTCTTCTACCATTCGACGAGACCGACGCGGTACGCGCCGCGATATCCAATGGTTTCGGAAATCGTGTCGTTCGCTTGCCGGATGGAACGGCCCGCAGGCCTCGGGAGTGATCCCGGCGTGGCGCCACGCAAAGGCGGCGACTGCAACCTTCGCCGCTGATAGCGCGTTTGCTGCGCTCAACTATCGCATGAAGAATCGACGTGCAGATTCTTGGCCCATCTTGGCGTAAGCCGCACTTGCAAACGGTGTCTGCCCTAGGGAGCA
>Ga0207726_1000048_pt1 | contig 22788 bp, 18 predicted proteins | sample LuqExpMetageno40_FD_187798 | JGI IMG/M metagenome (GOLD analysis project Ga0207726, IMG submission 187798) | Tropical forest soil microbial communities from Luquillo Experimental Forest, Puerto Rico - Sample 40 (SPAdes) | ecosystem: Environmental > Terrestrial > Soil > Tropical forest ...
CGTCCAGCGCCGCCAGCCGATCCATTCGCCCAGCATCGGGCCAGAGGCGATGGCGACGATGAATGGGAACGTGAAGATGATCGACAGCGCCTCGTCGAGCTGCAGCCAGCGCAGCGCGAGGAAGTTGAGTGCGGTCGATGCCACCAGTAGCGTGCCGCGGGTGAATTGCAGCAGCGGGCGTCTGCTGCGCATCAGGCCGGGTTCTGTGAATGGATTGGAGACGAACAAGGTGAGCAGGAACGCGCTGGTGTAGCGCGCCCAGACCACCTCGAACGCGTTCATCTGGGTATTGAGGTACTTCGCCATCGTATCGAGACATGCGAACAGCGCGACCGCGCAGCACATCAGTGCGATGCCCGCAAGACGCTGACGGCGTGCCGTGCCGGTCAATAGGTCGCCCGTCCGCCCGAAATGTCGAACACGGCGCCGGTCGTGAACGAGCACTCCTGCGACGCACAAAAGGCGACGAGGCTTGCGATCTCGTCGACCGTGACGAAGCGTCCGCGCGGAATTTTCGACAGCATGAAGTCGATATGCGCCTGCGTCATCTGGTCGAAGATGGCGGTGCGCGCCGCCGCCGGGGTGAGGCAATTGACCGAGATGTCGTAGCTCGCGAGTTCCTTGCCAAGCGATTTGGTTAGCGCGATTACGCCCGCTTTGGACGCGGAATACGCCGGCGCGTTCGGATTGCCCTCTTTGCCGGCAATTGAAGCGATGTTGACAATGCGGCCGTAGTTTTGAGCGAGCATCAGCGGCGCGATCGCGCGGCAGCAATGGAACGGGCCGTCCAGATTGATCGCCATTACCTCGCGCCAGGCGTCGAGCGGATAGTCCCAGGTGGTGACGTTCGGACCGGCGATGCCGGCATTGTTGACTAGAATATCGATACGTCCGAATGCCTTCTGTGTTTCGTCGCGCGCGCGCTCGACGTCGCCGTAACTGCGCACGTCGACCGCGAATACGGCGGTCCGGCCGGCCGGTTTCAGTTCGTCCGCCGTCTTTCGCGCCAAGGACAGGTCGCGGTCCCAGATTGCGACGGCGGCACCGGATTTTAGGAGGCGCTCGACGATGGCGCGTCCGATCCCCTGCGCGCCCCCGGTCACGACCGCGATTCGCCCGGTCAAATCGATGCTGTTGCCCATGCCGCCCTCCAATCGCCACAAACTATCCAAGGCGTGCCGTTTAGGCGACCCGGCAAAACGCAGAGGTCGAATGCGTCCGACCGGATGCTTGCAGCGACCCCGCCGACATTATAATATTTGGCACGTGGGGCCTGCGACGGTCGCCCCGCCTTTCCAAGGCATGCTCGCCCAAGCACCGTCTCCTCCTGTGATTGGAGGGGACCAATGCTGCTTGTGGGCTAGTCACTCAAACATCACCAAGTCCGGGGACAAGCTGCCTCCCCGTCAGATGGATGCCATCCAAGCGCTGCGCTCTTGATCAATGGAGCACCGCTATGGATGCATCGACTCTCGCACTTTTCCTCGCGGCAGCGTTTGTCGGAGGGCTCACGTCGGGTTTGTCCGGCTTCGCGATGGGCCTCGTCGTCTCCGGCGTCTGGCTGTACATCGTTACGCCCACGCAAACCGCAGCGCTGATCGTGCTGTGCGGCCTGGTCACGCAGGCGTCCGGTATCTGGAAGGTCCGGCATGCCTTCGAATGGCGCGCCGTAGCGCCATTCATCGCCGGCGGCGCGGTCGGCGTACCGATCGGAACCCTGCTGCTGACCAGCGTGGACCAGCACACACTACGCTTCGCTATCGGCGTGCTGCTGGTGATCTATGCGACTTACAATTTGGCCCGGCCAGCGATGAAGCCGATCGAGAGCAGACTTGCATTCGACCTGCCCATCGGCGTGGCGAACGGCTTCATCGGCGGATTGACCGGCTTGGGCGGCATCGCCGTCACGATCTGGTGCCAACTGCGCGGCGGACCGAAGGACAAGCAGCGCGCCGTCTTCCAACCGGTAATCTTCGCGACCTTCATGATGACGGCGGTCTCGCTCGGCTTCGCCGGCGCGCTTACGGTTCCGACGTTAAAGCTGTACGCGCTGACGCTGCCCGCGCTGGCGCTCGGCCTGTGGTCGGGTTTGCAACTCTACGGGAAGTTGGACGACGACGCGTTCCGCAAGGCGATCCTTTGGCTGCTGCTGGTCTCCGGCGTGGCATTGATCGCCCCGATCCGGTAAGATAGCGTTTGCGTGCGGGGCTTTGCGACGGTCGCCCCGCTTGACCCAAGGCCTCGGGCCCAAGCACCGTCTCCTTCACTTTATGAAGGGGACTTTTGCTTGGCTGTTTCGTCTCTCATGCACAACGACGGATTGGCTGCAAAGCCGAGCTTCCGCGAGGCCTTTCTGGTCTGGCTGAAGATCGGCTGCATCAATTTCGGCGGGCCGACGGGCCAGATTGCGATGATGCATCGCATCCTGGTCGACGAGAAGAAATGGATCGACGAGCCACGCTTCCTGCACGCGCTGAATTTCTCGATGCTGCTGCCGGGACCGGAGGCCACGCAGCTTGCGGCCTATGTCGGCTGGGTACTGCACGGCGTGCGTGGCGGCCTGACCGCCGGCATCCTGTTCGTGCTGCCCGGCGCCTTTGTGATGCTCGGCTTGAGTTTGCTCTACGCTTATGGCCGCGGCGTCTCGGCAATCGACGGAGCGCTCTACGGCATCAAGGCGGCCGTGCTGGTGATCGTGATCGAAGCGCTGATCCGTATTGGCAAGCGCGCGCTGAAATCGTCGTTCATGTTCGGCCTCGCCGCACTCGCCTATATTGGCATCTTCTTTTTTGACTTGCCGTTTCCATTGATCGTGGGCCTCGCTGCGGCCACCGGCTACGTCGTCGCGCGCTCGCGCCCCGACCTGCTCGGGCTGGCTGAAACGGTGGCCGTTGTCGAAAGAGATTCGGTGGGACGCTGGCGGCAAGCCGGCATCGCTCTTGTCGTCGGGCTGGTGATCTGGTGGGCGCCGGTTCTGCTGGCAGCAATCACGCTTGGCGACGATCATGTGCTGGTCGCGATCGGGCTGTTCTTCTCCAAACTCGCGGTAGTCACGTTCGGCGGCGCCTACGCCGTACTCGCCTACATGGCGCAGCAGGCGGTCGAGTCCCACCACTGGCTCGCACCGTCCGAAATGGTCGACGGCCTGGGCCTCGCCGAAACCACACCGGGACCGCTGATCCTGGTCACGCAATTCGTCGGCTTCCTTGCCGCATTCCGCACGCCCGCACCGTTCTCAGCCCTGACGAGCGGAGTGATCGGCGCGGTGCTGACGACATGGGTTACCTTCGTGCCGGCAATTCTTTGGATGTTCGTCGGCGCGCCGTTCCTCGAGCAGTTGCGCGCCAACCGCCGCCTCGCCGGCGCGCTCGCTGCAATCACGGCAGCAGTCGTAGGAGTCATCCTGAACCTGTCGGTCTGGTTCGCGCTGCACGTGCTGTTCGGCACCGTCGTCGCACGACAATGGGGCCCGCTGCACTGGTACGGATTCGATCTGAGGGCGCTCGATCAACACGCCGCGCTGCTTGCGGTCGCCGCGGTGCTGCTCGCCTTCCGCTTCCACCGCGGGATGATCGAGGTGATTGTCGTGATGGCACTGCTCGGGATCGTGACGCGGTTGACGTTCTAGATCTCGCGCGCGATCGCACTCTCGTGCCAGCGGCGCAGCGCCAGATGCGACAGCGCAGTGAGCACGAAGAAGATCGCCACGCCCGCGACGGACAGAAGCAACAGCGCGGCGAACATGCGCGGGATGTTGAGCCGGTAGCCGGATTCGGCGATGCGATAGGCAAGCCCCGAGCCCGCGCCCGCCGAGCCAGCCGCGATCTCCGCGACCACCGCCCCGATCAGCGACAGCCCGCCCGCAATGCGCAAGCCCGCGAGCATCTGCGGCAGCGCCGATGGCAGTTTGAGCTGCCACAGCACCTGCCAGCGATTGGCCTTGTACAATTGGAAGAGCGCCAACAGATTGTGATCCACCGAGTTGAGCCCGAGCGTGGTGTTGGCAAGCACAGGAAAGAAGGCGACGATCCACGCGCAGGTGAGCACGGCGAGATGCTGTGGCAAATAGATCAGCAGCAGCGGCGCAATCGCGACGATCGGCGTGACCTGCAGAATCACGGCGTAGGGATAAAACGAATACTCAATCAGACGCGACTGGTTGAAGAGGATCGCGAGCAGGGTGCCCCAGGCCGCTGCCAGCAAGAACCCCTGAAACGCAGTGAACAACGTGACCCAGAGCGATGCGAGCAGAAGCGGCCCGTCGGCAACGAGCGTCCGCGCGATGAGAACGGGTCCGGGCAGCAGATAGGCGGGAATCTCGCCGATCTGCACGACGGCCTCCCATACCGCGAGCACGCACGCGAACACGATCAAGGGAAGCGCCATACGCATGATGCGCTCGCTCATCCCGCCTCTCCTATCGCGGCGCGCAAGGCTTTGCCGACTTGCGAGCAGAAGTCAGCGTATTCGACTGACGTGCGAAAATTCTCGTCGCGCGGGTAAGCTGCGGGAATCGCTATTTCCGTGAACACACGTCCGGGTCGCGGCGTCATCACCACGATCCGCTGCGAAAGAAAGACCGATTCGAAAACCGAATGCGTGACGAACACGACAGTGCGTTTCGACTCGTGCCAGAGGCCAAGCAGTTCGTTATTCAATTTGAACCGTGTGATCTCGTCCAGCGCCGCGAACGGCTCGTCCATCAGCAAAAGATCCGGCCCGGTGACGAGCGCGCGCGCGATCGACGCGCGCATCTTCATCCCTCCCGACAGTTCGCGCGGATACGACGAGGCAAAATCGTGTAGGCCGACGTGCTGCAGGACATCGGCAACCGCCGTCGAATCGGCGCGTCCGGAAAGCGTCAGCGGCAGCGCGACGTTTTTCTCCACGGTTGCCCATGGCATCAAGGTTGGATCCTGAAAAACGAAGCCGATCGGCGCTTCGCCGTTCGGCCATTCGACCCTTCCTGTCGTAGCGGCGCTTAAGCCCGCCACGATACGCAGCGCCGTCGATTTCCCGCAGCCGGAGGGACCGAGAAAAGAGACGAACTCGCCGGCGCGAATAACGAGATCGAAATCGGCAAGCGCCTGCACGCCGGTGGCGTAGCTTTTGCTCACGCCGCGCAGCGAGACGACGGGGCTGCCGTGGGATGGAGAGGACTGGTCCATTCACTCCGTCATGCCCGGGCTTGTGCCCGGCATCCACGTCTTCCTGATCGTGCAACAGTAAAGACGTGGATGGCCGGGACAAGCCCGGCCATGACGAATTCAATTTTTCGGCCGCAAATCCAGCCCGACGCCCTTGTTCACGAATTGCAGTGTGTAACCCTTCTTGTAATCGAGCCCGGGCTTGACCACGCCGGCGTGCACCATTTTGTCGTAGAAATTCTTCCAGTGCGCGTCGGTCATCGCGCCGATGCCGAGCTTCAGCGTGTCGCCGGAATCGACGATGCCGTCCTCCTTCATCTTGGCGATGGAATAGGCGAGTTGGTCGTTGGTCATCTCGGGGTTGTGCTGGACGATCAGCGCATTGCCCGGCCGGCTGTCGCCGTAGAGATAATGGTACCAGCCGATCGCGGAGGCATCGACGAAACGCTGCACGAGGTCAGGTTTTTTCTCGACCAGGTCGCGCCGAGTCTCGATCAGGGTCGAATAGCTGTTGAATCCGTAATCGGCGAGCAGGAAGACCGCCGGCTTGAACCCGGCCTGCTTCTCGACCGCATAAGGTTCGGACGTGACGTAACCTTCCATCGCGGAATTCTTGTCCGCGAGGAAAGGCTGCGCGTTGAAGGTGTAGGGCTTCACTTTCTTCTCATTGAATCCGTAATCCGCCCTCAGCCATTGGAAGTACGTCACCATGCCTTCCTTCGAGACGAACAGGGTCAAGTTCTTCAAATCCTCGAGCGCCTTCACACCGGGACGCGCGACGAGAACCTGCGGGTCCTTCTGAAAGCTCACCGCCACCGCGATCGTCGGGATGTTGTGCTCGACCGCATCGAAGGTCTGCAGCGAGTTCGCGCTCATGAAAAAATCAAGCTTACCGACCGGCAGCAGGATGCGGTTATTCACGTTCGGACCGCCGGGCACGATCGTGACGTCGAGCCCGTACTTCTTGTACGTGCCGTCCGCGAGCGCCTGGTAGAAGCCGCCGTGCTCGGCTTCCGCCACCCAGTTCGTGCCGAAACGCACCCGATCCAGCGCCGCGGCTTGCGTTGCCGCGAGCGCGGCTCCGGCCGCCACACCCATAAGGGCAATCAAACGCATCGAAACCTCGCAACTTTAATTCGCCGCTTCATTACGGACGATGGCCGCACCTTCGACCATCGCCTGCATCTTGCCGAAGGCGATGTCGCGCGGAAGATATTTCATTCCGCAATCCGGCGCGACGATGAGCCGTTCCGCCGAAACATGAGGCAACGCTTTGCGGATGCGGGCGGCGACAACCTCGGGCGTTTCGATAGCCGGGCTCGACAAATCGATCACGCCGAGAATGATCGATTTGGATGGCAACTGTTTTAATACGGCGAGATCGAGCTTCGGCTGCGCCGCCTCGATCGACACCTGCGCGGCTTTCGATCGCTCCAATTCAGGCAAGAAAGAATATCCGCTCGGCTTCTCGTGCACGACGGCCGCATAGCCGAAACACAAATGCACCGCGACCGTGCCCGTAACGCCGTCGAGCGCGCGGTCGAGCGCCTTGAGACCATAGGCACGCGCGGCGTCCGGATGCTGCTGCATCCAGGGTTCGTCGACCTGCACGATATCCGCGCCGGCCGCGAACAGATCCTTGATTTCCGCGTTGACCGCGACGGCGAAATCGAGCGCCATCTCTTCGTCGCTGGCGTAATAGTCGTTCTGCGCCTGCTTCGACATCGTGAAAGGCCCGGGCATCGTCATTTTCACCGGCTTTGATGTATTGACGCGCAGGAATTCGAGGTCGCGCACGAGGATGGGATGATGGCGCGCGACCTTACCGGTGATGCGCGGCACCGGGATCGGATTGCCGGAGCGATTGATCGTGGTGCCGGGATTATCGGTGTCGACACCGGCGAGTGCGGTGGCAAAGCGGTTTGAATAGCTCTCGCGCCGCTGCTCGCCGTCGCTGATGATGTCCAAACCTGCGCGCTCCTGGTCGCGGATCGCGAGCAGCGTCGCTTCGTCCTGTTTGGCCTGCAATTCGGCAACGGGCACGCGCCACAGATCGGCCATGCGCACCCGCGGCACCATTTTCGACAGCCGAGCGCGATCGATCAGCCAATCCGGCTGCGGATAGGAGCCGACGAGCGTGGTTGCAAATAGCTTGGCCGGAATTTCGCTGTCCTCCTCAGCAACAAACCGGAGGATGGCACAGGCTTACGTGTTGGCAATGCCCGCGGTGTCGAGGCTCATCTCCAGCAGTCGCGCCACATGCATTGCGCCGCGCGAGGCGCCGTCATGAATCTGATGCCGGCACGAGGTGCCGTCAGCAACGACCAGCGTATCGCTCTCCGCCTTGCGCACGGTCGGCAACAACGACAGCTCGCCCATGGCGAAGGAGACGTCGATCGTGTCGGCATTGTAGCCGAAAGCTCCGGCCATGCCGCAGCAGCTCGAGTCCACGGTTTCGACCGCCAGCTCCGGAATCATCCGTAGCGTCGTTTCGACCGCGCTCATTGCGGCGAAAGCTTTCTGATGGCAATGGCCATGCAGCAGCGCCTTCTGCGCGACGGGCTTGAGCGGAAGTTCGAAGCGCTCGGCCTTACGCTCGCGCGCGATGAATTCTTCGAACAGCAGCGTGTTCGAAGCAAGCGCCTCGACAGCTTCGCCCTGCATGAGCGCGGGAAGCTCGTCGCGGAACGTCATCAGGCAGCTCGGTTCGAGCCCTACGACGGGCACGCCGCTCGCAACAAACGGTGCGAGCGCATCGACCGTGCGCCGCATCTCCTGCCGCGCCTCCTCGACGGCGCCGACGGAGAGATACGTTCGTCCGCAGCACAAAGGCCGGCCGCCGTTCGGCGGAACGGCCGCACGCACGCGATAGCCGGCGGCCGTCAGCACGCGATGCGCCGCATCCAAATTCTCACGCTCGAAATAGCGGTTGAAGGTGTCGGCAAACAGCACGACCTCCTTCTCGCCGGCGGCGGCCGGGGCAACGCGATCCCGATAAATATCTGCGCGCCAAACGGGCAGACTTCGCTTCTCCGAAAGGCCCGCTACCTGCTCCAACGCGCGGCGCAAGAAGGCGCTGCGATTGCGCAAATTCATCAGCCAAGACGCGCGCGCGGCATAGGGCGCATAGCGCGGCAGCCACCCGACAAGCCGGTCGCGCAGTGAAAAGCCGTGCTTGCGCGCGCGCGCCGCCAGCACCTCGATCTTCATGCGCGCGACGTCGACGCCGGTGGGGCATTCGCGGCGGCAGCCTTTGCATGAGACGCAGAGTTTCAACGTCTCCAGCATCTCGTCGCTTGCGAGCGCATCCGAATCGAGCTGACCGGTGATGGCAAGGCGCAGCGTGTTCGCGCGTCCGCGCGTGACGTCGCGTTCATCGCGCGTCACGCGATAGCTCGGGCACATGACACCGCCGGTGAGCTTCCGGCAGGCACCATTGTTGTTGCACATCTCGGCCGCGCCCTGCAGCCCGCCGCCCGAGCCTGGATAGGCCGACCAGTCTAGCTCGGTCTTCACCTCGATGCCGCGATAGCCCGGCTTGAAACGAAACAGGCTGCGGTCGTCGAATTTCGGCGGACGCACGACCTTGCCCGGATTGAACAGGCCGTCCGGATCGAACCGGTCCTTCACTTCCTCGAATGCGCGCGCAAGCCGCGCACCGAACATCGGCTCGTTGAATTCGGAGCGCAAAAGCCCATCGCCGTGCTCGCCGGAATGCGAGCCCTTGTACTCGCGCACCATCGCGAATGCTTCTTCGGCGATGCCGCGCATCGCGTGCACGTCCTTTTCCAGCCGCAAATTCAAGATCGGCCGCACATGCAGGCAGCCGGAGCCAGCGTGCGCGTACCAGGTGCCGCGCGTCCCGTGCTTTTCGAACACCTCGGTCAGCCGCGCCGTGTATTCGGCGAGGTGCTCGAGCGGTACCGCGCAATCCTCGACGAAGGAGACGGGTTTCCCTTGCTCCTTCATCGACATCATGATGTTCAAGCCGGACGTTCGCAGATCGGTGATCGCGGTCTGCAAGGCAGGTTCGAGCACATCGACCACGCCGCCCCATTTCGCACCGCTCTGGTCCCAGCCGAAGCCGAGATCGCCCATGACCTCGTGCAGCCGCGCGAGCCGGCGCACGTTCTCGTCCTGCTCCTCCTCGCCGAATTCGACTAGCAGGATCGCCTCCGGCGCGCCGCGCACGAATTGGGTGAGCGTCGGCTGGAAGATCGGGATCGCGCCGGCGAGCTCGATCATGGTGCGGTCGATTAGTTCGACCGCGATCGGCTTGAGGCGCACGAGATGCTGCGCCGAACTCATCGCCTCGTAAAAGCTGCCGAAGTGGCATGCACCGACCGTGCGGCGACCGAGCACGGGCGAGAGCTTCAGCTCGATAGCTGTCGAAAAGGCGAGCGTGCCCTCCGAGCCCACCAGGAGATGGGCGAGATTGATGTCGTTCTTGCCAGGCGCGAGCGCGTCAAGATTGTAGCCACCGACCCGCCGCTGCACATTCGGGAACCGGGCGGCCACCTCGTCCGCCTCGCGCGCCCCTAGCGCGAGCAGGTCGTCGACCAGGGTCCGGATCGCGGGCGATAATTCGCTGCCGCCGAGCGGACCGAAGTGGGCCTTCGTACCGTCAGGCAGGACCGCGTCGATGGCGAGCACATTGTCCCGCATCGTCCCGTAGCGAAGCGAGCGGCCGCCGCAGGAGTTATTGCCGGCCATGCCGCCGATGGTCGCGCGCGATGCGGTTGAGATGTCGACCGGGAACCAGAGGCCGTGCGGTTTTAGCCGCCGGTTCAACTCGTCGAGCACGATGCCCGGCTCGACCACGCAGCGCCGGCCGGCGACATCGAGATCGACCAGGCGATTAACGTATTTTGAGCACTCGATCACCAGCGAGGCGCCGACGGTCTGGCCGCATTGCGAAGTTCCGCCGCCACGGGGGAGGACGGTAACCCCCTCCGCCCGCGCGATCGAGATAGCGCGATCGGCGTCTTCAGCGGTGTGCGGCGCGACCACCCCTAAAGGTTCGATCTGGTAATGCGAGGCGTCGGTCGAATAGCGGCCGCGGGTGAACCGGTCGAACCAGATGTCGCCCTTCACCTCCGCTCTGAGCCGGCGCTCCAGCCCGGGCATTACAACCGCCACGGCACCCTCTATTCGCACGCGTTCGGGCCATGCCGAACCGAGGCATCTGATGCCCGCGAAAGCGCTTGACCGCAATATTGCATTCAGTGTTCAACCCGGGTCAGAACCGCCTGAGACGGGCGGCGCCGTGGTTTCGCCCATGGCCAAAACCCCCTTTTTCAGCCGTTTAGGAGCTCTGCCAATGGCTCAGAATTCGTCGCGCACGGTCGGACGTCATCTCCTCCACATCCCGGGGCCGTCGCCGCTGCCGGATCGCATCCTGCAGGCCATGGACACGCCCATTATCGACCACCGCGGGCCGGAGTTCTCGAAGCTGGCCAAGACATGCTTGGACGGCATCAAGACGATCTTCAAGACGACCAATCCGGTCGTCATCTATACGGCCACGGGAACCGGCGCGTGGGAAGCCGCGCTGGTCAACACGCTCAGCCCCGGCGACAAGGTCCTGTACGTCGAAACGGGGCAGTTCGGCTTACTGTGGAAGAAGATGGCCGAACGGCTCGGCCTCGTCGTCGAGGTCATCCCGACCGACTGGCGCACCGGCGTCGATCCGGCCACGGTCGAGGCGAAACTGAAGGAAGACAAGGCCAAGGAGATCAAGGCGGTCTGCTTCCTGCACAATGAAACGTCGACCGGCTGCCTCTCGCCCGTCGCGCCCGTGCGCAAGGCGATCGATAACGCCAACCACCCGGCGTTGCTGCTCGTCGACACGATTTCCTCGCTGGCCTCGGCCGACTACCGGCATGACGAATGGGGCGTCGACGTCACCGTCGGCGGTGCGCAGAAGGGCCTGATGTTGCCGCCGGGCATGTCCTTCAACGCGGTGAGCGACAAAGCGCTCGCCGCGAACAAGAACGCCAAGCTGCCAAAGTCGTTCTTCGCCTGGGACGAGATGCTGGCGATGAACAAGCAGGGCTATTTCCCCTACACCCCTGCGACGCAGATGCTGCAGGGCCTCGCGGTGGCGATCGACATGCTGCACGAGGAAGGCCTCGACAACGTGTTCGCCCGTCACGAGCGGCTGGCCGAAGGCACGCGCCGCGCGGTCAAGGCTTGGGGTCTCGAACTGATCTGCCGCGATCCGAAGTACTACTCGCCGACGCTCTCGGCGGTGTTGCTGCCGGAAGGGCATGACGCGGACGCGCTCCGCGCGCTGGCGCTGGAGAACTTCAATATCTCCTACGGCGCGAGCTTCGGCCGTTTCGCCGGCAAGATGTTCCGCATCGGCCATCTCGGCGATGTCAACGAGTCTGCGATGATCGCCGCCCTCGGCACGACCGAGATGGCAATGTCGCTCGCCGGCATTCCGTTCAAGAAGGGCGGCGTGCAGGCGGCGATGGACTATTTCGTCGGCCAGCGCGGCGCCGCGGCAAAACAGGCGGCGGAATAAGCCGCTTCGTCCAAACATAAATTGATACGTCATGGCCGGGCTCGTCCCGGCCATTTCGTTTTGGGAAGCACAGTGCACCCCTGAGCGGGATTTACGCCGCCTGCTCCCACTCGTTCAAGCGCAGCACATCGGCGACGAACCCCGCAATCGCCTTCAACGTCGCCGTGGGCGCATCGCGCTGCGGCGAGTGCTTCGCGCCGGGAAGCAGCGCGACCTCGACAGGGCAATAGCAATCGCGCTCCGCTTCTTCGATCTGCTTCACAGTGCCGTACTGATCGTCCTCGCCCTGCACGATCAGGATCGGTACGCGGATGTAGCCGAGTTGCTCGGTGATATCCCATTTGCGGAATTCGGGATCGAGCCACGCGCCATTCCAGCCGCGGAAGGCATTGTCGACGTCCTTGTGCCAGCGCGCGAGGCGCTGGCGCAGATCGCCGGTCTCGTACGCCTTGCGTGCCTCTTCGATCGACGCAATCCCCGAATCCTCGGTGAAGAAATGCGGCGCGATCAGCACCAGGCCGCCGACACGGTGATCCTGATGCGTTCCCGCGTAGATCGCTGCGATCGACGCGCCGTCGCTGTGACCGAGCAACAGTCCGCGGCGGAAGCCGATCGCATCGAGCAGCGCAGGAAGCATATCGCGCGCTTCGTCGTGCATGTAACTGAGCGGGCGCGGCAGTCCAACCGGGCTCGACTGTCCATAACCCGGGCGCGAATAAACGAACACGCCGCAGCGGGTCGCCTGTTGCAGTTTGTCGGGGAAGTCGTTCCAAAGCCCAACGCAGCCCAATCCCTCATGTAGCATGACGATGGTGGGCGCGCGGTCCGGACGCGGACCGATCATGCGGTATTCGAGACTGTGCGAGCCGATTTGGAGGAAGCCGGAATCTTTCAAATGCATGCACTCTCACCCCGTCGACCACCTCTCACGGCCTCATGATGAGGAGCGCTGCGAGAGGCGGCTTTCCGGCTACGCCTGCCCCTCCGCGCGCAATTTGAAACGCTGGATCTTGCCCGTCGCGGTCTTTGGCAGGTCGCTCCTGAATTCGATCCAGCGCGGATATTTGTAGGGCGCGAGCGTCAATTTCACGTGCTCCTGTAACGCTGTCACCAGTTCTTCGGTTGCCTTCTCAGGCACTTTCAGCACGACGAAGGCCTTCGGCTTGACCAGCCGTTCGTCGTCGAACCAGCCGACCACCGCAGCTTCCAGAACTTCCGGATGGGACGACAATGCCGCTTCCACTTCGAACGGCGAGACGTAAATACCGGAGACCTTCAGCATGTCGTCGGCGCGACCGCAGCAAACATAAAAGCCGTCTTCGTCCTGGATGTATTTGTCGCCGCAGCGCGTCCACTCGCCGCGGAATGTGTCGCGCGATTTCTCGCGGTTGTTCCAGTACATGACTGCGCTGGTCGGTCCACGCACGTAGAGTTCGCCCATTTCGCCCTGGCGCACCGGCATCCCGTCCTCGCCGCGCAATTGGATCTCATAGCCGGGCACACCCTTGCCGGTCGTGCCGTATTTGTTGTCGCCCGGCCGGTTGGTCAGGAAAACGTGCAGCATCTCGGTCGTGCCGAGACCGTCGGAAATCTCGACGCCGTGTCGTTCGTACCAGCGCAGCGCGATGTCTTTCGGCAGCGCCTCGCCGGCCGAGATGAAGCGGCGAATTTTCAATTCCTCGCGCCGCGGTGCATTCGAGCTCGCGAGAAACGCGGCGTAGAAGGTGGGCACCGCAAAGAACACCGTCACCGGATGTTGCCGCAACAACGCGGCCACTCCGTCCGGGGTCGGGCGCTCCGGATTGAGGATTACCGTAGCGCCGACACTCAGCGGAAACGTCATCGCATTTCCGAGACCGTAGGCGAAGAACAATTTCGCCACCGAGTGGACGACGTCGTCCTCTCTCAAACCTACGACCGGCGTACCGTACAGATCGGCGGTAAGCTTAAGGCTCGCATGCACATGCACAGCGCCCTTCGGCTTGCCCGTCGAGCCGGACGTGTAGAGCCAGAACGCTATGTCGTCGCAGGTCGTCGGTGCCGTGTAAGGCTCTGGTTCGTCCGCTCCGATCACGTCCTCGAACAGACGATAGCCGTGCGGATTCTCGCCCGAGACGATGACGTGCTCGAGATCTGGGCATTCCTTGATGATTCCGGCGAAGCGCGTAAAAAGCACTTCCGAGACGACGAGGCACTTCGCCCGGCTGTCCTGCAGCATAAAGCGATAATCGTCGTCGGTCAGCAATGTATTCACCGGAACGGCGATGACGCCGGCCTTCAGGCAGCCGAGAAACGCCGTCGGCCAGTCGATCGTATCGGTCAGCGCCAACAACACGCGCTCTTCGCGATGGATGCCTAGTCCGCGCAGCGCGGCCGCGAAGCGCGCCACGCGATCGGCCAGTTGCCTGTAGGTCAGCGTGCGGCGTCCGTCGATGTAAGCGGGCTTGTCGGCGCGGCCGGCCGCGAGATTGCGCGCGAGCACGTCGGCGGCGAAGTTGTAGTCGCGCGGGACGCTGCCCACACCGTGGGCCGCACCGTTCGCCGATACGCCGTTGGTCATTGTATTTCCTCCCAGGAGCGTGCGTATTATGCAGAGGCTGCGAGTGGCTCGCAATGACGGCCATTCGGCAATGACAAAAGACAAGCGGGGAGACACTCGATGCGCGCGAGCCTGGATCGCATCCTAACCACCCACGTCGGCAGCCTGCCGCGCAACGAGAAGCTGTCCGACCTGCTGGTACGGCGCGAAGCGGGCGAACCGTTCGATGCGGCCGAAATGGCGTCCGAGATAGACAAGGCCGTCGCGCATGTGATCGCGAAGCAGGCGTCTGCCGGCATCGACATCGGCAATGACGGCGAGCAGCAGCGGGTGGGGTTCCAAACCTACGTACCACAGCGCATGGCCGGTTTCGGCGGCGTCTCCAAACGGCGGCGCGGTCGCGAGTTCGAGGAATTCCCGGAACTGGTCGCCAGCCTGATGCGGCGCTTTCCGCACGTGAGCAAGCAGCAGAACGCGCCGGAATGCCAGGGCGAATTGAAATACCTGAATATCAAGCCGCTGGAGAGCGAGATCGGGCGCTTCAGGCGCCTTGCCGGCGACAAGTTCGCCGAATGCTTCATGACCGCACCGTCGCCGGGCATCGTCTCTTCGACCATGCTAGACGCCTATTACGGCTCGCAGGACAAATATCTGACCGCGCTCTCGCGCGAGATGAAGAACGAGTACCAGGCGATCCATAAAGCGGGGCTGATTCTGCAGATCGACGCGCCCGACCTCGCGATGGATCGCACGATGATGTACCGCGACCTCAGCGATTCCGATTTTGTAAAAGCGGTCGAGCGGCACGTGCAGGCGGTCAACGACAGCATCGCCGGCATCCCACGCGATCGCGTGCGTCTGCACATCTGCTACGGCAACTGGGAAGGCCCGCACATCCATGACATCCCGCTGGCGAAAATTTTGCCCGCGCTCTACCAGGCGAACGTCGGGGCGCTGTCGATCGAGTTCTCTAATCCGCGACATGCGCACGAATACCAGGCGTTCAAGACGCATCCGTTGCCGAAGGACATGCTGCTCGTCCCCGGCGTCATCGAAACGACGTCGAACTTCGTCGAGCATCCGGAGGTGGTCGCGCGCCGCATCGAAGACGCTGTGCGCGCGGTCGGCGAGCGCGAACGCGTGATTGCGTCGACCGATTGCGGCTTCGGCACCTTCACCAACCGCGAATGGGTGATCGAGCCGGCGGTGTGGCTAAAGCTGCGCTCCTTGCGCGAAGGTGCCGATATCGCGTCCGCCCGGCTATGGGGACGGAAGGTCGCCTAGACGCCGAGGTAGCGGTGCTGCACGTCAGGTGCCGCCGCGAGCGCGGCGGAATCGCCGGTCCACACCACGCGCCCGCGTTCGATCAGGAAATGCCGGTCGGCGACGCGCGTCAGCGCGCCGACGTTCTTGTCGATCACCAGAATTGACAATCCGGTCTGCTTCAGCCGCGCGAGACAGCGCCAGATGTCCTGCCGGATCAGCGGCGCGAGGCCTTCCGTCGCCTCGTCGAGCAGCAGAAGTTGCGGGTTTGTCATCAGCGCGCGGCCAATGGCGAGCATCTGCTGCTCGCCGCCCGAGAGCTGATTGCCCATGCTTGTTTCGCGTTCGGCGAGACGGGGGAACAGTTCGTACACGCGCGCGAGCGTCCACTCGCCGTCGTTGCGCGCGACGGCCGTCGCGGCCAGGTTTTCGCGCACTGTCAGATTTGGAAAAATCTGACGGCCTTCCGGCACCAGGCCGATGCCAAGTTGCGCGATCCGATACGCCGGCAGCCCGCGGATCTCCTCGCCGCGGAACCGGATGCGGCCTGCGCGCGCATGCGTCAGCCCCATGATCGAACGGATTGTAGTGGTCTTGCCCATACCGTTGCGGCCCATCAGCGTAACCATCTCGCCGGGCGCGATGGAGAGCGAGATGCCGAACAGCACCTGACTGAGGCCATAGCAGGTCTCGACTGTTTCGAGCTCGAGCACGGGGCTAGACATGCACGGCCCCTTCCGCGCTCTCGTCGCCGAGATAGGCTTCGCGCACCTGCGGATTGACGCGAATGTCGGCCGGGAGACCGGTCGCGATCGCGCGTCCGTAGACCAGGACGGTGATGCGGTCCGCGAGCGCGAACACGGCTTCCATGTCGTGCTCGACGAGTAGGATCGTGTACTGTCGCTTGAGTTCGGTCAGCATCGCGACCATGCGCGCGGATTCCTCCGGCCCGAGCCCTGCCATCGGCTCATCGAGCAGCAGCATCCGCGGCTGGCCGGCGAGCGCCATCGCCAGTTCAAGCAGCCGGTGCTCGCCGTGACTGAGCGCCGACGCACGCGCATGCGCCCGCGCGGCGAGGCCGACGCGCTGCAAAGCCGCGAGCGCCGGCTCGCGCAGTTCAGGGATGCTGCGCGCATTGCGCCAGAGCTTGAACGAATGCCCGGCATGTGCCTGCACAGCGAGCGCGACGTTGTCGAGCACGCTGAGGTCGAGAAACAGCGACGTGATCTGGAACGAGCGCGCGAGCCCAAGCCGGCTGCGCTGATAGGACGGCAGATGGGTGATCTCCGTCTGCGCAAACCGGATGTGGCCCTGATCGGGAAAAGACTGGCCGCTCAGTTGCGCGATCAGCGTCGTCTTGCCGGCACCGTTCGGACCGATGATGGCGTGCAGTTCGCCCTCGTTCACGGCCAGGGTGAGATCGTCGGTGGCGACGATGCCGACGAAGCGCTTGGCGAGATGCTCGATCTGCAGCAGCGGCGCGCTCATGAGGACAGCACCCGCGGCTTGCGCGTGAAGCGAACGCTCAGGTCCTGCAACAGCCCGTCGACGCCGCCACGCGCGAACAGCACGATGAGGAGAAGCAACGGGCCGAGGACGATCTGCCAATATTCGCCATAGACCGATGCGTTTACGCCGAGAAATGGGTAGAGCGCGGCTGCAATGACTGTCGGTAGCGCCTCCTCGAGCAGCAGCAGCGCCAGTGCTCCAAGCACCGGTCCCGCGACACTGCCCATCCCACCGAGCACGACCATCACGATGAGATCGCCCGAGCGAGTCCAGTACATCGTCGCCGGGCTGATGAACTCGTTGTGGTTCGCAAGCAGCGCGCCGGCAAGGCCGCACAGCATGCCGGCAATGACAAAGCAGGCGAGCTTATACCGATAGGTCGGAAACCCGATCGCGCGCATGCGCATATCGTTCGAGCGCGAGCCCTGAATGACCAGACCGAAGCGCGAATTGACGATGCGCCATGTGAGATAAACCGTGCCGCCGAGCAGCGCGAGGCAGAGATAATAGAACTGGACCTTGTCGCTGAGATTGAGCGGCGTGAAGAAGTGGCTGCGGTCGTAAATGGTCAACCCGTCGTCGCCGCCGTAGCGCGCGATGCCGGACACGACGTAATAGGCCATCTGCGCGAAGGCGAGCGTTATCATGATGAAGTAGACGCCGCGCGTGCGCAGGCTGAGCGCGCCGATCACCAGGGCGAACACAGCGCTCGCGAGCAGCGCGACCGGCCACTGGATAAAGCCGTTGAAGATGCCTTCGTGCGCGAGCATGCCGACCGCGTAGCCGCCGATGCCGAGATAGGCGGCGTGGCCGAAGCTCATCATACCGCCGAAGCCGAGAATGAGATTTAGGCTGACGGCAGCAAGGGCGAGGATGATGATACGCGTGAACAAGGTCAGCGCGAATCCGTCGCCCGCCAGCTTCGCATAAACGGGCAACAAAGCGAGCGCGATGAACAGAATGCTCAGTACAATGTTGCGGAAGGACAGACTCATCGATGACCCGGCGAGAACAGGCCTTCCGGCTTCACGACCAGCACGACGGCCATCAGCAGATAGATTAGCATCGACGAGAGAGCCGGCGCCGCGGTCGACGCCGCGTTCTGCGAGAGCAACATGCGCAAGATATCGGGGAAATAAGAACGGCCGAGCGTGTCGACCATGCCGACGAACAATGCGCCGATGAACGCGCCGCGGATCGAGCCGATGCCGCCGATCACGGTCACGACGAACGCGAGGATGAGAATGTTCTCGCCCATACCGATCTGCACGGTCAGGATCGGCGCCTGCATCAGGCCGGCAAGTCCGGCGAGCGCGGCGCCCAGCCCGAACACCAGCGTGTAGAGCAGTTTGATGTTGACGCCGAGCGCGCCGACCATTTCACGGTTAGACGCGCCGGCGCGGATCAACATGCCGATGCGCGTGCGCATGACGAGGAAATAAAGGCCGAGTGCGACGGCGAGCGTGACGGTGATCAGCGCCAAACGATATCCCGAATAGGTGATGCCGGGCAGGATCGGCACCGAGACGAGCAGCCAGGAGGGCAATGGCAATGACAGACCCGCCGGCCCCCAGATCAGCCGCACGCCCTCATCAAAAAACAGGATCAACCCGAAGGTGCCGAGCACGTGATCGAGATGGTCGCGACCGTAGAGCCGCCGCATGGCGATCACCTCCACCGCCATGCCGACGAGCAGTGTCAGGAAGAGCGCAATCAGCACGCCGAGAATGAAGCTGCCGGTCAGCGCGGCGAACGTCGCCGCGAAATAGGCCCCGACCATGTACAGCGAACCGTGCGCCAGATTGACGAGATCCATGATCCCGAACACGAGCGTTAGCCCCGCCGCGAGCAGGAACAGCAACAGACCGAACTGAAAGCCGTTCAGAACTTGCTCGATGAAGAGGGTCATGCTCGAAACTCGTGTCCCGGACGCGATGCATACGATGCCGCATCACCGGTCCGGGACAAAGGTCGATTTAAGAGAAGCGACGCCCCGGGACAGCAGCGGGTGCGCCCCGGGACGACCGACAATGCGCTCACTTCATCGGGCACTTGTCGTGGAACTTGTCCTGATCGTCTTTCACGATCGTCGCCACAGTCTTGAGCACGAACTCGCCCTTGTCGTTCTTGACCACGTCCTGCAGATAGAAGTTCTGGATTGGCAGGTGGTTGTTGCCGAATTTGAAGTTGCCGCGGACCGATTTGAAGTCCGCCTTCTTCAACTCCGCTTCGACGGCCTTCTTGTCGGACAGGTTACCCTTCAGCGCATTGACCGCCGACGCAATCAGATTGATCGCGTCATAGCTCTGGGCGCCGTAGAACGACGGCTTGTGGCTGGGATACTTCTTCTCGAAGTCGCTGACGAACTTCTTGTTTGTATCGTTCGGCAGGTCGTTCACCCACTCCTGCGCGCCGGGAACGCCAAGCGCCAATTCCTTTTGCAAGGGCAGCGACAGCTCGTCGATGGTGAAAGAGGTGTAAAGCGGGACTTTGTCTTTCAGTCCGGCCTGGGCGTACTGGCTGAGAAACTGAACGCCCGCCTTGCCCGGATAGAAGACGAAGATGGCGTCGGGATTGGCGGCCTTCGCCTTCGCAAGCTCGGCGGAGAAATCGAGCTGCGACGGCCATGTCGTCAATTCCTGACCGACCACCTTGCCCTTGAAGGTCGAGGCCACGCCCGCCAGCATGTCCTTGCCGGCCGCGTAATTCGGACCGATCAGGAACACGGACTTGACACCCTTCTGGTTCATGTATGTGCCCATCGCCTGCGGCGTCTGATCGTTCTGCCATGAAACCGAAAAGAAGAAGGGATTGCAGAGCTCGCCCGCGAGCTCATGCGGACCACCATTTGCGCTGATCAAGAAAGTCTGCGCGTCGAAGGCGGGCTTGGCCGACGCAAGCAGCACGTTCGACCAGATGTAGCCGGTGATGAAGTCGACTTTATCGGACTCAATCAGTTTCTGCGTCTTCTGCCGGCCCACCTCCGGCTTCTGCTGATCGTCCTCGTAGATCACCTCGACCGGACGCCCGGCGATCTTATGGCCGATGTGATCGAGCGCGAGTTCGACCGATTCGCGCATATTCTCGCCGATCACCGCGGTCGGGCCGCTGAACGTGGAGACGAATCCGATTTTGATCGGCTTGTCCTGCGCAGCAGCCGGAACGGCGGCAAGAATGATGGCGGCGCTGGCCGCCAGCAAAGTCCCTCTCATGCTATCCTCCCGCGGGCCTTCTGGATGCGGCCCATTCCCTTACCGGATACCAGTGTAACGGACCGGCGGGAAGGCTCCAAATCGCGACGACACATAGGCGCCGTCTCGCGGGATCCTGCCGCCGCGTTGACCGGCGGCGATGCATTTCGGCAGTGTGGGCCCCCGAGAGCGGAGCTGAAGCGTGCCCAAGACACTCGAAAAAGCCTACGACGGTATTGTAATCGGCGCGGGCCATCACGGCTTGATTTTAGCCAGCTATCTCGCGCGGGCCGGCCTGGACATCCTGCTGGTCGAACGACGGCTCACTTATGGCGGAGGTCTGTGTACGCGCGAAGTGACGTTGCCGGGCTTCTACCACAACCTACACTCGATTAATCATTTTCACATCAGCGAGGCGCCCTGGTTCACGGATTTGGGCTTGGACGAGCGCGTCACCTACATCACGCCGCGCTACGAGTTCGGCCAGGCGCATCATGACGGCAGCGCGCTCGTGCTCGGGCGCGACCTCGAGGAGTCCGTCACCAATATCGCCCGCTTTTCAAAGAAAGACGCCGAGACCTTCCGGGAGTGGAATCACAAGGCCGAGCGGATCACGGCCGAGATTTTTCTGCCGGAGCGTTATGCCGAGCCTTTGGCGCAGGCCGAGCGTGAAGCGCTGCTCTCACGCACCGCGCTGGGGCGCGAATTCCTCGACGTCTCGCGCCGCCAGCCGCTCGACGTCGTGCGCGAATTGTTCGAGAACGAGCACGTCCGTCTGCTCTTCCTGTTCAAAGTCTCGCTGTTCGGCACGTGGCTCGTCGACACGCTGTCCAAGACCTCGCCGATGGGCTCGGTGATCCGCGCCTTCGATCTCGAGAGCGGATATCAATTGTGTCAGGGCGGATCGTTCAACCTTGCGCGCGGGTTAATGGAGAGCTTCATTGCCTCCGGCGGGCGCTATCAGCCGCAGGTCGAGATCGACCGTATCGTCGTCGAAAACGGACGCGCGACCGGGATCGAAATCGCGAACGGCCGCACAGTGCGGGCACGGCAGTTCGTCGCCTCAACGCTCGACGTGCACCAGACCTTCGAGAAGCTGATCGGGCGCGACCAACTGTCGGCTACCTTCCTGAACAAGCTCGAAGGATTCCAATACACGACCTGGAGTCTGTTCGGCCTGCATCTGGCGCTCAACGAGAGCCCGCGCTTTGCCGCCGATCGTTTCGATCCGAATATCAATCGCGCGCTGAAGTGGAGCATTGGCGCGGAGACGATGGAGGACTTGTTCTCTGCGCATCAGGACGTGCAGGCCGGACGCGTGCCGAAGATCGTGCAGTTCGGCTCAGGTCCCTTGAGCCTGCTCGATCCGACGCAAGCGCCGACCGGCAAACACACGACCTATTGCTGGCACGTGATGCCGATGAATCCCGACATCGGCTCGCAAAGTTACGAAAGCTTCCAGGAAGAATTCGCGGATCGCATCGTCGAATGCTTCGCGCGTTATTGCCCGAACATGACGACAAAGAACATCCTCGGCCGCTATATCTACACCGGCCGCGAATACGTGCAGGAACTGATCAACATGCGCGGCGGCGACATCTTCATGGGCGCGTTCAACGCCGAGCAGGTGATGTACAACCACTTCGGCTATCGCTCGCCGATTCCGAACCTGTACAACGCAGGCTCGGCCGGACATCCGGGCGGAGCAATTTCCGGCGGCTCGGGTTATATCAGCGCCGGCATTATCGCGCGTGATCTCGGCTTGAAGCCGTGGTGGACGCCATGGGATGCGCGCACCGCCCTCGAACAACACGTCCGCACCGAAAGAGCCGCATGACCGCCGAACTGGACAACATCGTCTTCCCATCGCTGAAGGACCGCGTCGTCATCGTTACCGGGTCGGGACAGGGCATCGGCCGCGTCTTCGCCAAATCTTTCGCGAAGGCCGGCGCGCGCGTCGTCATCGCGGAAGTCAATGAGAAGCGCGCCGAAGCGGTGGCTGAGGAGATCCTGGCCTTCGACGGGCAGGTGCTAGCGGTCACCACAGACGTCGCTGATCCAGCATCGATCGAAGAGATGGTTCGGGTCGTCGTCGACGAATGGGGCCGCATCGACGTGCTGATCAACAATGCGGGCATCTTCTCCACGCTGGAGATGCGGCCGTTCGATCAGATCCCGCTCGATGAATGGGAACGCGTGCTGCGCGTGAACCTCACTGGCCCGTTCCTCTGCGCGCGTGCAGTGCTGCCGGCGATGCGGCGCGCGCATTGGGGGCGCATCATCAATGTCGCATCGGGCGCGGTGCGGCTCGGGCGCCCGAACTATCTGCACTACATCGCGAGCAAGGCGGCGCTCGCCGGGATGAGCCTCTCGATGGCGCGTGAACTCGGCGCTGACGGCATCACAGTGAACGCGATCCTGCCTGGCGCGACCTTCACCGAGATCGAGCGCAAGACCGTCACGCCGGAACAGAAGCAGCGCATCGTGTCGATGCAATGTATTCCGCGTCCGGAAGTGCCGGAGGATCTGGTCGGCGCTGTGCTGTTCCTTGCCTCCGACGCGTCGGCCTTCATCACCGGGCAGAGCATCAATCTCGACGGCGGAGTGACC
>Ga0207726_1000050_pt1 | contig 22179 bp, 19 predicted proteins | sample LuqExpMetageno40_FD_187798 | JGI IMG/M metagenome (GOLD analysis project Ga0207726, IMG submission 187798) | Tropical forest soil microbial communities from Luquillo Experimental Forest, Puerto Rico - Sample 40 (SPAdes) | ecosystem: Environmental > Terrestrial > Soil > Tropical forest ...
ACGGCTTCTCACCCTGCCCGGATCAGGCCGACCGCTTCGTCCTTGCCGAACAGATAGAGCAACTGCCGCAGGGCCTGTCCGCGCGGCGACTGTAAAGTCGAATCGCGCGTGAGCACGAGTTGGGCGTCGTCGCGCGCAGCGCCGAGGTATTTCCCGTGCACTTCCGGCAACGCGATGCGGAAGCCGGGCAGACCGCTCTGGCGCGTACCGAGCACGTCGCCTTCGCCGCGCAGGCGCAAATCTTCTTCCGCGATGCGGAAGCCGTCCTCACTGTCGCGCAGGATCGCGAGCCGCGCTTTTGCGGTCTCGCCGAGCGGCGTCTTGTACAGCAGCAGGCAGGTCGACTTGCCCGAGCCGCGTCCGACGCGTCCGCGCAACTGGTGGATCTGCGCTAAGCCAAACCGTTCCGCGTGTTCAATCACCATAATGGTCGCTTCCGGCACGTCGACGCCGACTTCGATCACGGTCGTCGCGACCAGAAGCTTGGTCTCGCCGGCCAAAAACCGTGCCATTGCCGCGTCCTTGTCCGCGCCTTTCATGCGGCCATGCACCAGATCGACGGTGCCGCCGAATTTTGCGCGCAGTTCGTCGTAGCGCGCCTGCGCCGCCGCGAGATCGCTCTTTTCGGAGTCCTCGACGAGAGGGCAGACCCAATAAGCGCGTTTGCTTTCCGACAGCGCACGGCCGACAGCATCCTCGACCTCGGCAAGACGCGAGAGCGGAATGGTGCGCGTGTCGATCGGCTGCCGGCCCGCGGGCTTCTCGCGCAGTTCGGAAATGTCCATGTCGCCGAAATAAGTGAGCACGAGCGTGCGCGGGATCGGCGTCGCGGTCAGCACCAGCACGTCGACCGCATTGCCCTTCTCAGCCAAAGCGAGCCGCTGATGCACCCCGAAGCGGTGCTGCTCGTCGACGACGGCGAGCGCGAGATCGCGGAAGGCGACCTCGTCCTGAAACAGCGCATGCGTGCCGACGATGAGATCGATCGCGCCGAGTGCGAGGTGGTCGAGGATGTCTTGCCGTTCGCGGCCGCGCTCGCGTCCGGTGAGCACGGCGACGCGGATGCCTGCGGCTTCCGCCAGCGGCGCGATCGTATTGAGATGCTGGCGCGCCAATATTTCCGTCGGCGCCATTAATGCGGCCTGCCGTCCGGACTCGATGACCGCCGCCGTTGCGGTGAGCGCGACGACCGTCTTGCCCGAGCCGACGTCGCCCTGCAGCAAGCGCAGCATGCGTTCGGGCTTTGCCAGATCGGCGACGATATCGTCGACCGCCTTCTGCTGCGAATGCGTCAACGCGTAGGGCAGCGCCTTCAAGATTTTCGCGCGCAGGCGCCCGTCGCCGGCGTGGGCGTGCCCCGCTTGGCGGCGCATATTGGCGCGAACGAGAGCGAGCGCGAGTTGTCCGGCGAAAAGTTCGTCATAAGCAAGCCTAATCCAGGCGAGGCTTTCCGGCGCGACGTCGCGCGGCTCGTGCGGACGATGCAGCGTGCGCAGTGCGTCGGCGAAAGCGGGCAGTCGCTCGCGCGCGACCCAGGCCTCGTCCTGCCATTCCGGCAGATCGGGCAGCTTTGTAAGCGCCGCATCCATCGCGCGCCGCACACCGTTGAGATTGATGCCTTCGGTCAGCGGATACACCGGCTCGACCAGAGGCAGCGCGGCAAAGCCTTTCTCATCGACGACGCGGTCGGGATGCACCATCTGCAGCATGCCGTCGTAGAACTCGGCGGTGCCGGACAAGTAGCGCGTCTCGCCGACCGGAAAGAGCTTTTCAAGATAATCGCGCCGCGCATTGAAATAAGTGACCGTCAGCGTGCCGGTCTCGTCGCTGGCGTAGATTTGATACGGCGCGCGCGGGCGATGCGGCGGGGCAGGGCGGTGCTTGTCGATGGTGACCGCAACGGTCGCGACCTGGCCGGGTTGGACGTCGCGCAGTTTCGGCCGTGCGCGGCGATCGATCGCGCCCGAGGGCAGATGAAACAAAAGATCGACGATACGCGGCGTCTCGCGTCCGAGCAGGCGAGCGTACAGCGTCTCCAGCTTCGGCCCGATGCCGGGGAGCGTTGTAAGGGACGCGAACAGCGGGTTGAGGATCGCAGGCCGCATGATTCGATTGTACTGGATTCTCTCAACCCGTTTTTCTGTCATCGCCGGGCTTATCCCGGCGATCTCGTTTATGCAGGCACGCTGCCCTGCCGAGCGGGATGGCCGGGACATAGTCGTTCTGCAAGAACGCCGCTCTTCGAACGGTTATGCCAGGCCATGACGGCGGGCTGGTGCGATGACAGAGCCGAACCTTGACCCTATATATGCTCCGCCCGGCCCCGTCCGGGTTTTTGGCGTTGGAGGAACCGGTGACCGAATTGTCGAGCGAGGGACTTGATGAACGCAGGCGCAAGCTGCTCTTCCGTTGCCGCCATCGCGGCATCCGCGAGATGGATTTCGTGCTCGGCCGTTTCGCCGACGCAGAGCTTCCGCGACTGAGCGACGCCGAACTCACGGAGGTCGAGTCGTGGCTCGACATTCCCGACCAGCGGATCTTCGCCTGGGTGAACGGCTCGCAGGCGACGCCGCCGCACATCGATACCGCACTGTTCCGCAGGCTCTGCGCCTTCCACGGCGTGACCCGCACACCTAAGTGAGCGGCATGCCGTCTCCCGCCAAGGCCTTGCAAGCCGGCAAGGTACTCACCCTCGCTGAAGTCGCCGAAGGCGCCGAAGGATTGGTGCTCGCCGATCTCGCGCGCTCGATCGCCGCGAAAGCGGATGCTTCGGCGATCTCGCTGCTCGTGGTTTGCCGCGACGGCCAGCGCATGCAGGCGCTCTCGCGCGCTCTCAGCTTCTTCGGGCCGGACCTGCAGATCATGGAATTTCCGGCCTGGGATTGCCTGCCCTACGACCGCGTGTCGCCGAACGCGGGCGTGGTCGCGCAGCGCATGACCACGTTGTCGCGGTTGGTGCGCCTCAAGGGGCACGACAAGCCGACGGTGCTGCTCACGACCGTCAACGCGATCTCGCAGCGCGTTCCCGCCCGCGAATTCGTCGCCACGCATGCGTTGTCGGTCGCGCCGGGCAATGTGGTCGGCATGGCGTCGATCGTCGAATGGTTGGAGCTCAACGGCTTTATGCGCGCATCGACCGTTCGCGAGCCGGGCGAATATGCTATGCGCGGTGGCATCCTCGATCTGTTCGCGCCCGGCATGGACATGCCGGTGCGGCTCGATTTCTTCGGCGACTCTCTCGAGAGCATCAAAACCTTCGATGCGCAGACCCAGCGCAGTGAATTGCCGATGCGCGGGCTCGATCTCGTGCCCGTCGCCGAATTCCAATTGATTACCGAGACGATCCGCCGTTTCCGCACCGGCTATGTGAAGGAGTTCGGCGTCGCCGGGCCCGACGATCTGCTCTACGAAGCGGTGAGCGAAGGCCGCCGCTATTCCGGCATGGAGCATTGGCTGCCACTCTTCCACACGCAGCTCGAGACCTTGTTCGATTATCTGCCCGGCACGCCGCTCGCACTCGAGCCGCTGGCGGAAGACGCCGCGCATGAGCGCTTCGATCAGATCAAAGACTATTACGACACGCGCTGCCAGGCGCTGAAGGACGGCCTCACGCCGATCTACAAGCCGCTGCCGCCGGATCAGCTCTACATCAAAGAGGACGAGTGGCGCGGACGTCTTGGCAGCGCCGCGGTGGGGAAGCTCACGCCGTTCGCGCAGCCGGACGCGAGGGACGTCATCGCGGTCGGCGCGCGCGCCGGGCACAATTTTGCCGCCGAACGCGCTGAGCCCGGCGCCAACGTCTTCGAAGCCGTGAGCAAGCACGTGATGGCACGTCAGGCCGACGGCAAGCGCGTCGTCATCGCGCTGTGGAGCGAAGGCGCGCGCGAGCGCATGAGGCACGTGCTCGCCGATCACAAGCTCGTCAATCTGACGAACGCGCGCTCCTGGCCCGACGTGCTCGCGATGCCGAAGCACGCGATCGCTCTTGCTGTGTTAGGCATCGAGGCCGGCTTCGAGACCGAAGAAGCGGCGATCGTTAGCGAGCAGGACATTTTGGGCGACCGCCTCGTGCGGCCGCGGCGGGCACAGCGGCGCGCCGACAATTTCATCGCGGAAGCGACGAGTCTGGCGCCGGGCGATCTCGTCGTGCACGTCGACCATGGCATCGGCCGTTTCGCCGGCCTGCAGGCGATCGAAGCCGCCGGCGCGCCGCACGACTGCCTCGAAATCCATTATGCCGGTGGCGACAAGCTGTTCCTCCCGGTCGAGAACGTCGAGCTTTTGTCACGCTACGGCTCCGAAGAAAGTACGGTCGAGCTCGACCGGCTTGGCAGCGGCGGCTGGCAGACGCGCAAAGCGCGGATGAAGAGCCGAATTCGCGAGATCGCGGGCGAACTCATCAAGATCGCGGCCGAGCGGCAGTTGCGCGATGCGCCGAAGCTGACCGTCGCACCCGGCGCGTACGACGAGTTCTGCGCCGGCTTTCCGTACGAGGAAACGGACGATCAACTCACCGCGATCGAGTCGGCGCTGGACGACCTCGGCAAGGGTCGTCCGATGGATCGGCTCGTTTGCGGCGACGTCGGCTTCGGCAAGACCGAGGTCGCGCTGCGCGCCGCTTTTGACGTTGCGATCAACGGCAAACAGGTGGCGCTGATCGTGCCGACCACGCTGCTCGCGCGGCAGCATTACAAGACGTTCTGCGAGCGGTTCCGCGGTTTTCCCATCCAGGTCGCGCAAGCCTCGCGGCTCGTGCCAACCGCGCAGATGAAAGACGTGAAGGAGGGGCTCGCCTCCGGCAAGGTCGACGTCGTGATCGGCACGCATGCGCTGCTCGGACGCGGCATCAAATTCAAGGATCTCGGTCTGCTGATCGTCGACGAGGAGCAGCACTTCGGCGTCTCGCATAAGGAAAAGCTGAAGACGCTGCGGTCCGAAGTGCACGTGCTCACGCTGTCGGCGACGCCGATCCCGCGCACCTTGCAGCTTGCGCTCACCGGAGTGCGCGACCTCTCGATCATCGCCTCACCGCCGGTCGACCGGCTGGCCGTGCGCACATTCGTGACGCCGTTCGATCCGGTCACCATTCGCGAGGCGCTTCTGCGGGAGAAATATCGCGGCGGCCAATCCTTCTATGTCTGTCCGCGCATCGAGAACCTGGCCGAGGCGAAGGATTTCCTCGACAAGAACGTGCCGGAGGTGCGCGTCGCCGTCGCGCACGGGCAGATGGCGCCGACCGTGCTCGACGACATCATGTCGGCGTTCTACGACGGCAAATACGACGTACTGCTTTCGACCACGATCATCGAGTCCGGGCTCGACATCCCGACGGCGAATACTTTGATCGTGCATCGCGCCGACATGTTTGGCCTGTCGCAGCTCTATCAATTGCGCGGCCGGGTGGGGCGGTCAAAGCTGCGCGCCTATGCGCTGTTCACGCTGCCCACCAAGCAGAAGATCACACTACAGGCGGAGCGGCGGCTCAAAGTCTTGCAGTCGCTCGACACGCTCGGTGCGGGCTTCCAGGTCGCGTCGCACGATCTGGACATCCGCGGCGCCGGCAACCTGCTTGGCGAAGAGCAGTCCGGCCACATCAAGGAAGTCGGCTTCGAGCTCTATCAGCAGATGTTGGAGGAGGCGGTCGAGAGCCTGAAGGCGGGTATCACCGCGCCAGTCGAGGACCGCTGGTCGCCACAAATCACCATCGGCACGCCGGTCCTCATTCCGGAGGATTACGTCGCCGATCTGTCGGTGCGGCTCGCGCTCTATCGTCGCCTCGCTGATCTGGAAGACGCGCGCGAGATGGATGCGTTCGCGGCGGAGTTGGTCGATCGCTTTGGTAAATTGCCGGTCGAGGTCGAGCATCTGTTGCAGGTGGTGGCGATCAAAGCGCTCTGCCGCCGCGCCAATGTCGAAAAGCTCGATGCCGGCCCGAAGGGCGTCGTGCTGTCCTTCCGGGACAACGTTTTCGCAAATCCGGTCGGACTGCTGAAGTTCATCAGCGAGCAGGGCCCCGGCGCGAGAATCCGTAACGATAAATTGGGGCAACGACTCGTGCTACTCGGCGACTGGCCGCGGCCCGAGCAGCGGCTCAATGGCACGACCGCGATCTTGCGGGCGCTTGCAGGCATCGCGGAGAAGAAGGCCGCATGAGCGCGGAAGGAGGGTCGCGTCTATTTCTTCGACCGCTTGGCGGCCGTGGACGTGTTCAGGGCCACCGCGGCGCGAATGAGCGCTTTCAGCGACTTTTCATTGATCTTGCCGCCTTCGTGAATATCGATGGCACGCCGTGTGTTGCCCTCGAGGCTGGCATTGAAGAGACCTGAAGGGTCCTCCAGCAAGGCGCCCTTCGCGAAGGTCATCTTGACGACGCTCTTGTAGGTTTCGCCGGTACAGATGATCCCGGCGTGCTCCCACACCGGAACGCCTCTCCACTTCCATTCCTCGACCACGTCGGGATCGGCCTGTTTGATGAGAACTCGAATCCGCGCGAGCGTTTCGCCGCGCCAATCGTCCAGTTCCTTGATCCTCGCATCGATCAGTTGAGAGGAAGAGCCTATTCCATCCTTTGCGCTACTCTTCGCGTTCATAATCGCCATTGTCTTTTTCTTCACGGCAGTACTCGGAGCTTACTCCGCCGCCTCGGCCTGCGCGGCGCGCGCGATGGCTTCGGCGAGATACTCAGGCGCCTGCGCGCCGGAAACCGCGAACTTGCCGCCGAAAATGAACATCGGCACGCCCTGGATGCCCGCTTCCTTGGCAGCATTCGCCTCACGCTCGACCTCGGGGGCGTCCTGGTTGCCGTGGAGCGCCTTGCGAACTGCATGACCGTCGAGCCCGACATCGGTCGCCGCCTGCACCAGCACGTCCGTGTCGGTGAGATCGGCTCCTTCGGTGAAGTACAAATCCATCAGCCGCTGCTTCATCTGCGGCGCCTTGCCGATTGTCTCCGCCCAGCGGATCAGCCGGTGCGCATCGCGCGTGTTCGGCTGGCGATTGATCTTGTCCGCGGCATAGACGAGCCCTTCGTCCGCCGCGGCGGCAACGACGCGCTGCGCGATTCCCTTGTAGCGGTCCGGCGAGCCGAACTTGGTGGTGAGATATTGGTCGCGCGACATTCCCTCCGGCGGAATCCAGTCGTTGAGGAAGTAGGGTCGGTAATGCACCTCGACGGGAATGTTAGGCTGCATCGCTATCGCCTTTTCCAGGCGGCGCTTGCCGATGAAGCACCACGGGCAGACCACGTCGGAAACGACGTCGATGCGAACGGGCGGGCGATGCGGCATGGCGGGTACTCTCACGCAAGAGGCAGCGAGCGTAGGCGTGCGGCTACTCCGCCGCAACCATCCGACTGCCGAGAACGCGTAACATCAGTGTGTCCGGCGTGTCGCCCGCCTTCAATGTCGCCAACGTGACATTCGCCGTGACCTCCGCATGCGCGCGGTGCGGGGTCAGCATGGCCGTTTTGAGAAGACCGGCGATGCGACGCGCGACGACGTGCGCGCTGCGCAAATCCGTCTGGGTGAATGCGATCAGTATCGCTCCGTCGTCGTCGCGGGTCGCGAAGTCGATCGCGCGCACGAGGCGCGTGACTAGGCGCGCCGCGTCGACGCCGGCGCGCGCATCGAGTGGCCCGTCGAAGGCAAATCGCGCGAGCGAAAGAGGTTGGCTGCGGTCGCTCGCTTCGGCGACGCCCTTGTTCAGATCGCGAAAGAAATTGCCGCGCGTTAGCAGGCCGGTCGCCGGGTCAAGCATGCCGCCGGTATCGAGCGATGAGAACATGCGACTGAGCCGGCTCTCGAAGGCATGCATGCGCACGAGCGGCACCATCCGAGCGACGATCGTTTTGGGATCAGGCTCGACCTCATCGATGTTCGGTAGGGCGATCTCGGCTGCCGAGGCGCCGATAAGGCCGACCGGCAGATCGCGCAGACGCGTATCCTGCGCCAGCAATTGCAGAAGGGGCTGCAGCATGCGCGGCGAGAAGCCGTCGCCGACTACCACGCCGTCCATTTCGCGGGCTTCGAGATGCCTCGCCGCGGCCTCGATGCTCAGCGCTCCGACCATCTTCACGCGCTCGCCCATCGCCGTGCTCAGCGCGGGGTAGAGTGGCCCTCGTCCGGCGACGAGGACCGTCGCGTCTTCAAGAGCGTCGCACGAGGGCAGCTTCGGAAGTATAGACCCCGAAAAACTGTCGATCCGGCGGAGCACGGTCGCATGCAGCGCGCGCACGCGCAGCGCCGATTGCAGGCGCGCGACAAGCTTTTCGGGCTGCGGCAGAACTGGCAGGGCAATAGGCAGCGCAGGGATTCCCGAAGCGCTGACTGCGACGATCGGCACAATCGGGCCATTGAAGGTCGCAGTCTGCACGCAGAGCAACCGCGCGGCGGACTCGCTCGGCGGCTCGCCTGCTTGGGCGATCACGATGGCGGCCGGCTTGACCGCGACGAAGGCAGTCGGCGCATCGGCCCACGTGCTCTCGACAATCGGAAAAGAGCCGGCGGCGCTCAGGGCCGCCGTCAATTCCGCCGCCGGATGGTCGGCGACCACGATCAGCGGTCCTTGCAGCGACATGGGACGCGACGCACCCGGTTACAAAATCGATGCGAAGCTAACGGGCGCTCGTTAATTCCCCGTCAATGACGATGTCTAAAATTGGCCTGTGGCGCGTGTGCGCGGCCGGAAAGCCGATGCGATCAATGGGTTTAAACGGCGCGACGCAAGCTCCACTTCAACAATTTCAAGCTCGGGCGCGCTGCCGGCGAGACGCTCTCCCAGTATAGCGTGCGGGAGCGCAGCAATGGTCGCGTCGGGCGCCACTTCGGCCATGATTGTGTCGAGGTCGCTGCGGGCGAAGCGATAGCCGCCCACCAGAGTAAGCCCAGGCGGCCCGCCGGTAATAATGAGCGTGCCGCGCTCCGGGTCGGCTTGGCAGGGCACACCGGTGTCGGTGAACGCGGAGGCGACCGGATCCGTCGGCTCGTCTGCGGGCGGAAAGATGTCGAGTTCAGTGCCCGAGGCGCGCAGAGCGAGGGTGCCCCGCTTGGTGCGCTCGGTATCCGCCCCGAAGGGAAGCGGCAGCACCGCGCCCTGCGCATCGCGCGGGGTCGCGAGCCAGCCCGCTTCGCCGAAGCAGGCGATATCGATCACGCTATGTTTCTGCAGCGGTGCCGCTTGCATGCGTTCAGGCGCGCGCCAAAGCGCGATCGTTGTGCCTGCCGTACCAAGCGAGTCTGCGAGCGCGGGCAGGGCCGGTGCAGGCAAAACAACGGCTCCGCCCTCCAGCGAGGCACATTGCGTGGCGAATGTTTCGGGGGCGAAGCCATGATGCAAATGCAGCGTGCCGCCACGCACCAGCCATGGAACGAGCGCGGCGGAGAACGCAACAAAAGACGTGAATGGAACGGTCGAGAGAATCTGTCCATCCGCAGGAAGTCCGCATTCGGTCGCGAGCCTTTCACCGGATGCGGCAAGCTGGGCATGGCTGCGCGCCACCACGCGGATACCGTCGACCTTTGTTTCGAAAGTGAGCACTGCGACGTGCGCACCGGGCTGTTCCAGATGCAGAGCGGGAATCAATTCGCTGGTCGCCTCGTCGAAGAGGTCGTCGAACGGCACCACGCCGTCCGCGTCTGTGCCGAATGCGCACACGTAGCGGATTGAAAACAGCTCGGCCGCGACCTGCATCGCGAGTTCAGCATGCCGCTCCTCGCAGATGCGGCCGCTGGTCACGATCACCTTTGCGCCAGCGCAATCGAGCGCCTTGACGAGATCGTGCTGCCGCCACAACAGCGGCAGCGGCGCTGCGATCATTCCCGCGCGCAACACGCCGAGCAGCGCGACCACGCTCTCTACCGTGTTCGGCAGCTGCAGACCAACCACCGTGTCCGCATGCAGGCCAAGGCTACGCAGCTTGGCCGCAAAAGCCGAAATGGCGCGGTCGACCTGACTGAAGGTCAGCGCGCGCGCCGCGCCGTCCGTGAACCGTTCACGATCCGGCGGATCGACGAGCGCGAGCGCATGCGGGTGACGCACGCCTGCGCGGCGAAACAGATCGTCCAAGGTTGGCCCGCGGCCGCCATCGCCGAGGATCATGGCACCGCCCACCAGGTTTCCGGCAGATAGCCGAACAGCGAGGTGCGTTCCGGATGCGCGATTCGCGTCCGCCGCGCCACCCATTGCACCGGGGGGTAATAGAGCGGGATCACGTAGAAGCCCGACAGCAGCACGCGGTCGAGCGCGCGCACGGCGGCGATGAAGTCCTCGCGCGCGACCGCCGCGAGCAGTGCCGCGATCATCGCGTCGGCTGCGGGCGACCTCATGCCCATATAGTTGCGGCTGCCGTTCTGGTCGGCGGCGGCGGAGCCGAAATAGAACAACTGCTCGTTCCCCGGCGACAGCGACTGCTCCCAGCGGTACTGCATCATGTCGAAGTCAAAGCCGATGCGCCGGTGCTCGAATTGCGTCGCATCGATCGAGCGCACGCTGGAGTCGATACCGGCGAGCCTGAGCGAGCGTGCGTATGCGAGTGCAAGTCGCTCCTGGTCGCGCGTAGTGGTGAGAATTTCGAACGTGAACGGACGACCGCTCGCGCTGTGCACGAGCTGCGTGCCCTTGAGCGCGTAGCCGGCATCTTTGAACAGCGCGAGCGCGCGGCGGAGCGCGTTGCGGTCGCGGCCGGAGCCGTCCGTCTTCGGCGGCTCCCAGGCGCCCTGCATGATGTCAGCGCGCACGGCGCCCGAAAACGGCGCGAGCAGTTCGCGCTCGCGTGCGCTCGCAGGCACACCGTGCGCCGACAGATCGCAGCCGTCGAAGTAACTTGCTGTCCGTTTGTACAAATCGAAGAAATAGGTGTGGTTGATCCATTCGAAGTCGAACAAATGCAGCATCGCCTCGCGCACGCGAATGTCGGCAAAGATCGGCCGGCGCGTGTTGAAGACGAGCCCCTCCATTCCCTTCGGCAGGCCGTAGGGGAAGTTTTCTTTCACCGCCTGGCCGTCGCGCAGCGCGGGGAAATCGTACGCCGTCTGCCAGCGGCCGGGATCGGTCTCGACGCGGACGTCGTAAAGCCCCTTCTTGAACGCTTCGAAATAGGTATTGCCGTCTCGGTAGTAGTCGTAACGGATGCTATCGAAATTCCATACCCCGCGATTGATCGGCAGATCGCGGCCCCAGTAATCCGAATTGCGCGTGAAGATCACGGTCTCGCCGGGCTTCACCGCCGTGACGCGATAGGGTCCGCTGCCGAGCAGCGGCCGAAACGTCGTCTCCTCGAACGTGCTCACCTCGACCGCGTGGCGGGCGAGGATCGGCATCAGCCCGATGATCAGCGGCAGTTCGCGATCGTCGACGCCCGACAGATCGAAGCGCACGGTGCGAGGATCGACCGCGTCGGCCTGTTTCACCTTAGCGTAGTAAATTTGATAGTTAGGCCGGCCGTGGTCGCGCAAAAGCCGCCAGGAAAACACGACGTCGTCGGCCGTGACCGGCTTGCCATCCGCGAAACGCGCGCCCGGATTGAGCCTGAACGTGACGTAGGTGCGCGCCGTATCAGTCTCGACGGACTGGGCGAGCAGCGCATACAGCGTCAACGGCTCGTCATAGCCGCGGGCGAGCAAACTCTCGACCTGATAACCGCGGACATTGGCTGCAGACAGGCCCCTCACGATGAACGGGTTGAGGCTGTCGAACGTGCCGAGCACGCCCTGCCGCAGTTGGCCGCCCTTTGGTGCGCTCGGATTGGCGTAGCTCGGCGCGGTGAAATCGGGGCCCCAGGCGGGCTCGCCATGCATAGCAAGCGCATGTTGTCCGGGTTCGGCATGCAAGCCGCCGACAGGGAGCGTCGCAGCAGCCAGGCTTCCGGCGATGAAGCTGCGGCGGGAGAGCGGCCATCCGGCGGTCGGACGATTGGTCAACGTGTTGTCGATTCGTTTGCGTTATCGTCGTTTTACCATGCCGATAGCCCGTCGTGTTTTTCGGGTTTGCGGCTTTATCGCAGCGCGGAATTCCGCTATGGAGCGGCCGGTCCGGGTCACGCTCCCGCCGTATTTCACGCGGAGACAGCCGGTCGAAAAAGGGGCGGTTCGGGGTGCCTGTGCCGGCTCAGGGGCGGTTCAAGCAAGGGATTATCGCGATGGATCATCACAACGCGTCGGCACGGCGCCGGGCGCTGAGTTTGGCCGCCGCCATTCTGCTGGCGGGAACGGGCGCGGCGCTCGCGCAAAGCGCCAACACCAAGAAGCCACCTGCCAAGCCGGCCGCTCCGGCGGCGCAGCAGACGCCGCAGGCTCCCGCGCAGGCTCCGGCCGCCCCGGACGCGCAACAGGCCGCCGGCGCCGGGCAGCCGCAGCTCATCTACACGCCCTGGACCAAGCTCTGCCAGAAGGGCGCCGAGACCAACAACAAGCAGGTCTGCGTCGTCAACACCCAGGCGCGGCTCGAGACCGGGCAGCCGGTCGTAATGGCGCAGATCGTCGACGCGGAAGGGTCCGAGAAGATCATGCGCGTCGTGCTGATGATCCCGGTCCGCGTGCAGAGCGGCACGCGGCTTCTGCTCGACGGGCAGGAGCTGCAGCGCGGCGCTTTCGCACTGTGCGCTCCGTACATGGGCTGCAATTCGGATTTCAAAGCCGATGATGCGCTGGTCGCGAAATTGAAGAAGGGTAAGTCGCTCGACGTGCAGGCGGTCAACGTGTTCAACGAGATCGTAAACCTGCCTCTGCCGCTCGCCGAATTCGCGCAGGCCTATGACGGCCCGCCGCTCGATCCCAAGGCGTTCGAAGAGCAGCAGCGCAAGTTGCAGGAAGAGCTGCAGAAGAAGGCGGAAGAGGCGCGCAAGCGCATGGAAAGCCAGCAGCCCTCGGCCGCCGCTCCGGCGCCTGCAACGCCGCCGAAGCAATAAGCGGAGACGCTTCGAAAAATGAAAAACGCGGCCTTGGGGCCGCGTTTTTCATTTCGGCAGTTCATCGGTGCCGCTCAGTGCATCCGGCTGTCGCGCGGGCGATAGTCGCCGTCGTCCCATTCGAAGACCTCGGCCACGTCCGGATGCCGGATCGGGGTGCCGGAGGTGTCTGGCAGCAGATTCTGCTCGGAGACGTAGGCGACGTATTCGGTGTCCTCGTTCTCAGCGAACAGGTGATAGAACGGCTGGTCCTTGTGCGGCCGGATCTCGGCCGGGATCGCCTGCCACCACTCCTCGGTGTTGTTGAACACCGGATCGATGTCGAAGACCACGCCACGGAATTCGAACAGCCGGTGCTTGACCACCTGGCCGATCTTGAATTTGGCGGTCCGTGTTCTGTTCATGGCTTGTCCGAATAGCGCAAAATTGTGGCCGCACCGGGTCTAAAACCCGTAGCGGGCTGCCAAATCGGCATCCTTGGTGGCAACCGACCGGGCCAGGTCGAGGAGAACCTTCGCCTGCTTCCAGGTGGCGTCGTCCTGCATCTTGCCGTCGATCATCACCGCGCCGGCTCCGTCGGGCATGGCGTCCATGATCTTGCGCGCGAAGGCAACTTCCGCCGGATCGGGTGAGAACACGCGCTTGGCGATCTCGATCTGCGAGGGATGCAGCGACCACGCGCCGAGGCAGCCCATCAGGAAGGCGTTGCGGAATTGCGCCTCGCATGCGGCCGGATCGGAGAAGTCGCCGAACGGGCCATAGAACGCCTTGATGCCGGCCGCGGCGCAGGCGTCGACCATCTTGCCGATCGTGTAGTGCCAGAGGTCCTGCTGGTACGCCGCCCGCGGCGCTTTATCCGCCGCGTCAGCCAAAACTTTGTATTCCGGATGACCGCCGCCGACGCGGGTCGTCTTCATCGCGCGCGAGGCGGCGAGATCGGCGGGACCCAGGCTCATGCCGTGCATACGCGGGGAGGCATTGGCGATCGCCTCGACATTGTTAACGCCCTGCGCCGTTTCCAAAATCGCGTGGATGAGGATCGGCTTCGAAATGCCATGGCGCGCCTCGAGCTGCGCCAGCAGCTGGTCGAGGTAGTGGATGTCCCACGGCCCGTCGACTTTGGGCAGCATGATGACGTCGAGCTTCTGGCCGACCGCGCCGACGATCTCGGTGATGTCGTCGAGCACCCAGGGCGAGTTCAGCGCGTTGATGCGCGTCCACAAACCGGTGCTGCCAAAATCGACCGCCTTCGCCATCTCGATGAAGCCCGCGCGCGCGGCCGCCTTGGCATCGACCGGAATTGCGTCCTCCAGATTGCCGAGCACGACGTCGACCTGCCGCACGAGCCCGGGCACCTTCGCCCGCATCTTCTCCATGTGCGGCGGCACAAAGTGGATCATCCGCTCGAGCCGGACCGGCAACTCCCGCAGCGGCGCGGGCGCGCCGATCGCGAGCGGAGCAAAGAAGGCGCGTGGGTGTTTCATGGGCAGGCCTGACGCGGTGACAAATCCGTTCGCCCCGTTTAGAGGAACGCCTCGCCTGCGCCAAGTCTCGGCGGCGCTCGCAATCGGGTGCCCTCGCGGATGATCGACGTCCTCAATCTGGCCCTGCCGTTCTTCGGATTGATTTTTGTCGGATTCGTCTGTGGCAGGATTAAACAGATCCCGGACACCGCGCTCGGCTGGATGAATTTCTTCATCGTCTATGTGTCGCTGCCGGCGCTGTTCTACCGCATTCTCGCGCAGACGCCGCTCGAGCAGCTTGCGCGCGTCGATTTCATCCTCGCCACGACGTTGGCGACATTCTGCGCCTTCGCGCTGTCGTTCGGCATCGGCATGGCATTCCGCAAGGGCAACATCGCGGAATCCTCGATCGCGGGGCTCGCTGGCGGCTACGGCAATATCGGGTACATGGGACCGGGGCTCGCGCTCGCGACCCTGGGGCAGGCGGCGGCGGTGCCGGTCGCGCTGATCTTCTGCTTCGACAACATCATCTTGTTCACGCTGGTGCCGTTCCTGATGTCGCTCGCGCGGCCGAAGCCGATGAGCGTGCCTGCGATTGCCTGGGAGGTCGTGCGCCGTGTCGCAGGCCATCCGCTGATCGTTGCGAGCGCGCTCGGCGTCGCCTCGCCCTCGGTGCATTTTACGCCGCCGATCGCGCTCGACCGCCTCTTGCAATTTCTGCAGAACGCAGCCGCGCCGTGCGCGCTGTTCGCACTCGGGGTGACCGTCGCGCTACGGCCGCTCAGGAGCATCCCGTGGGAAATTCCCTATCTCGGCGTGGTGAAGCTGGTGCTGCATCCGGTGCTCGTCTTTTTGCTGCTCTCGCTGTTCGGTGCTTTCGACCGCATCTGGATCGAGACCGCCGTGCTGATGGCGGCGCTTCCGCCGGCGCTCAACGTGTTCGTGTTCGCGCGCCAGTACGACGCTTGGGTCGAGCAAGCGTCGAGCGCGGTGCTGGTCGGGACGCTTCTATCGGTCGTAACGCTGACCAGCGTGATGTGGCTGGTGAAGACCGGAAATTTGCCGCCGCTCCTATTTCACTAGAGCGCCAGTCCCCGCATCAACCGCGGCTGCGAGGTGGCCGGCGCGACGCCCTCGCGCATGACCATGCGGCGCAAAGGTCCGAGCTGCTGCAACGCATAGAGCCCGAGCCCCCGCGCGCCCTGCACGGGCAGCAGATCCGTCAGCAGGCTACGGTTGAGCAGATCGACGGCGATTGTCCGGCTGCCGATATCGGCGCGGCGCATGCGGTCGTAGCGCACGATCAGGTCCTCGCTCCCGACATCTCGGCCGGTGCGCCACGCATCCGTGGCAAGCTCGGCAATCGCGGCCGCGTCGCGCAGACCAAGGTTCAACCCCTGCGCACCGACCGGCGGGATCACGTGCGCCGCTTCACCGACGAGCACGATGCGCCCGGCGGCGAAACGCTGTGCACTAACGACCGTCAGCGGGAACAGGCCGCGGCCGGGCTCGACCGAGATCTTGCCGAGAATCGAATGGGATGCACGCTCGATCACAAGCGATAGGTCAGCGTCGCCGAGGGCCGCTTTCTCCTCCGCTTCACCCGGGCCGAGCACCCAGACGAGGCTCGAGCGCATGCCGGGCAGGGGCACGACGGTGAACTGGCCGGTGACCGTGTGAAATTCGGTCGAGGTGTCGCGGTGCGGGCGGGAATGGGAAAAGCAGACGGTCAGCGCTGTCTGCGGCGTGCGCCGCTCGGTCGTATCAATTAGTGCCGCCTCCCGGCACAACGAGCGGCGGCCGTCAGCGCCGACCGCCAGCGGAGCCGTGAACGCATCCGAATGCTTCGTCTCGACCAGCACGTGATCGTCCGCCGCGACCATGCCCAGCACATCGTCGTCTACCATCCGCAGCAGCGGAAGCGTGCCGCCGCACGCTTCGAGAGCGGCGACGAGGTGGCGATTCTCGATGTTGTAGCCGAAGGCGTCGAGGCCGATCTCTTCGCAGGAGAATGCAACCTCCGGCGCGCGCCAGAGCCGGCCCGTGTCGTCGACGATGCGCATGGTCTTGAGCGGCGCGGCCTGCGCATGGCAGAGGTCCCAGACGCCCAGCGTCTCCAGCGCGGTTACGGAACTCGCAAGCAGCGTGGTCGTGCGGTTGTCGGTCTGCGGCGGCTTGCGGCCGATGAGAACGGTCGGCACGCCGCCTGCGGCAAGCGCGACAGCGGCGGTCAATCCGGCCGGTCCGCCGCCGACAACGATGGCTTCCGTTTTGTCCGGCATCAAAATGATGGCCCCGTCAATTCCTTACGACCCGACTAGCACGGGCGGTCTGGGCATTAAACGCCCGGATACCCGCGGCGGCTGCAATCGGCTATGCAGCCCGCGTCAGGACCGCAATGAGCCAAACGCCCGATTTCTCTCACCTTCCAGCACCCACCGCCGGGCTCGCCGCAGCCCTGGCGCGGCCGAAGGCGATCGCGGTCGGCTGTGTGGTCGTGCTGGCGGGTCTGGGTTGGCTCACGCTCGCCTGGCTCGTCGCCGGCATGGGCGGAACGGGGAGCGGCCTGACCGGCATGCTGCCGATGTCCCTGCAGGCGCTTTGCCAGCCATCGTTCGGGAAGGCGGGGCCGGGCGCGGTCGTTGGGCTGATGTGGGCCGCGATGACGCTGGCGATGATGCTGCCGACCGCGGGGCCGATGATATTGACCTATGCTGAGATCGCCGAGACCGCCGCGCGCAAAGGCGAGCGCATCGTCTCGCCGCTGGTGCTCGCGGCCGGATACGGACTGATCTGGGCGGGTTTTGCCGCTGCGGCGAGCATCGCGCAGATTGCGCTCACGCGCCTTGCGTTGCTGGACCACACAATGGCGTCGGCGAGCGGGCTGTTCTCGGGCGCAATTTTTCTCGGCGCGGGCGTCTACCAGTTCACGCCGCTCAAGCACGCCTGCCTGACGCAATGCCAGCGGCCGTTTCCGTTCTTCTTCGCGCATTGGCAGGCGACGCCGAAGGGCGTCTTCCGGATCGGTCTGCAGCAGGGGCTCTACTGCCTCGGCTGCTGCTGGGCGATGATGCTGGTGATGTTTGCGGTCGGCACGATGAATGTCGTGTGGATGGCGGGCCTAGGCATCGTGATGGCGATCGAGAAGATTGGCTCCGGCCGCACCTTCAGCCATGTGGTGGGCACCGGCCTGGTCCTCGGCGGCATCGCCTTTTTGTTTACCGCCTTTGCAGCTCATTGGCCGGGCGCGCCGGTTTGAGCTAACAGTCGCGGCGAGGGGGAACGAACCGTGGCGGAGAACTGGACACTCAAAGGCGAGATGGCGCTGTCGTGCAGTTGCACGGTGTTCTGCCCGTGCGTGCTGTCTTTGGGCGAGCACCCGCCGACGGAAGAGCGCTGCCAGACCTGGGCGGGCGTGCGCATCGACTCCGGGAATTTCGCCGACGTCGATCTCGCCGGCGTCAATCTCGGGCTGATGATGGACCTTCCCGGCATCATGTCGCGCGGCAACTGGACCGCCGCGCTGTTCATCGATGACAAGGCGTCGATCCAGGCCGTAAAGGGCCTGACGCGCATCTTCACCGGTCGCGTGGGCGGGACGACGCACTTGCTGTCCATCCTCGTCGGGCAGTTTCTCGGCGTGCACCAGACGCCGATCTCTTACGAGACCGACGGCGAAACCCGCCGCATCCGCATTGAGCGCTACGTCGACGGCGCGATCACGCCGGTGCGCGGCAAGGATCAGGGCAACGTCGTGATCCGCAACAGCCAGTACTGGATCGGGCCGGACGTGATCGTCGCGAAATCGGACAAGTCGCGCTTCCGCGGCTTCGGCCGAAATTGGAATCTGACCGGACGTTCGGCCGAGATCGTCAAGCTCGACTGGGGCAACGGCTAAGTGCGCCCGGTCGAGACGGCTCGCGCCTTTGCCGTTCACGTGCTGACCGCTAGCGGCGCGGCGCTCGCCTTTATTGCGCTCATCTTCGCCACCGGCGAGTTTTGGGAGCCGATGTTTGTCTGTCTGGGCTTCGCGCTGATCGTCGATGCGATCGACGGCCCGTTGGCGCGTGCGTTCAACGTGGCACAAACGCTTCCGCGCTGGTCGGGCGATATTCTCGACCTCATTGTCGACTTCACCACCTACGTCTTCGTGCCGGCCTACGCGATTGCGGCAAGCGGCCTCATTCCGGGTTTGCTGGGGATCGCGGCCGGTGTGATCGTCTGCGTCAGCGGCGCACTGTATTTCGGCGACAAGGAGATGAAGACGGCGGACAACTACTTCCGCGGCTTTCCGGCCGTGTGGAACGTGATCGCGTTTTACATTTTCCTGCTCGAGCCGCATGCTTGGCTCTCGTTTCTCGTCGTCGCGGCCCTTGCGGTGCTGAGCTTTGTGCCGGTCAAATTCGTGCATCCCGTGCGCGTGCGCGAACTGCGCCATTTCAACGTGCTGCTGATCGCCTTATGGGCCGTACTGGCATTCTGGGCGCTCCTCGACAGCTTCTCACAACCCATGGCGGTCACCTGGGCGCTTGGCTTGATTGCGATATACTTTCTGCTTGCCGGCATTTTGCGCCGGCCTCCTGCGGAGGACGTTTGAATGCCCGTTCTGCTCATCGCCGGCGGCAGCCGCGGAATCGGAGCCTCGACCGCACGGCTAGCGGCGCGCGACGGCTACGACGTCGCGGTCAATTACGTGTCGAACGAAAAGGCGGCGGCGGACGTGGTCGCGGCAGTGCAGGCGGCCGGGCGCAAGGCTATCGCCCTGCAAGGCGACATGTCGCGCGAAGACGACATCGAGCGCGTGTTCGACGAAGCGGCGCGTGCGCTGGGGCCGGTGACGCATTTCGTGCACAGTTCCGGTATCGCCGGCAAGAATTCAAAGCTCGCCGATGCAAGCGCCGAGACGATGCGCGCTGTGGTCGAGGTCAACCTGTTGGGAGCGCTGCTCTGCTCGCGCGCGGCGGTCAACCGCATGTCGACCGCGAAAGGCGGGAAGGGCGGTGCGATCGTGCTGCTCTCCTCGATCGCCGCAGTCACCAGCGGCGCCGGCGAGTATGTGTTCTATGCCGCGGCGAAAGCAGCGGTCGACGTGCTCGCGCTCGGGCTCGCGCGCGAGGTGGTAAAAGAGGGCATCCGCGTCAATGCCGTGCGGCCCGGCGTGACCGACACCGAGATTCACGCGCCGGGGCGCCTCGAGCGGATAACGCCGCTGCTGCCGATGGGCAGGCCGGGCACACCGGACGAGATCGCCGAAGGCATTCTTTTTCTGCTCTCGGACGCCGCCTCCTACGTCACCGGCAGTGTCCTGAACGTGGCAGGAGGGCGATAGTGGCCCGCCTTGCGCTCCGCCTTGGCCTGCCTATGATCGCGGCCCGATAACGACATCCGAACATTCAAGAGGTGAAACATGGTCGCGGCAGTGCGCGTGCATAAACACGGCGGTCCGGACGTCCTCACGTTCGAAGACATCGAGGTTCCGGCGCCCGGGCAAGGCCAGATCAAGATCAAGCAGCACGCCAGCGGCGTGAACTTCATCGACACGTACTTCCGAATGGGCATGTATCCGTCGCCCGTCGGCATGCCCTTCGTCGCCGGCAACGAAGGCGCGGGCGAGGTCATAGCGGTCGGCCCCGGCGTCACCGACATCAAGGTCGGCGATCGCGTCGCCTATGTCGTGCCGCTGGGCGGCTATGCGGCCGAACGCCTGTTGCCCGTCGAGCGCGCCGTGAAGCTGCCGGCCAACATCACCTACGAACAGGCCGCGGCCATGATGCTCAAGGGCATGACCGCTCAGTATCTGATCAACCGCACCTACAAGGTCGGCAAGGGCACGACGCTGCTCATGCACGCGGCGGCGGGCGGTGTTGGTCTCATCCTTTGCCAGTGGGCGAACCATCTCGGCGCGACCGTGATCGGCACCGTGGGCTCGGAGGAGAAGGCCGCGCTCGCCAAAAAGAACGGCTGCCACCATACGATCCTTTATCGCAGCGAAGACTTCGTTGCGAAGGTGAAGGAGATCACCGGCGGAAAATTGTGCGACGTCGTCTATGACGGCATCGGCAAGACGACCTTCCCGGCCTCGCTCGACTGCCTGCGGCCGCTCGGCTACTTCGTCAGCTTCGGCTCCGCCTCGGGGCAGATCGAGGCGTTCAACATCAATATTCTGCAGGCGAAGGGCTCGCTGTTCGCGACGCGGCCGACGCTCAACCACTATGCCGCCAAGCGCGAGGACCTGATGTCCATCGCTGCCGATCTGTTCGACAAGGTCGGCTCCGGCGCGGTGAAGATCCCGATCAACCAGAAGTACCCGCTGAAGGAGGCCCGCAAAGCGCACGAGGATCTGGAAGGCCGCGAGACGACAGGCTCGACGATTCTGATTCCGTAACGCATTGGCCGGGCTTCATCCCCCGACATTTCAGCGACGCAATTTCTTCGGACCGCCTCTACTGTTATAGGCGGTCCGAATCTTTTCGCGCCCCGCGAGGACATTTATGACCGACCCTGTCAGGCCGTGGGGCCGCTTTTCGACGCTCGCGCTCGGCGCTGTCGTTCTCATCGTGGGCCAGACGGTCGCGCTCGCTGCGCTGGTCTGGTGGTACGGCCTGCCGATCTCCAAGCTGCCGGACCTGGCCGGCGACGGCATATCCGTCAGCATCATCATTTTCGTCTCGACGCCGATCGAGCTTGTTCTGCTCGCGATGCTGGCGCAACGCACGGGCGCGACGGCGTCCGAGTATCTGGCGTGGCGGCTGCCGCGCCGCGCCGACGTCATCATCGGCGTGCTCTGCACCATTGGCTTCATCATTCTTGCAAATGTTGTGAGCTGGCTTGCCGGGCGCAACCTGATCACCTCTTTCCAGGACGACATTTACACGACGGCTGCCGTGCGCGGCTGGCTGCCGCTGCTGTGGCTCGCGGTCGTGATCGTGACGCCGATCGGCGAGGAGACGTTGTTTCGCGGCTTCCTGTTTCAGGGCTGGTTTCGCGAGCCGAAGGATGTGTGGCCGGCGATCATCCTGACGTCCGTTGTCTTCGCGCTGATGCACGTGCAATACGACTGGTTCGTGATCGGGCAGGTGTTCGGTTTCGGCGTGCTGCTCGGCTGGATGCGCTGGGTGTCCGGATCGACGCTGCTCACCATGGTGCTGCATGCGCTGATCAATTGCGAAGGCATGATGGAGACGCTGCTCTCGCGCTAGAGCAGCGTCGCCAATTGCGCGAAGGCCGGATGCTCGGTCAGGCCGCCGGGCAGGCGCGGGAGGCCGATCACCGGCGTCGTCTCGGCAAAGCGGACAATGCTTGCGAGCGTATCGTCGAGCGCCACGGTATCGCGCTCGCCCTCGCTCACAACGATTGCCCTCAGGCTGAGCCCGCGTCGCGCGAGCACGTCGAGCGCCGTGAGCGTATGGCTGATCGTGCCGAGATAGCCGCCGACCACCAGCAGCACGGGCAAATTCAATTCCGCCATCCAGTCGACCACGGTGCGGCGGGCGTCGAGCGGGACCATGATGCCGCCCACACCTTCGATGAACATGAGGCCCGTGTGTGCCGCGACCGCCTTGCGCGTGAAGGCAACTAGCGCGTCGAAGTCGACCGCACGCCCTTCGCGTGCTGCGGCAATGTCGGGCGCGAGCGGGGCGCGAAAGCGGAAGGGCGCGATCTTGTCAATTTCTTCGGCGCTGACCGGACGTCCGAGCGCGCGTAGGAGCACGGCGGGGTCGCTGGTCTCGACAACGGACGGTTCGTAGCCGCTGACCACCGGCTTAAGCGCGCCGACTGGCTGGTGCGACTGGCGCAAATACCGGATAAGGCCGG
>Ga0207726_1000051_pt1 | contig 22152 bp, 21 predicted proteins | sample LuqExpMetageno40_FD_187798 | JGI IMG/M metagenome (GOLD analysis project Ga0207726, IMG submission 187798) | Tropical forest soil microbial communities from Luquillo Experimental Forest, Puerto Rico - Sample 40 (SPAdes) | ecosystem: Environmental > Terrestrial > Soil > Tropical forest ...
GGGCGCGCTTGGCCGGCTCGACGAGACGCAGATTGGTCAGCGTGTCCAGCAGAAGCCGGCCGATCAGAAATTCGATGGAAAGATAATAGACCCGTCTCTTCTTCTGCGCCGCGATCTCGCTGTGCGCACGCATCCAGACATCGACGACCCGGTCGCGCACGGCGAGTGCCGTGGCATGATACCAATCCTGCGGGCCAGCGCGCTCCGGCGTCTTGCCTAGTTCGTATGTCAGCTTCGCAAGGATGGCGTCGCGCAATGCGATCTCGTTTTGCAAGTCCGGAGAGATGTTTTTGAATTTCAATTGCGACATCGTGACCTGCGCTGCACCTTCATCGACTGTCTCACGCGGGCGGTAATCCACCCCTCCCGAAAGATCGCCGAGTTGGCGTCCGGCACAAAGCGCGGTCGGTGGAAAACCCGCAGAAGTCGGTGTGAAACTCTACGGGAACTTTCCGCGCATCGCGATTCATCATGGACCTATAACCGCCGGGCGCGGTGCGCAAGTTTGATTTGGACGAGAATCGGCCAACGGCCGAGGTCAGACCATCAGCGTATCGAACCGGACCGGCAGTTGCCATCCGCAAGCGGGCCCTCGTTTGCCGTGATCGCGAAGCGAATAAGTTTTTCGCGAATTGCGTCGGACGCTTTCAGAACTGCGTTTCGCGCCGGTGATCACAACGCACTTATTACGAAATGACATGCGCCCAAGCAGGCTGATCAACGTGCGAAACTCCGAGTGATGTGGGCAGGGTGGCTTGTCAGGAATGAAACACAAGGCAGAATGCCCGGTTCCAAATGCGACCGATAATCGCTCCGCTTGAACGAGAGCGCTGAAATTGGGGAGACACGAATGAGGGTGAGCGCACACTGGCTTGCGGCCTTGGCGCTATCCGTGGGCTGTATGGGACTGACATCGGCGCATGCCGCCGATTATCCGGCCCGACCGATCAATCTAATCGTGCCGTATCCGGCAGGCGGCGGGGTCGACACCGTCGGTCGCGTCATCGCGCAGAAGCTCGGGGAGCGGCTCGGCCAGCAGGTACTTGTCGTCAATCGCCCCGGCGCCGGCTCCGTAATCGGCGTGCGCGATGCGGCGCGCTCCGCGCCGGACGGCTACACCATTCTCATGCTGGTCACGGGTGCGAGCCTGCCCGCCAATCCCGGCTACGATCTGCAGAAAGATCTGACGCCGATCGGCCTGGTCGCGTCCATTCCGATCGTGGTGATGGCGCATCCGTCGCTGCCGGTGAAAAGCATGAGCGACATCGTCGCGCTGGCGAAGAAGGAGCCCGGCAAGCTCAACATCGGTACGCCGCCATCGCCGACGCTCAATTACTTCGGCGCCGAGCAGTTCAAATCAATGACTGGCGCCGACGTGGTGGTCGTCACCTACAAGGGCACCGGTCCGCTAACGACCGATCTCTTGGGCGGGCATATCAGGCTCGCCTTCAACACGCTTCCGCCGGCCATCGGCAACATCAAGGCCGGCGCGATCAAGGCTATTGCGGTCGCTGCCCCGCAGCGGCTCGCCGCCATCCCCGATGTGCCGACGACCGCGGAGTCGGGCGTGCCGCTCGATATCGTGCAGTACTATGGGCTCGCCGCGCCGGCGGGGACGCCTCGGCCGATCGTCGATCGCCTGAACAAGGAATTGCGCGCGGTGCTCGCAGCGGATGACATCAAAGAACGCCTCATCGCGGACGGCGGTGGGTCGGCGCCAAGCACGCCGGAAGAATACGCCGAGAACATCAAGCGCGAGGAAGGCAAGTGGGCCGCGCTGATCAAGAAGCTCGGACTCAAAGTCGAATAAGCGCAGGAGCGGAGAATTGAAAGAGATCGTGGGCACGTGGCGGCTGGTGAAAACCGCCGCGCACGACGATCAGGGCAAACCGATGCACCCGCCTTACGGCGAGAAGCCGCGTGGGCTCCTCGTCTTCTACCCGGACAAGCGCATGATGTCGGTGCTCTGCGACGGCCGCCGCGAACTGCCGTCGGACGAAACGGTACGCGAGTACAATTCGTACTGCGGAAATTACGAGTATGACGGCAAGACTTTGATCACGCGTGTCGACGCGTCCGCCGAGCCAAGCCGCGTCGGCGGTGATCAGGTGCGCTTCACGCATTTCGAAGGCGAGCTTTTGGTGCTCACCCAAAAGCCGCGGCCGTGGAAGGGCGTTATGCAGCATCGCGCCTTATACTGGGAGCGCATCGCCAACGCGCCGGCGAATTAACGCGATGCAGCCTTGACGCGATGCTTCACCGGCCGACCGACGAGCGCTGCGCGGCAATTGTCTAGCAAGGTCGTGACCTCATGAATGATGCCCTGGCGCGAGCCGCCGGCGATGTGCGGGCTCATGATCACGTTGCGCAATCCGGCGAAGCGGTTCGGTGTCGGCCGCGGCTCGGTTTCGTGTACGTCCAAGCCTGCCCCGGCGATCACACCATTGCGCAACGCATCTTCAAGCGCCGCCTCGTCCACCATACGGCCACGACTCGTATTGATGAAGAATGCCGTCGGTTTCATCTGGACGAAGATGGATGCATCCATCGCGCCCTTATTCTCCGGCAGATTGCTTGCGTGCAAGGAAACGAAGTCGGATTCGGCGAGCAACCGGGGCATAGAGCGGTACTCGGCGCCGAGCGCGCGCTCTTTCTCTTCCGGCAGTCGGGTTCGATTGCAGTAGACGATGCGCACACCGAAACCGCGCAGCATCGCGACCGTTAGCGTGCCGACCTCGCCGAGACCGATGATGCCGACGGTTGCGCCGTAGAGACCGCCCAGATTCGACAGTCCGACCCAGTTATAGGCGATGCCATTCTCCGGATGGACGCGCGCGCGATCCCAACGGTCCTCGCGCACGGTTTCATCCGCTTCGATGAGACGCTTCGACAACGCCAGCATCAGTAGCACCGCGTGCTCGGCCGTATAGGCGAGGCTCGGCCGCGGCAGGCAGGAGACTGTGACCCCGCGCTTTGCGGCGGCGGCGAGATCGATCGTGTCCGCCCGCTCACCGACGCGCTGGATCAGCTTTAGTTTCGGATTGGCGTCCATCAATTCTGCATCGATTTTGCCGCGGCGGAAAATCAGAATGCTCGCGTCAGTGCCTTTGCGCACGTCGACTCCGGCAGACATGGGGATCAGGTCGACGCCGTTCTCTGGATGCAGACCGTTGCCGGCGGCGTAGACTTCACTGGGCTCGACCTCCTCAGGCAGGAAGAAATCGCGCGCCCAAGTCTCGGTGATCTCGCCGTGGCCGGCGATGGCGTAACGCACAAGGCAATTGATGTGATCATCATCGAGGACGGCAATGGTCGTGCGCGACATGGTCTAGCCTTGAGCGGGAATGACGGGCAGCAGCAGATAAGAGTCGTGCTCGCCACCGGAATAGATGGTGTTCGTGCCCGTATTGTAGTCGGCGTGATAGTGCATGTAGCCCTGACTGCCGAGGCCGTCGCGCGGCTGGATGTCGAGCCGAATGCGGCGGCCCTTCTTGAACACCATCGACGTCGGCCAGATCTCGACGTCGATTTTGACAATCTCGCCCGGTTTCAGGAAAAGTCGGCGCGTGTGCTTGTGGTACGGGCGATACGGCAGGCTGAGCTTGTCGTCGAGCTCGCGGTGCGAGACGCGCAGCCAGCCTTTCGCGACCGGGACGGGCGTGCCCTGCTGTCCCGTCTCCATAATGTCGTTGCCTTGCGCGTCGATGTTGCGCAACGTGAGGAACAGGTCCATGTCCTCGCTCGAGCTCGACACCCAGAAAGACGCCGCGAGCGGGCCTGTGATTTCGAGGTTTTCTGTTAAAAGCGCGGTTTCCAGCGAAAGACCCATGCCCGGTTTGATGCCGCCGCCCATCACCTGCGACGAGGATGCGGACGTCGAGCCCATCGTGCCGAGGCTCGATGCGGCATAGGTGCGCGACGCCGGCGTGCCCGGCATCTCTTTCGCCAGAGCGCCGGCTGCGAGATTGAAGTAAAGCTTGGTCCATTGCGTGCGCGCGAGCGGCCATTCGCGCTCGTGCCGCCATTCGAACTTGTCGGCGCCGTGCCGGATGGCGAGTTTGACCGGCGGCTCGTCCATGATGCCGTTCTCGATTCCCTTCAGCCAATAATCGAAGAAGCGTTTCTGATCCTGCCGCCCCTCTTCCGTGTAGAACGGATGCACATGGCTTCCGGTCTGGATGCGCAGCTTCTTGTACCGCGAAGCTGCGCGCGCGAAGGCTTCGGTATTGCCGCGCAGATGCAGCCCGAAGCCGGTCCAGTTGCCGACCGAATAGAATGGCAGCGTTATCTTGTCCCAGTCCGCTTGCGCGCCGCGCAACGCCCCACTGTCGAGATTGTTGCTCAGCCAGACATGCAGTGTGTTGAGGGCCCAGGCGTTCGACAGTTGTTGCGAAGCCCGTCCTAGCGTGTGATGCAGTAGGTGCGCGGTGAACCAGTTGCTCATGAACAGGCTGAAGATGCCGCCGTGATAGAGCGCGTCACGGTAGATGTCGGCAAAGCCCTCCCATGGAATAATCGCCTTTAGCGATGGCGGCTGCAGTTGCGCGACGAACCATTGGTTGATTGCATAATATGAAATTCCGAGCAGCCCGACCTTGCCGTTGCACCAGGGCTGCGCCGCGGCCCATTCGATCGCGTCGAAGAAATCGACCGCTTCGGCGTGCGACCACGGCTCGCATTGGCCCTGGCTTTTACCGCTGCCACGTCCGTCGATCCGCACGGCCGCATAGCCCTGCGGCACCCACCAGCGCGGATTGACCGTCTCCCAGTTCATCCAGTCATTCGGCGGCTCTTCGAGCGTCTCTGGCACAACCCAAGGCTTGTCCTTCTGATATGGACCGAGGTTCAGGATCGCTGGGACGCGCTCGCGGGCGCGCGGGCGAAAGACGTCGGCCACGAGCCGTGCACCGTCGCGCATCGGAACCGCAACATCCTTTGCAACGAGAATGGATTGATCAGTCTCGCTCATGCCTGTGCTCCGATCGTGTGCGGAGACGAATTGGCATGAACGCTGCGCTCGCGTCCAGCGGGGTCGCTTTCGACGTCAGGCGATCCGCTGCGCGGCGGCGTCGTGCGTCCGCAGAAAATGCCGAATCGCATCCCCATTCATCGGGCGTGCGAAGTGGTAGCCCTGCGCCTCGTGACATCCGAGCGTTGCGACGAGCTGTAGCTGCTCTTTGGTCTCGATACCCTCCGCGACGACGGTCTTGTTGAGCGCGGCGCCGAGCCCCGCGATTGTACTGACGATCGCCTTTGCGTCGCGATGGACGAGATCGCGCGTGAACGACTGGTCGATCTTGATCTTGTGGAATGGGAACTTGCGCAGATAGTTGATCGACGAGTAACCGGTGCCGAAATCATCGAGCGACATCGCCACGCCGAGCTCCTGCAACTGCTGCATGGTTGCGAGTGTCTCGTCGCCGTCGTTAAGCAGCACGCGCTCGGTGATTTCCAATTCGAGCTGCTGGTTGGAAAGCCCGGACCGCGCCAGCGCGAGGACGACCTGCAAGGCGAGGCTGCGGTCGCGGAATTGCACCGGCGAGAGGTTCACAGCGACACGCACGTCCGCCGGCCAGGTCGCCGCTTCCGCGCAGGCGCGCTGTAATACCCATTCACCGAGCGGAATGATCAGTCCGGATTCTTCCGCCGCCGGAATGAAAACGGCCGGCGATACTGGGCCGCGTTTCGGATGCGTCCATCGTAGGAGCGCTTCGCAGCAGGTGACGCGACCGGTGCGCAGATCGATCAGCGGCTGGAAATAGAGGTCGAACTCGCCCGCCGCGAGCGCGGCGCGCAGATCAAGCTCGAGCCCGCGATGCTCCTGCGCGGCCTGCTCCATCTCGGTCGCGAAGAAATGGTGATGGCCGCCGCCCGCGTATTTCGCGGCGTACAGGGCCATGTCGGCCTTTTTCATCAATTCGCTCGCATCGGTGCCGTCCATCGGCGCCATTCCGATGCCGACAGAGGCGCCGACGTCAATGCGATGACCGTCGACGTCGAACGGATCACTCAGCGCGTTCACAAGCCGGTCAGCGAGATTGCCGGCGGCGTCACGCTGCGCGACGCCTGTTTGCAGCACGACAAACTCGTCCCCGCCGAATCGCGTGAGCATGTCCGCCGGACCGATTGCACGGGTCAACCGGCGCGCAACCTCCTGCAACAGCTTGTCGCCGATCGGATGGCCGAGCGTGTCATTGATCGTCTTGAAGCGATCAAGGTCGATCATGTGGATGGCGATCGACAGATCGCCGGTCCGCACCGCCACGAGCACCTGCTCGATCTGCTCCATGAACTGCGAGCGATTGGTGAGTCCCGTCAATTCGTCATAACGGGCGAGGTGCTCGATTCGGTCTTGCGCGCGCTTGCGCTCGGTCACGTCCTCGATGATCACGACCGAGCCGCCGCCGTTCATCACGCGGCGCGACAGCGCCATGCTACGCTCGCCGTCGAGTGTGACCTCGACATTGCTGCCGCAGGCGAGCCGGCTGGCGAGATCGGTGAACACAGTCTTCACGCTGCGGCCGCTGTGGTTGCCGGCGCGGATGCTGTGCCGAAATAGTTCGGACACCCGCATGCCGACGCGGATCGGCGCTTTCTGGAGCTTGAGGAGTTCGAGGAAACGATCGTTCCACACCCGCAGGCGGTCCTTCTCGTCGAGCATGCACAAGCCGTGCGACATGTTATTGAGCGCGATATCGAACCGGGTCGCCTGCTCCTCGAAGCGTGCAGCCAGGGCCGCTTCCTTGCGCGTCATGATCAACGCCTGCAGTATCACCTCGCGAATGCCGAGCGTGATGTCGATCATGCCGTAAATGAACAGCAGCCCGACGAAGCCGAGCGCCTTGTGTATCCATTCGGGATAGATCAGCAGGCCGATCACCATCGGCAACATGATTAACGAGAACTGACCCAGGGCGAGGAATGGCCGTCCGGCGTTACGTCCCGAAATCGCGGCGGCATAGCCGGTCGCGGTCGCGATCACGGCCATCTGCAAGACCGCTTCCGTAGTCTCGACGAGCGTCAGCCAGCACAGCAGCCCAAGCAACCCGGAGAAGCCCCAGGCGCCGTATTCGTAAAGGCATTCCCAGAATTGAACCGTGTCCGTGCCATGCCTCTTGGATCGTCGATAATAAACTGCAGACAATACGCGCAGTGCGCCGACCGCAAGGATTGCGGCTGAATTGCTCAAGATGGGGCGGCTGCCGACACTCAAGGCCACGGTCATGCCGATGATCGAGCAGTTCACGGCACCGATCGCCAATGAGGAGATCGGCGCAAACAACGAGTGGATTAGGGCTGCCCGGGTTTCAGCGGGAAGCTCGGCGTCCTCATGGCGCGTCTGGAGAAGCTTTTTGATCAGCATGGATTTACGCGGCCAACCTACACATGCCGGGAGCCTAGCGCGGACATCTCAACGGCAAGCAAAACCACGGGGCAATCGCGCGGTCTGCTGAACGATCGGTAAGTCCGGAGCGCCGGATATCCGTGACCAAGCGGCGGCGGCCGGTAACCGCGTAGCGCGCACCGCGTTGCACTCCGCCGTACGGTTAACAAAAATAGTTAATTCTTCCCTGGCGCGCGCATTTGTTAAGTTTGGTTAATGCGCGAACGCCACGGATTTTACGACGGATTTCGCGAAATCGCGTGCGCGTATTAACCTTAGTCCTGCGATTCCCGAGCGTTGCGCCATTGTTTAAATGTTAAGACTTGATATGGTAAAGTGAAGGTTAAATCGGATGCATACAAACAGTTAACGTCCGATTTTGGTGCGTGCCCATGTCCTTTGCGTTCGCCGATAAGTCTTCGCTCGAGGGGGCTTTATCCGACATTCCAGGCGTTCCCTCTTCCGCTCAGACACCGTTTGGGCTGAGCGAACGTAGTGTGCTCGCGGCGCCTCCCTCCCTGTTGGCGGCCGAGCCGCTGATCGACATCGATGGCTTGATCGCCACGCGCAAGGCGGAAGACGTGCGCCGCCTGTTCGCGCTCGAACAACTCGAAGTCAATTGGGATGAAGCGCTCGGAGCGCTGTGGGCATTCATGCGTCCACGCGGACGGCCGAGCTACAATTTAGCTCTGCTCGACGACATCCACGCCATGCAGCGTGGCATCGTGGCGAAGTTTGCCGCGCGGAACGACTTGCAATATCTGGTTGCCGGCTCTCGCACACCGGGCGTGTTCAGCCTCGGCGGCGATCTTTATCTGTTCGCGGACTGCATACGCAGAAAGGATCGCGCTGCGCTCGTCGCGTACGGCAAATCCTGCGTGCGCGTGCTGCATCGTTTCTTCTACGCGCTTAATCTGCCGATCATCAGCATCGGCCTCGCGCAGGGTGACGCGCTCGGCGGTGGCTTCGAGTCGCTCTTGTCGTTCAACGTCATCATCGCCGAGAAGGGGGCGAAGTTCGGTTTCCCAGAGAATCTGTTCGGGCTCTTCCCGGGCATGGGCGCCTACAGCCTGCTCGCGCGCCGTCTCGGCGCCGCCATGGCGGAAGAGATGATCCTCAGCGCTCGTAGCTATACCGCGGACGAAATGAAAGACGCCGGGCTCGTGCACATCGTGGCGGAGCCGGGGCAGGGCATCGAGGTAGCGCGCGACTACATCACGCGCAGCAAGCGCCGGCACACTGGCAGCCGGGCCGTATTCGAAGCCGGCCGCGCCGTCGCGCCTTTGTTGCTCGGCGAGCTCGACCGCGTCGTCGAAATCTGGGCGGATACCTGCCTCGAATTAAGCGATCGCGATCTCAAAGTGATGCAGCGGCTGATCAGCGCGCAGGACAAGCTGCCGCCGCCGCTCGGCGCGGCGGAGTAGCGGTCCGCGTCAGTGCGAGCCAACGGGTCCGGCCCAAAGTGGCCGGCCGATGACAGGCTCCGCGAAGCAATCCAGTCTTCTTTGGGTCTGGATTGCTTCGTCGCTTCGCTGCTCGCAATGACGGCTACTCGCCCTTCCACTGCGGTGAGCGCTTGTTCAGGAACGCGTCGAGTCCTTCGCGGAAATCCTGGCTCATGTAGCATTGCAGGATCAGGTCGCGGCCTTCTTCACGGGTGAGGCGGCGCGTCAGCCTCGCGAGTGCCTGCTTGGTCGCGTTCAGCGTCAGCGGCGCGTGGCCGGCGATCAACGCCGCGACTTCGCCGGCACGCTTCTTCAGCGCCGCGCCGTCCTCGACCACTTCGGTGAGCAGTCCGAGCGCGGCAGCTTCCGGGGCCTCCACGAGACGCGCGGTGAAGATGAGGTCCTTCACCCGCGCCGGGCCGACCAGGGCGGTGAGGCGGCTGATGTTCGACATCGACAGGCAGTTGCCGAGCGTGCGCGCGATGGGAAAGCCCATCTTTACCGTCTCGGTGCCAATGCGCAGGTCGCAGCAGGCGGCGATACCGGCGCCCCCGCCGGTGCAGGCGCCGTTGATCGCTGCGATGGTCGGGATGCGGCAGGTCTCGACCACCGACAGGACGCGGTCGATCCGCTCTTCGTAGTCGATCGCGTGTTGCGGCGTCACGAATTCGCGGAACTGGTTGATGTCGGTCCCGGCAGCGAAGGCCTTGTCGCCGGCGCCGGTGAACACCAGCACCTTGAACGAGCGGTCCTCGTTCGCCTGCTTGCAGATTTCGGCGAGCCGTTCGTACATCGCGAACGTGAAGGCATTGCGCGCCTGCGGGCGATTGAAGGTGACCCAGCCGATGCCGTCCTTCACTTCGAACAGAATGTCCTGATCCACTGTTTTGTCCTTGTGCGTGAATTTTGCGGCCCCTCTTTAGGACGGGCGGCCCGGGTGGTCCAGCTAGGCGGATTCCTGTGCAAAGCGGAACCGCGGCGGGCTTTCCGACCGTGTCGTGCGCGTATCATCCCGCGATTCTGAAAACGTGCCGACGGACGCCGATGCTGCTGGTCAAAACCTATCTCGACAAAAGCGCCATTCACGGTCTCGGTGTCTTCGCCGCCGAATTCATCCGCAAGGAGACGAAGATCTGGCGCTTCGTCGAAGGGTTCGACCGCTGCTACTCGCCAAAGCAGTTTGCGCGCCTACCGAGGCAAGCGCGGGAATTTCTCAAGAGCTACGGCTACAAGGTCGACGGCGAAATCCTGTTCACCGTCGACAACGATCATTACATCAATCACTCCGATACGCCGAATACATATCTGAAGAACGGCTACACGATCGCCCGGCGCAATATCCGTAAGGGCGAGGAGATCACCAACGACTACCGCGAATTCGACGCGACGTTGTGTGCGGGATTTTTGAAGAAGGAGCGCACGCCGGGAATGGGTTAGTCGTTAAGGCGTACCGATGCGTTGGTGTCGCAGCCAGAAACCGTCAAAATCGCTGCGCCCGACATCCCCATTGCGGCCGGTTGTCACCTGGCGCGCGCTTTGCAAGAAACGCGACGGTGCACCGAGCCGGTCCGACGCGACGCGAAGCTAGCGCCGTTTCGATCTGCACGCCTTTTTCCGCGCTCCCGTTCTCGCCGTCATTTTCCGGGCATTCGCTGAAATTTGCGATTTTGGCGCTTGCCCTGAGATGCTTCCCGCGGCTGCCGGCTGAGTGCTTTATGATCGGCTTTGCGAGATCGGCCGCATTCCGCTGCAGCGCATTCTCGAGCGGGGCGAGGATTTCCGGCGCGCGTTGTTCGACGTGTGCTGACGTCGCCGCCGCAGCAATCACCTTTTTCGCCAGCGGCGAAGGCGCAATCGTCGCCGGTCCGAAAAATGGAGGGCCTTCGATGTCCACCGGGGACGAACCCGGGATAGCGACGCGAAGTGAGGCTTGAGCGCTATTCCGCCGCTTCCGCGGACGGCAGCTGGTAGTCCTTGAATCGCTCGCGCAGCACCATCTTCTGAATCTTGCCCGTCGCCGTATGCGGAATTTCGTCGACGAACACGACGTCGTCAGGGATCCACCACTTGGCGATCTTGCCCTGCATGAAGCCGAAGATTTCGTCTTTGGTGGCAATCTCGCCTTTCTTCAGCACGATGACGAGCAGTGGCCGCTCGTCCCATTTCGGATGTGAGACGCCGATCACTGCCGCTTCAGCCACTTTCGGATGGCCTACCGCGAGATTTTCCAGATCGATCGACGAAATCCATTCGCCGCCGGATTTGATCACATCCTTGGAGCGGTCGGTGATCTGCATGTAGCCGTACTTGTCCATGGTTGCGACGTCACCGGTATCGAACCAGCCGTCGTCGTCGAAAGCTTCGCCGCCTTCGCCTTTGAAATAGCTTTTCGCCACCGCCGGACCGCGCACCTTCAGCCGTCCGAAGGTCTTGCCGTCCCATGGCAGGTCGCGGCCGTGATCGTCCGTGATCTTCATCTCAACGCCGAACGGCGGATGGCCCTGCTTCATCTGCATGTCCAGTCGCGCCTCGCCCTCGAGCTCCGCGTATTCGGGCTTGAGGGAGCAGAGCGAGCCGAGCGGGCTCATCTCGGTCATGCCCCAGGCGTGGATGACATCGACGTCGTAGATGTCCTGGAATGTCTTGGTCATCGCGCGCGGGCACGCCGAGCCGCCGATAACGACGCGCTTGAGATAAGGCAGCTTCTGACCGGTCTTTTCCAAATCCTGCAGGAGCATCAGCCAGACCGTCGGCACGGCCGCGGTGAAACTGACCTTGTATGTAGAAAGCAGCTCGTAGATCGACGCGCCGTCCATCTTGGCGCCGGGCATCACCATTGTGGCGCCGACCATCGGCGCGGTAAGCGCAAGGCCCCAGCAATTGGCGTGGAACATGGGAACAACCGGCAGGACGACGTCGCGCGAAGAGCAATTCATAGTGTCGGGCGCCAGCGCCATCATCGAATGCAGCACGTCGGAGCGGTGCGAGTAGACCACGCCTTTCGGATTGCCGGTGGTGCCGGAGGTGTAGCACATACCCGCGGCGGTGTTCTCGTCGAACTCGACCCATTTGAAGTCGCCGTCGACCTCGGCGATCCAGTCCTCGTAGGCGACCGCGTTTTTCAAATTCGTCTGGGGCATGTGCGCGCGATCGGTGAGGATCACATAGCGCTCGATGGTCTTCAGACCCGCCGCGTGCTTCTCCAGGATCGGCAGGAACGTCAGATCCACAAACATCATGCGGTCTTCCGCGTGATTGACGATCCAGCAGATCTGCTCGGGGAAGAGACGCGGGTTCACGGTGTGATAGATCGCGCCGATGCCGGTGATGCCGTACCACGTTTCCAGATGTCGCCACGTATTCCAGGCGAGCGTCGCGACGCGGTCGCCGAGCTTGATGCCGTCCCTCTGCAGTCGCTGCGACACTTTCAGTGCCCGGGCGCGCACCTCGCGGTAGTTGGTGGTGTGGATCGGCCCTTCGACAGAGCGGGTAATGATCTTGCGCTCGCCGTGGAAATTCGCCGCGTGATCGATGACGCAGTGAAGAAGCAGCGGCCAGTCCTGCATCAGACCGAGCATAGTTCCCTCCCGAACGGGTCCGTTCCGGCTGTTTTGGGCCGGGATCTTGGGCCGGCGTCTTCCCCGCCGGCCAGTGAGTAGGTTAGCGACTAGTCGATGTTTAGAAAGTCCGTATTATCTGGCATTTTTCGACATCCGTAGTCTTGGTTTTGCGCCTGGGGCTACACCGGGGCTACGGTGGGTCCGGGCTAACGGCCGTGCCGACCTTAGTACACCCTGCTCCCGCAACGAGAGCAAGCAGAGGGCTTCTAAAGAGGCTTACCGGGCTACCAATTAAGCTACTGCATCGCGGTCTTTCGTGCGCGTCACGTGGCCCGTATAACGTTTGGGCCTCTGCGAGCTTAAAGCTCGCCAACCTAGTCCCTCCGCCGGTACGCTAGTGGCGCGGGACTGTGGCTATCAGCCCCCGTGCCGGGCCAACGGCGGGGGCAAACTCTTCCAGCCCTCAGCGCCTTACCCTCCGCCCGCGTCGCGCTGCGCCGTGCTGCGCCGTGCGGCGTCGCCTGCGGGCGACTGCGGCCCGCTCGAAAACCTCACGCGCGAGAGCGATTTAATGAGAGGCTTGGCCCCGATTGTTCAAAAAGCCACGTGCTATCCAGCGCAAAGTCTAAATTGTAGCTGCTCCTACGAACCAGAGCATCGCTATCGGACCTAGCAAAAGAGTCCACGGTAGTGCGGCCCCTGGTAGTTCTAGGAATGAAGCTAGGAGATCGGCAGGTGACATCTTGCCCTGCGAAATGGCTTCACAAATCTGCCGACCGGTTTCTTTGGCAGCGCCTTGTCGGTCGATGTTGTGGTTCAGGCAGGACTCGTAACTGAGTGAAACCTCCCGGTTGTGATCGACCATAAAGTGGATCGGGAACCCGAAAAACTACAGGATTGAGATCACCACCCCTACACGCTGCCAGCCCGACAAGGCATGGCCGCCAGCCGCCGCTTTTGAAGCGTGGTCTCGGCATGTGTCGGCGGTCACGTCGTAGCTCCGAGATCGCGCAGGACTCGCCGCGCAACCTTTCTGATATTCAAGACTGCGCGGTGGTCGCTCGGCGTTTTCGCGAAGACTATGTGGCGTGATCTACCAGCGATGGAGATCGCTGCGACTATGTGCTGCCGCTCGCGCACGACGTTGACGGTAGCGCCCGCCGCTCGTGCTGCGTCTCGCACTGCTTTGAGGCAATGGTGTAGGCGGCTCACGACGCGGCTCTTTCTTCCACGTGCTCGTGGAGCTTGTAGACAAGGCGCGCGAGTGCATCTCGCAAAACAATGTCTTCTAAAATCCTTTCCAGAAGGTTTTCGCGCGCTATCCTCTCGCTCTCGGCCGCTGCACCGCCGCGCATCCGATAAGCCCGTTTTTGCAGAGTTTTTCGAGTTTTCGGGTCATGTCACGCCGCCCTCCGTGGCCGCTGACACTGGAACGGCCGAGACGCGCGAGGGAGCGATGGTAGCATTCAAGGCGCAGTGGCTGCGGCGGCCGCGGTCCACGGCCGGGCTAGGCGCGGGCCTGCTGACGGCCCCCGGAATTGCGGGAGACCATCGAAGATCGCGCGCAAATCATCCGTAAGCGGGACAGCGTGCGGCTGCGCCGCTTCGTTCTTGCCCTTCATCCGCTCGGCCGGAACCACCCAGACTCCGGCGCGCCAATTGAATTCGGCTTTCGTGCGTCGCAAACTTCGTTCAGCCGCAGTCCGCTGAGCATGAGCAGCTTGTAAACCGCGCCGCCCGGATAACCCTCGCGATCCGCCGCCCGCCAGAGCGCGAACAGTTCGTCGTCGGTCAATACGCGAGAGCGCAAACGCGGCGGACCGCACAGCGAATTCGCCCGGATCTCGATGCAGGGGTTCTGCTGGAGGCCATAGCTCATTTGTTCGCGCGCCCAGACGAATAGCCGCCGGAGGATGATGAGCAACTGGCGAGCCGTGGTCGGAGTCCTGCGCGCCTTCGCCCGGACAACTGCCGCGATCTCTTCCTCGTCGATCTCTGTAATCGGCCGCGTCCCAAGCGAGGGCATCAGGTCTCGGCGAATGAGTCGCTCGACCTCTTGGCCCGGAAGCTTTTCGCGAACGAAATCTTCGACCACGGCCGCGAACGTGGTGCGCCTTTTGCGCAGCTCCTCGGCCTCGCGTTTGCGTACCTCCTCTCGAGGATCGAGGCCCTGCGCCAAAAGCGCCAGCCATTGGCGCGCCTTGTCGCGGGCGGCAGCCAGCTGGAGGAGAGCCGCGTCCCCCGATGGCGCGGCGCGCGGGTTTCCAGTTCGGAGGAAACCGCGCGTAGAGAATGAAGGAAAGTGTCCGTCAGAGCGACACCTAACTTGGGGACGACGGCGTCGTAGAAGTACAGCCGCTGGCCCTGAGGGGCGGCCTTCAGAGACGTGATGAACGTGGGCGTGAGCGTCCGCTTCTGCATTACGGTCCCCCTTTGGGGCTACAGCGGGGGCTACGGCCGGGCGGTTATCGCCCGCTATAGCCCGCTATACTTGTAGATATTATAAAGCGGAAAACCCCTTGTAGAAAGGACACTTGTAGAGAATTGGAACTTTCGCCGGTTATCGCCCGCTTCGGAGAGATAAGCGTTAGGTTAGCGGGCATCCATCCGAGTGCAACAGTCCGTGGCTTCGTGCATTGTTCCCGTCTGCGATGTCCGGGAGCGGAAACATGCTGTTGGCACTTGCGGCCGTTCTGCTCGTCGCCGCGCCGGCCGGGGACATCCCGCTGCCGCGGCCGCGGCCGGCAATTCCGGAAACGCCGGAGGTCGCGATCGAAACGCCGCATGGCGCGCCGAGCGAATGCGACCAGAGGCTCGCCCAAGTCGCGGATTTCGAGCCGAAGCCGACTTTGGAGGGGCCTCGGCAGTGTGGGTCGCCCGACCTGGTCCTATTGAAAACCGTGCATCTTTCGGGAGTGCGACATGTTTCGGTCGAGCCGCCGGCGATGCTGCGGTGTGAAATGGCCGAGTCCTTCTCCGCCTGGGTGCGCGACGAGGTCGCGCCGCGGCTTGCGCCCATCGGAGGCGGCCTGAAGATCGTGCAGCACGACTCGGCCTATGAGTGCCGCAACCGCAACCGAGCGGCGACGGGAAAGATCAGCGAGCACGCGCATGGCCTTGCGATCGATGTGAAGGGGCTCGTGCTCGCGGACAAGCAAGTCGTCGCTCCGACGGACGTCAACGAGCCGAAACCGTTGCGCGCCGCGCTGCGTGAGACGGCCTGCCAGCGCTTCACCACGGTACTCGGGCCCGGCGAGCCGGCGCATGACGGCCACATCCATCTCGACATCATTCAGCGGCACGGCGGCTATCGCATCTGCTCGTGGGACGTTCGCGAGCCGGTAGTCGCGGATGTCGACAAGAAGGACGCTGCAGAATCGGCTGAGCAGGCCGAGCCGCCGGAAGAGGTCGAAGCAGAGACAGAGGAGACGGGGAACGCCGATTTGCCGCTGCCGCGTCCGCGCCCGCACCGCCTCGCGCGCTCTCTCCGCTAAACAAAAACGGCGCCCGAAGGCGCCGCTTTGCCCAGCCCCCGCCGAAGATCAGTTGAAAAAACCATTGCCCGACGCGACCTGCGGATTGAACGGCGAGTCGCCTTGGTGCGGCGCCAGCACGACAACGACCGTGCCCGTCTTCACCCGCTTGTAGAGGTCGATCACGTCTTCGTTTGTCATGCGGATGCAGCCCGACGAGATCGCCTGGCCGATGTATTCCGGCTGGTTGGTGCCGTGGATCCGGTAGAGCGTGTCCTTGTTGCCCTCATAGAGGTAGATCGCGCGGGCGCCCATCGGGTTCTGCGGGCCGCCGCTAACGAAATTCGGGACTTCCATGCGCTTCTTGATTTCGGCGGTCGGCGTCCATGTCGGCCATTCGGCCAAGCGGCCGACCTTCGCGACGCCGGACCAGGCCAGCGCCTCTTCACCGACGGTTACGCCGTAACGGATCGCCTTATGGCCGGGCAGCACATAGTAGAGAAACCGCGCATCGGAATCGACCACGATGGTGCCCGGCGCTTCGCGGCGATGGTAGTCGACGATATGACGCTGATAGGGATCCGGGATAGCGACCTTCTCATACGGCGCCGCAGCAAGAAGCTTCTTGTCGCGCGGCGTGAAGTTCGCCTCCGACGCCGGTTCGATCGTCTGGGTTACACAGCCGCCGAGCACCAGACCCAGCCCGAACAGAATCGCCAACCCCCGCAGTTTCATCGGATTCCTCATTTTCTGACCGAGAATCGCCCCCCAGGCGGCGGCCAACGATCTTTTTCAACTCGATTAACCGCACTTGCCACGGCGATGCCACGTTTTCTCGTCGTGGCGAGTGCAGCAGTTGTGGATGTGTGGCCCAAATGCCGCACTTCCTACTTACGGTTTATCGGTCAGACCGTCAGGGCGCCAGCTTGGGATCAAAGCGTTAACAGAAGGTTTGCCATAACCGTATGTAAATGCGGGTGAATTCTAATTGCTCCTTTGGGGCGGCCAATCGTCACGATAGGACTCAGATTGGTGCCTAATTTGGCCTCAGTCGGTGACTACAAATGATGCAAATAACAGCGGGAGAAACGCCATGACCACCGCCCAACAGGGGATGGAGCAAGGCAGGGATGACCGGCGCAAGCGCCCTGATCTCGACAAGCGCTACGGCAAGATCGGGATTTCCGCCGTCGCGGGCGCGCTCAAGCACCACCCTTGCGAAAAACCGCGGGAGAAGGACCGCGAGATCGAACCGCAAGACTGCGACTAATCCGAATCGGTCGGATCGTGCCACTCGCGCGTCCGCACAATTGACAACCGCAACGCGGCTGCCTCAGGGGGGCCGCGTGTGTTTTATGGCTTGCCCCGAGCCCGGGCCATGACCTGAGCGTCTCTCAAAAAGGGACGACGGTGAGGGACGGTCTATGTCCCACTCCACAGCCGACTCTACGATCGGCCGCGTGCTCCGCTTCCTCGCCAACGAATCGGCCTAAGTGGGGCAAGGACACGCGCACGCAATTGCAGACGATGCAGCGCGAAGTGATCTCGCTCACCGATCATGCAAGCTATATTCGCAACAAAGCCACCTTCCTGCTCGATGCGATGCTCGGCGTCGTCAATTTGCGGCAGAACGCGATCATCTAGACTCTTTCGGTCGCCGCGGTGGTGTTAGTGCCGCCCACGCTGGTCGCCTCGATCTACGGCATGAACTTCAAGAACATGCCCGAACTCGACACGCCCTACGGCTATCTGGCCGCGCTCGTCCTCATGCTGGTCGCAGCCGTCGTGCCGTACATGTATTTCAAATGGAAGAGGTGGCTGTGATTTCGACCGCTCGTTATTGCGAGCGAAGCGAAGCAATCCGACCTCTCACACGTGCTGGCCGCCGTTGATATGGATCTCGGCGCCGTTCACATAGGACGACGTCTCGGTGCACAGCACGTAGATTATCTTCGCCACCTCGTCCGGCGTGCCGAGGCGCTGCATCGGAATCTGCTCGACGATCTTCTCGGTGCCCGGCGACAGAATTGCAGTATCGATTTCGCCCGGCGCGATCGCATTGACGCGAACGCCGACACGGCCGAAGTCTGCTGCCATCTCGCGCGTCAAGGCGGCAAGCGCGGCCTTCGATGTCGAATAGGCGGCGCCGGCGAACGGATGTACGCGCGAGCCGGCGATCGAGGTGACGTTCACCACCGAGCCTTTCACCGCCTTCAGTTCGTCGATCAGCCCGCGCGCGAGCATGATCGATGCAAAGAAATTGACCTGAAAGATGTGGTGCCAAATTTCCATTGTCGTATCGATGGAGCTCAAGCGGCTTCCGCCTTCCGCCTTCGGCGAAATCGCCGCGTTATTGACCAGCGCGTGCAGCTCGTGCGTGTCGAGCCGGCGCTTGATTTCAGCGATCGCTTCGAGCGTATTCGCCTCGTCGGCAAGATCGACCTGGATGTGATCCTCGGGGCCGGCATCCCATGGGCAGTTTTCAGGAAAGCCGTGCCGCGAGCAGGTGATCACGCGCCAGCCCGCGGCCGAAAAGCGCTTCACCGTCGCATGGCCGATGCCGCGGCTGGCGCCGGTCAGGAGCAGGGTACGACGCGGCTGGTTAGTGTTCGGCATCGTCAAATCCTCGTTCGGCGCATGCTAGCTCAGGGATAGAGCCGCGTCTTGCGCCATGGCCCGCCCGCAGACTCGCGGCGGAATTCGACTCGGTCGTGCAGCCGGAACGGCCGGTCCTGCCAGAATTCGATGATGAGCGGCACGATGCGATAGCCGATCCAGTAGGACGGCCGCGGCACCGTGCCGAGCGCGTATTTGGCGGCATAGATCGCGACGGCTTTTTCGAATGCCAGCCGGCTTTCCAGCGGCTGCGACTGCTGGCTTGCCCACGCGCCGATCTGCGCCTGCTTCGCACGTGTGGCAAAGTACGCATCCGCTTCCGGGTCGCTGACCGGCCCGACGGTTCCGCGCACGCGCACTTGCTTGTTTAGCGACTTCCAATGGAACACGAGCGCCGCTTTTGCGTGCGCGTCCAACTCCCGCCCCTTTTGACTGCCTCTGTTCGTGTAGAAGACGAATCCGCGCTCGTCGGCGCCCTTCAACAGCACCATGCGCGCGTTCGGCATGCCGTCCGTGTCGATCGTTGCCAGCGTCATCGCTGTCGGGTCGCGCGGCTCGGCGGCGGTCGCCTCTTCGAGCCATGCGGCAAACAGCGCGAACGGTTCGGCGGCGGCGGTGAAATCACCAGTCGTTAACCAACTCGGGTATTTGATGCTTTGCGGGTCGGACATGGCTTGGAGCGCGCTCGCGTGACCGTTCAGTTCCGTTGGCGTCGTTATAGTGGAGCTTTGCTTGCGCGCCTATCGCGCGTGCTGGCGGCCGCTGGCATCTCCGCTGCAGTGCTCGGCAGCGGGGGCTGCAGCATGTCCTATCAGCTCGAATCCTATTTCGCCGACAAGACGCCGACCGGCTCGATTGCGGACAAGCCGGCCGCAATGCCCCCGGAGCGCGATCTCGCTTTCGCCAAGGCGGCGGCGAGCGAAGTGCTGCGCCGCGGCGAGAAGGATGCGAGCCAGGAGTGGGAGAATCCCACGACCGGCGCGCGTGGCACCGTCACGCCGATAGCGTCTGCCTATACGCAGGACGGCCAGACCTGCCGCGATTTCCTCGCGAGCTATGTGACCAAGAGCGCGCAATCCTGGCTGCAGGGCGAGGCCTGTCAGGAGGACCGCGGCGCCTGGCAGGTGCGTGCCCTGAAGCCCTGGAAGAGCTCGTAACGCCCGCACTGCGCCATTCGCGCGTTGCATCGAGGCGGCCGGAACCCCACATTACGTGCTGAAAAAGCCCGCTGGATCGAAGACCGGTGGCAGGGGATTTGATCGATTTGGAGACAACGATGCGCGACCCCTATGAGGTGTTGGGGGTTTCAAAAGGTGCAGGTGAGGCGGAGATCAAGTCCGCCTACCGCAAGCTTGCCAAGAAGCTGCACCCGGACGCCAACAAGCACGATCCGAAGGCCGCGACGCGCTTTGCGGAGCTCAATGCCGCCTACGAGATCGTCGGCGACGATGAGAAGCGCAAAGCCTTCGACCGCGGCGAGATCGATGCGGAAGGCAAGCCGCGCTTCCGGGGCTTTGAGGGATTCGGGGGACGTCCCGGCGCGGGCGCGCGCGGGCCCGGCGGGGCGCAGTTCGAGAGCTTCAGCTTCGGTCCGGACGGTTTTCAGCGCTCGGGTGGCGGCGGGTTCGGCGGCGGCGGTTTCGAGGATCTTTTGCGCGGCATGTTCGGCGGTGCCGCCCGCGGCGGCAGGCGCGGCTTCGGCGGCGGCACCCAGTTTGAGCCGGAGGACTTCGGCTCGCCGGCGACCGGGCAGGACCTGCAGGCCACGATCACGATCGGTCTGGCCGAGGCGGCCAAAGGCTCGAAGGCGCGTGTCTCCCTGCCGACCGGCAAGGAGATCGACGTCAAGATTCCCGCCGGCGTCGGCGACGGCCAGCAGATTCGGTTGAAAGGGCAGGGCTGGCCAAGCCCGAATGGCAACCCGGGCGACGCGCTGATCACAGTAAACGTCGCGCCGCATCGGCTGTTCAAGCCGGACGGCGCGGATCTGCGCCTCGACGTGCCAATCACGCTCTATGAAGCGGTGCTCGGCGGCAAAGTCCGGGTGCCGACACTCGACGGCGCGGTCGAATTGGCGATCCCGGCGAATACGAACTCTGGCCGTACCTTCCGTCTCAAGGGCAAAGGCCTCAAGGGCAAAGGCGGACACGGGGACCTGCTCGCAACCGTTCGGATCACGCTTCCCGCGAACAGCGACGAAGCGCTTGCCGAACTGATGCAGGGCTGGCGCGACAAGAAGCCGTACAATCCACGCGAAGGCATGGAGTAACCGCCGGAACCGGCGATTCACAAGCTGGCGCGCTTCGGACCGCTTTGCTTGATGGCTCCCGCCGCCCTGTGCCATAGGGAAATGGCCGGCGCTCACCGGCAGGAGCGGAAAACGGCATGCCGGAAGTCTCGAATTTGATGCGCGGCAAGCGCGGCCTCATCATGGGCGTGGCGAACAATCGCTCGATCGCCTGGGGCATCGCGCGCGCCTGCCGCGAGCACGGCGCCGATCTCGCCTTCACCTACCAGGGCGACGCGCTGAAGAAGCGGGTCGAGCCGCTGGCCGAGGAGGTTGACGGTCTGGTCGTCGGCCATTGCGACGTGACCGATACGGCGACTCTCGACAACGTCTTTTCCGCCGTGCAGTCCGCCTGGGGCTCGCTCGATTTTCTCGTCCATGCCATCGCGTTCTCCGACAAGGATCAGCTCGACGGACGTTACGTCGACACGACCGAGGACAACTTCACCAAGACGATGCTGGTGAGCTGCTACTCTTTCACGGCGGTCGCGCAGCGCGCCGAGAAGCTGATGACGAACGGCGGCTCGCTGCTGACGCTAACCTATTACGGCGCCGAGAAATGGATGCCGCATTACAACGTGATGGGGCTCGCCAAGGCGGCGCTGGAATGCTCGGTGCGCTATCTTGCGGCCGACCTCGGCGAGAAGAACATCCGCGTCAACGCGATCTCCGCCGGCCCGTTGAAGACGCTTGCCGCGTCGGGTATCGGCGACTTCCGCTACATCCTGAAATGGAATGAATACAACACGCCTCTGCGGCGGAACGTGACGCTGGAGGATGTCGGCAAGACCGGCGCCTACCTGCTCTCCGACATGTCGAGTGGCGTCACCGGCGAGGTGCATCACGTCGACGCCGGCTATCACATCGTCGGCATGAAGCATCCCGACGCGCCGGACATCGCTGTCGGCAAGGGCGAGTAATTTGTCCCGCGTAAGCGTGAAACCAGTGCGGCATTGCAAATGGCTCTGGGCCCCCGCTGTCGCGGGGGCGAGCGGATGATCTGAAGCGGAATGCCCACCGTCTACTACATCCGTCACGGTGAGACCGAATGGAACGTCGCCCGGCGACTGCAGGGCCGGCACGACGTGCCGCTCAACGCGTGTGGGCGTGAGCAGGCTCTGCATTGCGGGGCGGTGTTGCGCGATCTGTTCGCACGCGAGGGGCGCGATCCCGCCGATCTCGACTACGTTTCAAGTCCGCTCGGACGCGCGCGGCAGACGCTCGAGCTCGCGCGCGAAGCACTTGGCCTCCCGCCCGACGGTTATCGTCTCGACGATCGGCTGTCGGAGATCTCGTTCGGCGATTGGGAAGGCTGCACGCTGGCGCAATTGCAGACGCGCGACCCGCAGCGACTCGCTGCGCGCGAGCACGACAAATTCCGTTTCGT
>Ga0207726_1000055_pt1 | contig 21811 bp, 19 predicted proteins | sample LuqExpMetageno40_FD_187798 | JGI IMG/M metagenome (GOLD analysis project Ga0207726, IMG submission 187798) | Tropical forest soil microbial communities from Luquillo Experimental Forest, Puerto Rico - Sample 40 (SPAdes) | ecosystem: Environmental > Terrestrial > Soil > Tropical forest ...
AGCGCGACGATTTCATGGAGAACCCGCCGAAGAAGTTCTTCCGGCTCTCGCCGGGCACGGAGGTCCGGCTGCGTTACGCCTATTTCATCACCTGCCGTGAGGTGGTGAAGGACTCTTCGGGCGCGATCGTCGAACTGCGCTGTACCTATGATCCGGCGACGCGCGGGGGCAATGCCCCGGACGGACGCAAGGTGAAGGCGACGATCCATTGGGCGTCGGCGGCGCATTCGCTGCTGGCCGAGGTGCGCGTGTACAATCCGCTGTTCACGAAGCCCGATCCAGCCGGCGGCGCGGAGTTCGCGAAAGACCTCAACCCGAACTCGCTCGAACTGTTAAGCGACGCGCGTGTCGAGCCCGCGCTTAGCAAGACGGAGATCGGCGTGCCCGTGCAGTTCGAACGCCAGGGCTATTTCTGCCCTGACACGGACAGTGCGCCGGGCAAGTTGGTATTCAATCGCACCATTGGCCTGCGCGACACCTTCGCGAAGGATTTGGCGAAGGGCTGACCTTGTCGTGGGCGCGACTGCGCTCCTTTAGAACGGATCGAGAAGCGTCAGAAACAGACAGAGGCTGGAAGCGGACAGACCCACGGATCATTCGCCGAATGGGGGCGGGACATCCGCCGAATAAATCGGCTCGAGTTCGCAACTTTTCCTCTGGTCTTGGTTGTAATTCGACGTCGTATCGCCGTCCGGGCCCGCGAAACAAGCCGCAAAAATCTATCGGCCAAAAGCTCCGGACATCAATCCGTCGGGGCTTCCGAACTTTGGGGCTCCGGCTTGGGCGTGTCGTCCTTTTTGTCGTTCTTTGGACGAGCCGCTTCCTCCTGCTGTGCCTTCAACCACTGCGCATATTTTGGGTCGTCGGGCCTTGGAGGTGCCGAGCTTGGCAGGCCGCCCATCCAGGTTGGTATCAAATCAGAGATTGTCGCGGTTGCGCGCGATTTCACGTCACGCAGGCCCTCATCGAGAACGCCGCATCCTCCCAAACCGAGGGCAATGCAAAGAATCAGAGCACGCGGGGGGCATAAGTCGATTATTGGCAAGTGCAACCTGGGTGCCGGTCGATGTTGCGTTGCGGATGTTCTAGACGTTGCGAACATCCGTGACAACGGAGGTAGTCATGTCAGTCTCTCGGGACTTAGAAGGCCCGATTCACGATCTCATGCAGATGGAAAAGAAGCCGGTAGGGGCGGCGTGGTCATTCGACACCGGGCGCGGCTCTGCCGCGCTCGGGAGGTCACACTTTCGTATCAGGAATGCGTGAGACGCGCTCTGTGAACGACCCCTGTTTTTGCAATTTCCATCGTCCAATAGCGGACGCCCGATCGCGACACTGCTGAGGCAATGGCTCTGCACCCGGGCAGGAGCATGTTAGCCGCATGAGGCGGCGAGGCCAGCCACATCGCGATGGCTTGAGCCTTCGTTGAGACGCCATGCGCGACGTTCTCTGCTTTTGCACCTCTTGCGGCGCGCGTCTCAAATCCCGCGTGGTCCATCATGTCTCGTTGCGCCATGCTGTTGGAGTGCTCTTGCGCCAGCTTTTGCATAAGTGCGCAATCGCCTTCGGCATGCGCCGTACTCAAGCTCATGAGCAAGGCAACTACGGCAACCAGCTGAGCTCTCATCTCGAGTTCTCCTTTCCGCTGCGCGGCGGTTTTTTGATCCGTAGGGTGTCCGCTGGCGAGTAAACGCGACCTTTCCGGATAACCTCAAGATGGAATCGATGCGGGTGCTGCGAATGCGACTGACATCCACGAGCAGCGCAACCATCCTCGGCAAACCATCGGAAAAAGGATGCGCGGCGCGACGACTTTGCGCCGGACGGGTGAGGGTTCGATACGTCCGTCACGCATCCGCCCGGCTATGACTGGCCCTGGGCGCGAGAGAACGCCACACCGCAAATGGGGGACTTGGAAACCGGCGACTGACTCAGTACCGCCTGAACAAACCCGCCAGCTTGCCTTGGATGCGCACGCGGTTCGGCGGGAGGATCCGCACCTCGTAGGACGGATTCGCCGGCTCGAGCGCGATGGACGCGCCGCGGCGGCGGAAGCGCTTTAACGTTGCCTCCTCGTCGTCGATCAATGCGACGACGATGTCGCCGGTCTCCGCCACTTCGGAGCGGCGGATCAGCGCAATGTCGCCGTCGAGAATGCCGGCCTCGATCATTGAATCGCCGCGCACTTCGAGCGCGAAGTGCTCGCCGGCCGAGAGCAGGTCGGGCGGCATGTTGATGACGTGACTGCGCTGCTGGATGGCCTCGATCGGCGTGCCCGCCGCGATGCGGCCCATCACCGGCACCGCGATCGGGCGCCCGCCGCCTTCGTCCACCGCGCCCGGGCGGACGCGGCCGAGGTCACCCTCGATGACGCTCGGCGTGAAGCCGCGCGAGCGGCCGTTGCCGAGTCCGTGACCGACCGATTCAGGCAGCTTGATCACCTCGATCGCCCGCGCCCGGTTCGGCAGGCGGCGGATGAAGCCGCGCTCCTCGAGCGCCGTGATCAACCGGTGGATGCCCGACTTGGAGCGAAGATCGAGCGCGTCCTTCATCTCGTCGAAAGAGGGAGGTACGCCGGCTTCCGTCAAACGCTCGTGGATGAAACGCAGGAGTTCGAACTGCTTGCGCGTGAGCATAGGCATCTCTCCCCGGCGCGCGCGCCCAGCGGCAGCCGCGCTTCGAAACAAATCAAGAACGGACACTATCCGTTCGTTATGTGTTCTGCAACCTTTTAATTTGGAGTGAACGCGCCAAAAGCCGGCTAACGAGCGAATTTGAGGATGTCGCAGCGCGAGCCGGTGGCAGCCGCGGGCGCATGCGGCGGCCGAATCACGAGGCAGCCGGCGTCCGACAGCGGGGCCATCAGCGAGGAGTCTTGGACAGTGACGGGAGTTGCGATTTCGCCATCCGGCCCCTGCGTCAGCACGGCGCGCATGTAATCCTCGCGTTCGTCGTTCTCGGACAGATCGCGGGCGAGAATCGCGCGCTGGCGCACATGCTCGATATCGCTACGGCCGGCGAGCTTCCGTATCAGCGGCACGAGAAAAAGGAAGCTGCACACATAGGCGGATACGGGATTTCCAGGCATGCCGAGCACCTGCATGCGTCCGAGTCGACCGTGCATCATTGGCTTGCCGGGGCGCAGCGCGACCCGCCAGAACGACAGGTCCATGCCCTCCGAGCGCAGAGCGCGCTGCACCAGATCGTGCTCGCCGACGGAGGCGCCGCCGGTCGTCACCAACACATCCGCCCCCCAATCGCGCGCAGACCGCATCAACTCGACAATGTGCTCGACACGGTCGCGCGCCACTCCGAAATCGCGCGCCTCGGCGCCTTCGATGCGCGCAAGCGCCGTCAGCCCAAATCCGTTGGAATAGACGATCTCCCCGGGTTTGGGATCGCTGCCCGGCGGCACGAGCTCGTCGCCGGTGCCGACGACGGCGACTTTCGGGCGGCGGTGTACGGCAAAGCGTGCGTGATTCATCGACGCCGCGAGCATCAGGTCGCGGTCGCTGAGACGCGTCCCGCGGGTGAGCAGGACCTGTCCCTGGCTGAAGTCGATCCCCTTGCGGCGGATGTTCTTGCCTTGAATGCCAGAGCGCTCGATGACGACGCGCTCGCCTTCGCGGCGGGTCACTTCCTGAATGACCACGCAATCGGCGCCTGCCGGGATCAGGCCGCCGGTGAAGATGCGCGCGGCCTGTCCGGCTTTCACGTCACCGTCGAAGGGATGTCCGGCGGCGACTTCGCCGATTAGGTCGAGCGTCACCGGGGCTTGTGTCACGTCGTCGGCGCGGACGGCATACCCATCCATCGCTGAGACATCCGCCGGCGGCTGTGTCCGCTCGGCGGCAAGATCCTCGGCGAGAACGCGGCCGAGCGCCTCATCGAGCGCGACCGTCTCTGTGCCGAACGGAGCGGCGTCCGCCAGCACACGCTGCAGAGCCTCGCTGACTGGCATCAAACTCAACGCTGATCCTCCGCACGCCAGGTACCGGACTTGCCGCCTTGTTTTTCCAACAGGCGGATGCCTTCGATACGCATTCCTTTCTCGATCGCCTTCACCATGTCGTAGATGGTGAGGCAGGCGACCGACACCGCGGTCAGCGCTTCCATCTCGACGCCCGTCTGCCCGGTAACCTTCACGGTCGCTTCCACAAGGAAGCCCGGCAGCGCGTGCTCCGGATCGATCTCGATTTCGACTTTCGTGATCGGCAGCGGGTGGCAGAGCGGGATCAGTGAATGCGTGCGCTTGGCCGCCATGATGCCGGCAAGCCGAGCGGCGCCGAGCACGTCTCCTTTCAGCGCATTGCCGGCGATCACCGCGTCGAGCGTCGCTTTGCGCATGATGACCTTGCCCTCGGCGCGCGCGATGCGCTCCGTCTGCGCCTTGCCAGAAACGTCGACCATGCGCGCCTGCCCGCGCTGATCGAGATGGCTGAGCGGCGCAGCCGGCGAGGGGACCTTTTTGCTGCGCTGAGCCATTGCGGACTATCCGGTGGTCACAGGCGTGCGGGCGAGCAAAGCGCGCGTTGCGGCCGCCACATCCGTCTGCCGCATCAGACTTTCGCCGATCAGAAACGTGTTGATTCCGACGCCCGAGAGGCGGGCGAGGTCGGCCGGCGTATAGAGGCCGCTCTCACCGACGACGATGCGGTCTTTCGGTACGCGGGGCGCGAGGCGTTCGGACACGGCGAGGCTTGTCTCGAAGGTGCGGAGGTCACGATTGTTGATCCCGACCAACTTCGAGTGACACTTTAACGCGCGCTCAAGCTCATCTTCTTGATGAACCTCAAGCAAGACGTCCATCCTGTGTCCAAATGCAGCACTTTCGATCTCGCGAGCGGCGGTATCGTCGACCGCCGCCATTATGATAAGGATGCAATCCGCGCCGAGCGCGCGCGACTGCACAACCTGGTACGGCTCGTAGATGAAATCCTTGCGCAGAGCGGGCAGCGTGGTCGCGTCGCGAGCCTGCGCCAGGAATTCCGGCCGACCCTGGAACGACGGCGCATCGGTGAGCACGGACAGGCACGCTGCGCCGCCTTGCTGGTATGCCCGCGCCAGCGAGGGTGGGTCGAAATCGGCTCGGATCAGTCCCTTAGACGGGCTCGCCTTCTTGATCTCGGCGATGAGGGCGTAGTCGCCGCCGGCAAGCCTGCCCTCGATCGCGCGGGCGAAACCGCGCGGCGGCGCGGCCGCCTTTGCTTCGGCTTCGAGTACGGACAGTGGCTTCTCGCGTTTGGCGGTGGCGATCTCGTTGCGCTTGTACGCCTCGATCTTTTTCAGGATGTCGGCCATCACGACACGGTTTTATTGGAGACCGCGATCAGGCGGTCGAGGCGACCTTCCGCCTCACCGCTGTCGATCGCCTTGGCCGCCAAGGCGGCGGCTTCTTTGAGGTCGCCCGCCTTGCTGGCGACGATCAGTGTCGCAGCAGCGTTGAGGATGGCGACGTCACGGAACGGCCCGGGCTTGCCTTTCAACACATCGAGCAGCGCGGCCGCGTTGTGCGACGCGTCCCCGCCGCGCAAGGCCTCCGGCTTGGCGCGCCGTAGACCGGCGTCTTCTGGCACGATTTCGAAGGTGCGCACCTTGCCGTCCTTCAATTCGGCGACGCTGGTCGGCCCCGACGTCGTGATCTCGTCGAGTCCGTCCGAGCCGTGCACTGCCCAGACGCGCTCGGAGCCGAGATTGTTCAACACCTGCACCATCGGCTCGATCCAGTGCCGCGAGAAGGTGCCGACCATTTGCCGCTTCACGCCCGCCGGATTGGACAAGGGACCGAGCAGATTGAAGATCGTGCGTGTGCCGAGTTCGACGCGCGTCGGTCCCACGTTCTTCATCGCCGGATGATGCGCGGGCGCAAACATGAAGCCGATCCCGGAATCGCGGATGCACAGGCCCACCTGCTCGGCGTTCAGATCGATGTTCACCCCGAGCGCCTGCAGCACGTCCGCCGCGCCAGACCTGGATGAGAGCGCGCGGTTGCCGTGCTTGGCGATCGGCACGCCAGCGCCCGCCACTATGAAAGCGGCGCAGGTCGAAATGTTATACGACCCCGACGCATCGCCGCCCGTGCCGACGATGTCGACCGCATCTGGCGGCGCCTTCACCGACAGCATCTTTGCACGCATGGTCGTGACCGCGCCGGTGATCTCGTCGACGGTCTCGCCGCGCACGCGCAGCGCCATCAGGAGTCCGCCCATCTGGGACGGCGTCGCTTCGCCCGACATCATGCGGTCGAAGGCGGAGGCCGCTTCCGCGCGCGAAAGATTCGCACCGGTCGCCACCTTGGCGATAAGCGCTTTGAATTCGTCGGCCATGCTGCTCCTTAGCCGGCCGCGCGCAGGCGCCGGTTCTGCGCGTTCCATGCCGTGGCGAGATCGAGAAAGTTCTTCAACAGGCGAGGGCGATTGGCCGACGCGATGCTTTCGGGATGGAATTGCACGCCGTGCACCGGCAAATGCGCGTGCCGAAGTCCCATGATGACGCCGTCGGTGGTCTCGGCATTGACCAGAAGATTACGCGGCAAGCTCGCCCGGTCGACCACCAGCGAATGATAACGCGTCGCCGGAAAGTCTCCGTCGATGCCGGCGAACACGCCCGAGCCGTCGTGTCGTATCTGCGACAGCTTGCCATGCATCTGCACCGCGGCGCGCACGACTTTGCCGCCGAACGCCTGCCCGATTGCCTGATGGCCCAGGCAGACGCCGAGCAACGGGATTTTGCCCGCGCTCTTCGCGATCAGGTCGAGGCAGATGCCGGCTTCGTTCGGCGTGCACGGCCCAGGCGAAAGAACGATCGCGTCGGGATCGGCCGCGATCACCGCGTCCACGCTGATCTTGTCGTTACGTTGCACGACGACGTTCGCGCCCAGCCCGCCCAGATCATGGAACAGGTTGAACGTGAAGCTGTCGTAGTTGTCGATCAGGACCAGCATATTGCGCCAAAACCTTGTGCCGGTCTTACAGGCGGCGGCGGAGCGGGGTCAAGCAGACTACCGCGGGGGCTCGAGCTCGGGCAGCGGCACCATGTCCCTGAGTTGCCTATCGATTTCCTCCGGCGTGAGCGCCTTTTCGGGCGTGCGGGTAAGGTCGGAGGCGCGCTCACCGACATGCACCAGCGCCGGTATCGCCAGCACCGCCGCGAGCAGAAGCCATTGCGCGGCGAGGAAGGGCATGAGTGCCCGCACGAACGGCCGGAACGGCGACGGGTCCTTCGCTGCGCCGCGCACCATCATCAGCGCGTAACCGAACGGCGGCAGCAGGAAACTCGACTGCAGTGTCAGCAAGAGCAGCACCGAGACCCAGCGCGCATCCGCCACCCGGACCAGCAGCGGCGGGATGAGGATCGGCACAATCACGAAGATGATCTCAAAAGCATCGAGCACAAAGGCGCACATCCCGACAACGGCGAGGACGACCGCGACTGCTCCGGCGTCGCCGCCGGGAATGCCACCGACGAGATTATCGACGAGGTGGTCAATGCCGAGCAGCCGCAGCACCAGAGTGAAGGTCGTCGCCGCGACCAGAAGGAAGAACAGCGCGCCGGTGATCGCCATCACGTCGTGCAGCAGTGAGCGGAGCACAGGAAACGTGAGGCGCCGGCTGACAAAGCCTGCGAGCAGCAATGCCGTCGCACCCATCGCCGCCGCTTCGACGGCATAGAAATAACCCGCGGCGACTCCGCCGAGCAGCAGCAACAGTGCGGCCAGCGAAAATCCGGCGAGCAGACCTTGCTGCCAGTTCACGGATGCCGCGGAGTGCGAGCGTTTGATGCGGCTTCCGACGATCCACGCGATAACGACACAAACTACGAAGCAGATCCCGGCCGGCACCAGCGCGGCATGGAAGATGTCTTGCGTGTTGATGACACGGTCGCTGCGGCCGGTTTGCGTGACCGCGACCGTGTGCGCCGACAGCATCGCATCGCTGAGCAGGATCAACACGAGCGATGGCGGCACCAGCACGCCCAGTGTGCTTGCGACGGCGACGGCCGCGTCGCGCGTCGCCGCCGGCACGCCATCGGCCGAAAGCCGCGGAGACATCACGCGCGAAAGCCCGAGCACGCTCGCACCGACCGAGCCGTTCATCGGCCCCAACAGCGCGCCGAGGACCATGCCCGACGCGAGCGGCGCGCCGGACGACCGTGGCAGCAGTGAATTGCACGCGCGATAGAGCGCGTCGGCGACCGGCAGGCGATCGAGCAGCAGTCCCATCGTGACGTAGAGCGGCAGTGCCTGCAGCAGGTCGTTCTCGAACAGATTAATCAGCCGTCCCGGCAGCGCCGACAACACGGCCGGCGGAATTGTTCCGCTCGCAACGCCGAGCAGCGCGCCCAATGTCGCCGCCGTAATCAGAACGACGGCAGCGGGCAGGCCGGTGCCGGCGATTCCAGCTCCGACCAGCACCAGCAGGACGACGCCGGTCCATTCCATCAAACGTCGTCCTGCGGCATCGGCTGCGCGACCAGGACGAGCGTTTGGGCGAGCACCATCAACGCCATGACCCAGACCGCGAGCTTGATCAGGAAGTAGCCGGGATTTGCCGTGTCCGGGAAAGCTTCGAACGCGGCGACGGAGGACAGCACTGTCGGTTTGCTCGCGACGAGGACGAAGGCGGCCCAAGGCACGAGGCCAAAGAGCGCACCGGCTTTCCGCAGCATGTGGCGTATGCGCGGACTGTAGTGCTGCGCGAGCGCGTCGGCCGCGAGGTGCGTACCGGCGCGCGTTGCCGCCGTGATGCTCGCGGCGACGAACAGGGCGAAGAAGATCTGGCCGAGATCGTTCGCCTCGCGCGAGCAGCAGCGCACGAGATCGCGCAGCGGCCATTGCAGGAACAGCAGTAAAACGAGGGGCAGCGCGAGCCACTGCATCGCACCCATCGTGGCGCCGAGCATGCGGTCGAGCCGCGCAATCATATTGCTTCCCCCGATTTGCACCAGAGGCTAACGGTACGCAGACATCGCGCACAAGCCTGACGCGCGCAAATTACTGCCCGCGCTTGGCGGCGCTTGCGAAGCGGCGCGCCTCTTCCGCCGCGCGGAACAGCGCCTTCGCCTTGTTCACGCATTCCTGCTGCTCGGCACGCGGATCGCTGTCTGCGACGATGCCGGCGCCAGCCTGCACGTACATCGTCCCGTCCTTCACCAACGCGGTGCGCAGCACGATGCAGGTGTCCATCGTGCCGCCAGCGGAGAAATAGCCGACGCAACCGGCGTAGAGTCCTCGTTTGTCTTTCTCCAATTCGTCGATGATCTGCATCGCGCGCACTTTTGGCGCGCCGGACACGGTGCCCGCCGGAAACCCCGCTGCGAGCGCATCGAGCGCGTCGTATTTGGCGTCGATCCTACCTTCGACATTCGACACGATGTGCATCACATGGCTGTAGCGCTCGATGAAGAATTGATCTGTCACGCGCACGCTGCCGACTTCCGCGACCCGGCCGACGTCGTTGCGCCCGAGATCGAGCAGCATCAAGTGCTCGGCGCGCTCCTTCGGGTCGGCAAGCAGTTCATCTTCCAGTGCCTTGTCCTCGTGCGGAGTTGCGCCACGCGGTCGCGTGCCGGCGATCGGGCGGATCGTGACCTTTCCGTCAGCGGCCTTGACCAGGATTTCGGGACTCGAGCCGGCGATGGCAAATCCGCCGAAGTCGAGGAAATACAAATACGGCGACGGATTGGTACGCCGCAGCGCACGATAGAGCGAGAACGGCGGCAGCGAGAATGGCGCCTCGAACCGCTGCGCGAGCACGATCTGGAACGCGTCCCCCGCCGCGATGTACTCCTTCGCGCGTAACACCATCGCGCGATAATCGTCCGCGTTCGTGTTGGAGCGCAGCTCCGCCTCGATCGGTCCGACCGCGGCTTCGGACAGCGATTTGTCGAGTGGCCGGTCGAGCAGGTCGACGACACGCGTCAGTCGTTCGACCGCGCGCCCGAGCGCCGCGCGCGCATCGACACCCGCCTCCGGTCTCACCGGCGTTACGACCGTCATCAGGTCCTTCACCGTGTCGAATACGACGATCAGGGTCGGCCGCAGCATCACGGCATCGGGGATGCCGACCGGATCGGGCTTCTGCGCGGGCAGATGCTCCATCTGCCGCACCATGTCGTAGCCTATGTATCCGAACACTCCGGCCGCCATGGGTGGCAGGCTGTCGGGCAAAGCGATACGGCTTTCCGCGATCAGGGCGCGAAGGGACGTGAGCGGCGGTTCGGGACAGGGCTCGAACACGTCGGCGCGGGTACGCGCGTTGCGATTGATTTCCGCCTTGTCACCTTGAGCGCGCCAGATCAGATCAGGCTCGAGGCCGATGATCGAATATCGCCCGCGCGAGGCGCCGCCCTCGACCGACTCGAGCAGAAAGCTCTGCTTCTCGCCGCCGAGTTTCAAAAACGCCGAGACCGGCGTCTCCAGATCGGCGACTAGGGTTGTCCATACGACCTGCGCTTCGCCGCGCGCGTAACGGCCGGCAAAGACGTCCTCCGACGGTTCGACCTGCATGGCCTATTGTTGTTCGGTCGGACCGCCGATGGCCTGGTTCATCGCGGCCTCGTTGCGCGTCACGCCGAGTTCGATTGCAAGCCGCGTCAGGTATTCGGCGATCAGATCGTCGGCATAGGAGTTCTGCAGGACCGTCTTGAGTTGTGCACTTTGGATCGGATCGGAGGACGGGTCGGTCACTTGCGTGACTTGGAAGACGTAGCGTTCCGTCGGGTTTGCGCCTTCCGCGACGCCGAAGCCGTCCTTTGCAGTATTGAAGACCGCTTGGCCAAGCGAAGGCGGCGTGTTCGCTGCAGGCTTGTTTCGCTGCAGGCCGGATGCCTTCTGAATAGTGAGACCGTGTTCGCTCGCGACCTGCGCCAGCGGCGTGCCGGCTTTCAGCTTTGCGAGCATCTGGTCGGTCAGCTCGGTGAGGTGCTTCGCGATCTGCTCGGCGCGCCAGCGTGCCTCCACCTCGGGTCGCACTTCCTCGAGCGTGCGCTCGCGCGAGGGCGTGATGCCGGCAACGTCGTAATAGACGAAACCGCCGGTCGGCAGCGTGACCGGCTCGTTGTCGACGCCGACGTCGCTGGTGAAGACCGAATCGATCAGGTTTGGCGGCATGTTCTGCAGCGCTGCGACCGGCTGGCCCTTGGGATCGCGCCCGGAGCGGTCGACGGCTTCGACTGTGATCAATTTCAGCCCGAGCTTGTTCGCCGCCTCCGCGAGCGTCGCGCCGCTTGCGCGCTCATCTTCGACCTTGTCGCGCAGTTCGCCCAGAGCGCCGCGCGCGCGCTGCTCGGCAAGCGTCTGTTTGATCTGCGGCGCGACCTGCTCGAACGAGACATTCTCGCCGGGCTCGATCTTGCTGACCATCACCAGCGCCGTCCCGAAGCGGCCTTTGATCGGCTCGCTCACTTTGTCGACCGGCAGCGAGAAGGCAGCGTCCGCGATCGCCGGATCGACGACCTGGCTCTTGCTCAAAAGCCCCAGATCGGTGTCGGAGGGCTTGAAGCCGTGTTTCTCCGCGACTTGCTGGAAGGTCGCACCGGCCGCGATCTCCTGCAGCGCGGCCTGCGCTTGAGCGGCTTCAGGAAACACGATCTGGTGCACGTCGCGCTTCTCCGGCCTGCCGAATTGATCCTTGTGCGATTCGAAATAGGCTTTGGCGTCGGCGTCGCTGACATCGCCGGGCTTGGCGACATCGGTCGGCGAAAGCGATAGCAGCGTGATCTTGCGAGATTCGGGTGCGCGGAATTCGGCTTTGTGCTCGTCAAAGAATTTCGCGACCTCGTCGGGCATCGGCGACGGCACGTTGGCAGCCTGCGCCGGACCGAGCGCGATGTACTCGATATCGCGCTTCTGGTTCTGGAATTGATTGAGCGCGGTCAACGCAGCTTCCGGGACCTGGAGATCGCCGCCGACCGTCTGTGCGATCTGCCGCCGCAGCATGTCGTCGCGCTGCTGCGCCACGAAGCGCGGCTCGGTAAAGCCGAGGTCGCGGATGAGCTGCGCGAAGCGTGCCGGATCGAATTGGCCGTTCGGCCCCTGGAACGCGGGGTTGCTCCTGATCCGCTGCGCGATTTCCTCATTGGACAGGCCGAGGTGCAGTTTGCGTGCCTGCTCATCCAGCGCGGTCTGCGCGATCAGCTGCTGCAGAAAACGCGGACCCAAACCCATGGCGCGCGCCTGATCTGGCGTGATCACGCGGCGCGCCTCGCGGCTGAGGCGCTGAAGCTGGTCGTTGTAGTACTGCCGGAACTGCTCGATCGAAATGTCGGTGCTGCCGACGGTAGCGACGGAGTTCTGCCCGAAGCCGCCGCGGAAAATGTCGCCGATGCCCCAAATCGCGAAGCTGATGACCAGGACGCCCATGACGGACGCCATGATGGCTTTGCCGAGCCAGGTCGAAGAGGCCTTGTGGATGTTTCGAAGCATCGCGAGTTCGCTGAATCTCTTGCCGTTTCCGAATATTCGGGGGGAGCGGTGCCCTTTTAAGCTCCCGCTTCCGGCGCCGCAACAGGCGCGGCTTGCTGGCGCGGAACACGCCGCTCTGCTAACCGCAGGCGACGGGAGTACTGGTGATGGCAGCATCGCAAATCCGTCCGCTGGTCGCGGGCAACTGGAAGATGAACGGGCTTTCCGGCTCGAATGGCGAGTTTGAGAAGATCGTGGGTGGGGCCGCGCGGCTGGCGGGGAGGGCCGACCTGATGGTCTGCCCGCCGTTCACGCTGATTGCGCGCTTTGCCAGCACCGCAGGAGCGGTGGCGGTGGGCGGCCAAGACTGTCACCCGCAGCCGTCCGGCGCGCATACAGGCGACATCGCGACCGAGATGCTCGCCGATGCGGGCGCGAGGGCGGTAATCGTCGGCCACTCCGAGCGTCGCGCCGACCATCACGAGAGCGATGCACTCGTGCGGGCGAAAGCTCTGGCCGCCTGGCGCGCCGGGCTGACGGCGATCGTTTGCGTCGGCGAGACGCGCGCGCAGCGCGAGGCGGGCGAGACTTTGCGGGTGGTCGGTGGCCAGCTTGCCGGCTCGCTTCCGGAGGGTGCGACGGGTGCGAACCTCGTTGTCGCCTATGAGCCCGTCTGGGCGATCGGCACAGGTCTTACGCCGACGCCAGCCGATGTTGCCGAGGTGCATGGCTTCATCCGCCGGACGCTGTCGGAGCGCTTCGGCGCGGGAGGTGCGAAGATCCGGATTCTGTATGGTGGATCGGTCAAGCCCTCGAATGCGCGGGAACTTCTCGGCGTAGCCGATGTGAACGGTGCTCTGGTCGGCGGCGCGAGCCTGAAGGCAGACGATTTCCTCGCCATCGCCGCCGCCTATCTCTGAGGCGGCCGAGAGTAGAAAAGCCGCAAAGCATCGTGTAGAGAGCCCCCCGCCGCCCTATATGGGCGGGAAGGGCCCCATCGGCCTTTCGGCTCTCAACGGATTTCAAGCTCATGCAGCAAGTCGTTCTGGTCATCCACCTGATGCTGGTGCTCGCCCTCATTGGCGTGGTGCTGCTGCAGCGCTCGGAAGGCGGCGGTCTGGGTATTGGCGGCGGAGGCGGGTTCATGACCAGCCGCGGCACGGCGAACGTGCTGACCCGCGCGACCGCGATCCTCGCTGGCCTGTTCTTCGTGACCAGCCTCATTCTGTCGATCCTCGCGGGCTACAACCGCCAGCCCTCGTCCATCCTGGGCGGAGGCGGCACGACGGCCCCGGCGGCACCCGGCGCGCCGGCGCAACTCCCGGCCGGCGGCCTGCTGAACCGGCTCGGCGGTGCGCCATCCGGCTCAAACGCGCCAGCACAACCGGCCGCTCCGGCCCAGCCGGCCGGGCCCAGCGTTCCGCAGTCGCGGTAAGCCGACCTTTTTCGCCGCTTTGGCGATGCCGCGCGGGAGCAATCCGCGTGGCTCAGATTCATGTTGAGCGGAATGGTACAACTATACCAGACACAGCGGGTTTTCCCGGCTGCGCACAGGCGCGGGCAGGGCATGCGCTTTTTGCTCTCGTCGAATCGATTCGGTCGGGCTAAAGGTTAGGTCCCATGGCGCGGTACATTTTCATCACCGGCGGCGTGGTCTCCTCACTCGGCAAGGGTCTCGCATCAGCAGCGCTCGGGGCGCTGCTGCAGGCGCGCGGCTACAAGGTCCGACTGCGCAAGCTCGACCCCTATCTCAACGTCGATCCCGGGACGATGTCGCCGTATCAGCACGGCGAGGTCTTCGTCACGGATGACGGTGCCGAGACCGATCTCGACCTCGGTCACTACGAGCGCTTTACCGGACGTCCTGCGACGCGGCAGGACAACATCACCACCGGCCGCATCTACCAGGACATCCTGACCAAGGAACGCCGCGGCGATTATCTCGGCGCGACCATCCAGGTCATTCCGCACGTCACCAACGCGATCAAGGATTTCGTTCGTGACGGGAATGACGGCTTTGACTTCGTGCTCGTCGAAGTCGGCGGCACAGTCGGCGACATCGAAGGCCTGCCGTTCTTCGAAGCGATCCGCCAGCTCGGCAACGACCTGCCACGGCATCACGCGGTCTATGTCCATCTCACGCTGCTGCCCTTCATTCCCAGCGCGGGCGAATTGAAGACCAAACCGACGCAACACTCGGTTAAGGAATTGCGCTCGATCGGCATCCAGCCGGACATCCTGCTCTGCCGCACCGACCGGCCAATTCCGGAGAGCGAGCGGCGCAAGCTCGCGCTGTTCTGCAATGTGCGCGAAAGTGCAGTGATCGAAGCGCGCGACGTCGACAACATCTACGCCGTGCCGGAGGCCTATTCCGCGCAGGGGCTCGATCGCGAGGTGCTCGCCGCGTTCGGCGTCGAGCCGCGGCAGGCGCCGGAGATGGATCAGTGGCGGCTGATCAACGAGCGCGTCCGCAACCCGGAAGGCGACGTGACCATCGCCATCGTCGGCAAGTACACGGGCATGAAGGATGCCTACAAATCGCTGATCGAGGCGCTCTCGCACGGCGGCATCGCCAACAAGGTGAAAGTCAATCTCGATTGGATCGAGTCGGAGGTGTTCGAGAGCGAGGACCCGGCGCCCATGCTCGAGCACGTCAACGGCATTCTGGTGCCGGGCGGCTTCGGGCAGCGCGGCGCGGAAGGCAAGATCAAGGCGGCGCAGTTCGCGCGTGAGCGGCACGTGCCGTATTTCGGCATCTGCTTCGGCATGCAGATGGCCGTGCTTGAAGCAGCGCGCAATCTTTGCGGCATCGCGGACGCCAATTCGACCGAGTTCGGCCCCACGCCCGAGCCCGTCGTCGGCCTGATGACCGAATGGCTGAAAGGCAACGAGTTGCAGAAGCGTGGGGCTAACGGCGATCTCGGCGGCACGATGCGGCTCGGGGCCTATCCAGCGACCCTGTCGCGCGGCAGCCGCGTTGCGGAAATTTACGGCAGCACCGAAATTTCCGAGCGTCACCGCCACCGCTACGAGGTCAACACCACCTATAAAGGGCGCCTCGAGCAGCGGGGTTTACGTTTCTCCGGCATGTCGCCGGATGGCATCCTGCCAGAGATAGTCGAGTACGACGATCATCCCTGGTTCATCGGCGTGCAATACCATCCGGAATTGAAATCGCGCCCATTCGCTCCGCACCCGCTGTTCTCGTCGTTCATCGGCGCGGCGGTCGAGCAGAGCCGCCTGGTGTAAGGGCACCGACTGACTAAAAATCGGGCCGGCGTTCGTCCCAGAGTTGGGCGGGGCGCCGTGATTTGCCGTCAGCCACGTCAGTTTCGGCGGAGCCGCCAACTCGGCGCACGGGTCGCAAGCTTTGGCACCTCGGGGGTTGCGTGCCTGGTCGGCGCGGTGGCAACCACGATGTTATCGCATGATGTCGAACCGAGAGTCTGATCCGCTCAACTCGTGACTTTTTTATAGTCCGGTTCCGACACCACGCGGAGATCTTCTCAGTTGGTGACGCGGTTCACAAACCGAAGGCGTAAAGATTGCCATCGTCTGAGCCAACGAAGACCTCGTCGTGAGCAACCGACGGAGCAGATATTATGCCGGCGCCTGTGGCGAAGCTCCACAATTTGGTACCCGTGTGGGCGTTCAATGCATACAACGACTTATCAAACGAGCCGACATAAGCGACACCATTGGCAACACACGGGGAGGAATCTACGAGGTCGCCAGTCGTGAAGCTCCATCGCACTCCGCCTGTATTGGAATCGAGTGCATAGAGCGAATTATCCAAAGAGCTAAAGAATACTGTATCTCCTGCCAACGCCGGAGAGGAGAACTGTACGGGACCTATCGACGTCTCCCAAATCTGTGTGCCGGTGTCCGAGTCCAGGCAGTAAACGTTACCTCCCTGCGTTCCCACCCATACTCGGTCATCGCGAACGACTGGAGACGAGGTTACGTAATCACCCGCATCGAAAGCCCACCGTTTGTGACCGGAAGATTTGCGCAAAGCGTATAGATGATTGTCGCCGCCTCCACCTATGTAGATCGCCTCATCATCGACAACGGGTGATGAGAGAATGATCCCTGATGCTGGACGCGACCACTGAATTGCACCATCACTCTGTCGCAAGCTAGAAACGGCTGCCTGCCCACCAATGTAAAGGTGTCCGTCACTTAAAGTCGCGGAAGAAAAACGCACACCTCCAATGGTCGTCTTCCATTTGATCGTACCGCTGACTGCGTGGAGGGCATAAAGAATTCCGTCATTGGAACCGATGAACAGAACTCCTTCATGATATGCCGGCGACGAATCGATGAAAGCACCGGTGGTAAACTCCCAGGCAGCCGTACCTGTGCTTCGATGAAGGGCGAACACCTTATTATGAAAGTTTCCAAAAAATACATGCTCGGGCGTAACTGCAATGCCCGAAACGATGGAGCCGCCACTGGAGAATTCCCATTTCTTCTTCAAGCCGGCGACGTTGTGAGAAGAGAGCCCCTTTACTGACGGATTATCTCGGCGACCGCGTGCGTCAAAACCGCGCTGAGTCCAATTAGACATAATGTTCTCCCTGCCTTGCTATCCAGATCGCGAGTTAGGTCGCAGGCCGCGCAAATTATCCCTCGTCCCGAGCATAACGCGCGGTAGTGTTGAGCGACCAGTAAGAAGTATCGATGATTGGGAGCGGATCGATTGAACCGGGATCACGACGCCGTTCGTGTTTGGTATCTGGATTTCATTGAAACGATGCCACTCCTTGGCAGCACGGGCTTTTCTGCCCGATCCCGCGGTTCATCCGGGTGGAGCGAGCACGATCAGTGGCTTAGGGTCATTGCCCACGGCAACTCGCGCCGGGGCGGGTCAAGAAATTACGATTGAAGGGCGCGGCGGGTCTTATCACTCGCTTCACACACTCGAAGCCGTAGCCGCCCGATCATCCCAGGACGGCGAAGGCGATCGCGCTTGGCCCTTGCCCGACAAGTATGGGTGTCCCGGCTTTGTTGGTCGAGGTCCGGATAGGGGTGAGCAGGTTGGCGCCTCCAGTCACATAGAGCGTCTTTCCGTTTGGAGTGATAGCGAGGGTAAACGGCTGGTGTGGGACCGGAATGGGAACCCCCACTGCGTTGGTCGCTACACGAATTGGTGTCACCGTGTCGCCACCAGAGTTGAGGACGTAGAGGGTCCGTCCATTTGGTGTGATGGCCATGTCAAAGGGTTGATGGCCCACCGGAATTGCAGGTAGCGGCGTGTTGGTGGCGGTGTGGATAGGCGTTACGGTGTCGTCTCCTTGGTTTGAGACGTAAGCCGTCTTGCCATTTTTGGTTATGACGATAGCAGCAGGGTTTTTACCGACCGGAATCGTTGGCCCTGCTGTGTTGGTCGGCACGTGGATGGGTGTGACCGTGGCATCATTCCGGTTGCCGACGTAGAGCGTTTTGCCATCGGGGGTAATGGCTGCAGAGTTGGGAAATCCCCCGACAGGGATGGCCGACTCGGCGGTGTTGGTCGACACCCGGATGGGTGTGACGGTGTTATCCTCAGCATTTACGGTGTAGACGGTCCTTCCGTTGGGTGTGATCACCAGTCGGGCAGGTGCCTTGCCAACCGGGACGTCAGTCAGTGGGCTGTTGGTCCTCACATGGATAGGGGTGACTGTGTTGGTGTTCCCGACGTATACGGTCCTGCCATTGGGTGTCACCACCATGGCGAACGGTTCGGCGCCCACCGGTATCGGTGGAAGGGCCGTGTTGGTGGCCGTGCGGATTGGGGTCACCGTGTTAAGTACGCCATTCGGAACATAGACGGTCTTCCCGTTTGGCGTGACGATGATCGACTGCGCTCCTCCTCCGATCAGGATAGGCGGGCCGGCCGTATGGTTCGCTGTATTGACCGGCGTCACCGCACCGGTCGTGATCGTGCCGGAAACCACATAAGCGATTACTCTACCCATCCCGACCTCCAGCTCGCGGGGCCGACGCCGCTAAGCCGCTTTTCTGGGTGCGGATATCGACCCTGGGTCCCGCGCGTCAATATAAAGTTTAACACGTGTGATGCTTCACTGGCCCGTTCTTATGCGCCTGATGAACTGGCATGACGCTTGCAAAGCCTCGGTGGCGAGGACCGATCATGCCGACACACATCGATTCGAGAGCGCTGGCGCGCTCAAATTCCAGCCGATTGGCTCAATTCATCGGCGCTCTGAACTCCGATGAACTGACAATTCTGCTCCTTTGGACGGCAATTGGCCTCGCAATTACTCTGTGCCTTGCCGCCTTTGGACTGGAGCCTGATGTCGCGCAAAGCTTGCTAATGCTCGGATAGCCTCGGCTAAATGATTGGCCGATCGTCTCAGACGAGCGCGATCAGTCGATGATGTGATAGCCGCCATCGACAAAAAGCGTTTCGCCCGTGATCAACCGCGCGCGATCATGCGCCAGAAACGCGGTCGCCACGCCTATGTCGTCGATGGTAACGGGCCGTCCAAGCGGCGCATTCGTTCTCGCCTTGTCGAGCAACTGGTCGATATCTTGAATGCCCGAAGCTGCGCGTGTTGCAAGCGGCCCCGGCGAAATCGCATGCACGCGGATGCCGCGCGGCCCGAGCTCTGCAGCGAGGTACCGTACGGCCGCCTCGAGACCGGCCTTGGCAACGCCCATGATGTTGTAGTTCTTCACGACCTTGCGGCTTCCGTAATATGTCATCGTGATGAGCGTGCCGCCGTCTGTCATCAGTGGCTCCGCAAGCTTCGCGATGCGAACGAACGACCAGCACGTCACGTCCATCGTCGACAGGAATCCGTCGCGCGCAATATCGACGACCCTGCCGCGAAGCGCTTCCTTCGGTGCGGATGCCAGGCAATGCACGACGAAGTCGAGCTTTCCCCATTTCGCAGCAATGGTGTCGAACACGGCCTCCATTTGCCCATCGATTTGTACGTTCATGGGCATGAAGATTGCCGCGCCCGCTTCCCGCGCCAGAGGCTCGACGTATTGCCGCGTGCGTTCTTTGGAGTAAGTGATGGCAAGCTCCGCGCCCAACGCCCTGAATACGCGCGCACAGCCCCAGCCGATTGACCGGTTATTTGCGATGCCGACGATGAGACCTCGCTTCCCTTGCAGCAGGGGAGCCTTGGCTACGGGAATGGGCATGAGAGTAGCTTCCTCGTGGGTCCGGCCATCTCGGAGGAGGGCTACCCAAACTAGGCGGTGTTCACGCCGCACAATAGCATCGGAGCAGGTAAAGCCGATGCGGTACCACCCAATTTTCGTTGTTCTCCTGATGATGATTTCGTCAGGTGCCGTGCAGGCCGCTGACCGGCTGACTCGCGAGTGCGAATTTGAAGTCAAAGCGCGCTATGCGTTCGGCAAGGAGCGAAACGATGACGCCCGCATGTGACTGCTTGAAACACCACCTCAAGCGCGCGTCGCTACCTTCGCTGAGAGTTATTAGCCCCCATTAGCCTGTGCCGCGTCTAGGTCCCCTCTACTTCTTAGAACAGACGTCGTTTGCATTCAGCTTGGGCCGATACGGGCCACAAATGGAAAATAACAGCTTGGTATTTATCAAGAACGCTTGACCTGTTTTCGAGGTGAGGTGATTCGCCTCACTTGCGCTCAGTGGCGCTTCCCCCGCGCCGGACACGCGGCACGCGCTTATGGCGGCAAATGACCCCAAGCGGACCTGCCTACACGCCAGAAAAACGGATAGCGGCTTTGGCCACGCCCACGGGGCAGGCCCTTGTGAGCACGGATAGGCTCACCGCGAACGCGACGGCGACCATCGTACACTTTGCCTTCGCCCGAGTGACGTAAATTACGGATAAATCCTCCGCACCTGCACGCGAATTTGTACAATGTTGTGTTGGAGATTATCTTGTTGGGCTGTGAGTAGTTGCGGACAACGCCAGTGAGCTAAATCAATGCAACCTTGCGGCGTATTGTTAAGATTTCATGGGGAGTCCTTCGGGGGAACGTATTAGTCGAACCGTCTGGAGGACCCTATGGTAAAAGGCATTGCTGCAATCGCTACCGTTGTGTTGCTATCGACAACATACGCAACGGCGCAAACACGAGTTATAAGAGAATGCGCCGAGGATGTAAGGGCAGCGTGTGGAGATGTAGCGCCGGGTGGCGGAGCCATCAGATCCTGCATTAACTCGCATCTCGCGGACTTTACCCAACCGTGTCAAGCCATATTGACGAGAGCTGCGACCGTTGCCAGCGAATGTCGGGGCGACATTGCAACGCTGTGTGGAAACGTGGTGCCAGGCGAGGGCAGAATTGAGGCTTGTTTAATGGCTCACCACCATTCACTCAGCCCAGGATGCATAGATCTCATCGGACGAACCGTGGGCATGGGCGAATAAACTAACGCGAGAAGTGCCTCCGCGTCATGGCTTGCATTGCAGGCTTCAGTGAGCCTGCGTTGGCGTTTTTGCGCTTACGAAAGCGTAAGAACACGCGTTAACGGCGTGTGCGTGGCCCGCACCACGATCAGACCCGCCGTTGCGCGCGATGGAACGGAGGCACTTGCGTCGTGTGATAAATCCCGTAACCGGATGAGCGATAGCAGCGCATAATCTATTTCAGGAAAGCCTTTGGTCACTGTGCTCACGCAGTGCCGAACGTGCGCTTTGGTACAAGGGTGAAAAGGGCGGGCGGCAACCATGTCTAGCCATACGATTGAGTCACCTCACTCCGCCCACTCACCCGCGAGCCTGCCAGCATTGAGTCTGGCCGCCCTCGGCGTCGTATTCGGCGACATCGGCACCAGTCCCCTGTACACGTTCAAGACCGTGATGGCCGCGACGGGGCGTTCGGAGCCGGCGGCAATTCTGGGTTCGTTGTCGCTGATCCTGTGGACGCTGATTATCGTTACGTCGGTGAAATACGTCACCATCGCGTTGCGCGTGGACAACAATGGCGAAGGCGGCATCCTCGCATTGATGGCGCTTCTGCGCAGGAAAGCCTCGGGGCGGCATCCTCTCCTGATATTCGTCGGTTTGTTCGGGGCGGCGCTCGTGTATGGCGATGCCGCGATCACACCGGCCATATCGGTCATGTCGGCAGTCGAGGGTCTGGATATCGTAGCGCCTCACCTGGGACGATACGTGCTGCCGATCACCGTCGTCGTCCTGGTCGCGCTGTTTTCGGCGCAATACCACGGCACTGAGCGCATCGGCCGGCTGCTGGGGCCGATCATGTTGGTCTGGTTCGCGACGATCTCGCTGCTCGGGCTGTGGGGGATATTGCAGCATCCCTCCGTCTTGTGGGCTCTCAATCCGGTTGTCGGCTTGCGCTACCTGTTTTCGGGCGGCGGGATCATCACCCTGCTCGTCATCGGCGGCGTTTTCCTGTGCGTCACCGGGGCGGAGGCGCTTTACGCCGACCTCGGTCATT
>Ga0207726_1000068_pt1 | contig 20122 bp, 19 predicted proteins | sample LuqExpMetageno40_FD_187798 | JGI IMG/M metagenome (GOLD analysis project Ga0207726, IMG submission 187798) | Tropical forest soil microbial communities from Luquillo Experimental Forest, Puerto Rico - Sample 40 (SPAdes) | ecosystem: Environmental > Terrestrial > Soil > Tropical forest ...
GTACGTTCGCGAACGGATGGCCGGCCGGAAAGCCGCGGCTCTCGAGCAGCATCAGTTCGTTGAAGCGGTCGAGAAAGTCGTCTTCCTCCGAAATACCCTGCCGCCGCCGCAGCGCGTAGGACGTCGCCGGATCGGTGCCCGGCGCGCGGCCGAGACCGAGATCGATGCGGCCCGGGTACAATGCCTCCAGCACCTTGAAGCGCTCGGCGACCATCAAAGGCGCGTGATTGGGCAGCATCACACCGCCCGAGCCGACCCGAATGCGCGAGGTCGCCGCAGCAATCTGTCCGATCATGATCTCCGGCGCGGAGCTCGCGATCGCCGGCATATTGTGATGCTCGGCAACCCAATAACGCGTGAAGCCAAGCGTATCCGCAAGTCGCGCCAGATCGAGCGAATTGCGTAACGCTTGCGCAGCCGTCGAGCCGGAGGCGACCGGTGATAGGTCGAGGATCGAGAGCGGGATCATCGGCTACATCTGGGCCGGAACGATGAAGGTGGCAAGCGGCGGGGGCTCCTCCCTTTCTCACACTGCGCTTCGTAGTTATCATCGCCCCGCTTCAGCACCGAAAGGACAGCCGTTGGCCTCGCTGACCGAATGGAAAGTACCTGTGGCTGCGCAGCCGCGATCCGAAGACTACGCTTTCGATCTCGAACGCGCGCTATCCTCGATCATAGGCGTGCACGCGCTCATTCCGTCCGACGCTTTCACCGCGGAGACGCTCGGCACCGAGCGTGCGGGCAACGGCGTGCTGATCGACAATGGGCTGGTGCTCACGATCGGCTATCTGATCACGGAAGCGGAAACGGTCTGGCTGCATCTCGGCGACGGGCGCGTTGTCGAGGGCCACGCGCTCGGCTTCGATTCCGAGACCGGCTTCGGGCTGATCCAGGCGCTCGGCCGCATCGACATTCCGGTGCTGCCGCTCGGCAATTCGCAAAAGGCGGACATTGGGGAGCGGGTCGTGGTCGGCGGGCATGGCGGGCGCACGCGTTCCGTCGCCGCGCACATCGCCGCCAAGCAGGAATTCGCCGGCTACTGGGAATACCTGCTGAACGAGGCAATCTTCACGTTCCCGGCGCATCCGAACTGGGGCGGAACGGGGCTGATTTCGCATACGGGCGAGTTGATCGGTATCGGCTCGCTGCAGCTCGAGCGCGAGCGGGAAGGCCGCAACGAACATTACAACATGATCGTCCCCATCGATCTGTTGCCCCCGATCCTCGACGACTTACGCCGTTTCGGCCGTGCGATGCGGCCGGTGCGGCCGTGGCTCGGCGTCTATTCGACGGAGATCGAGGACAAGGTCGTGGTCGTGGGGATCGCGCCAAACGGGCCGGCCTCGCGGGCGGAATTGAAAACGGGCGACGTGATCCTGGCGGCTGCAGGCGCGCGCGTGTCTAGCCTGGCGGAGCTTTATCGCCGGATCTGGTCGCTAGGGGAAGCGGGCGTCGAAGTGCCGATGACGCTCTACCGCGAAGGCGTCACCTTCGACGTGAGAGTGAATTCGTCCGACCGGGCGAAATTCTTGAAAGGGCCGAAATTGCATTGACCGCGGCGGCGCTAGTCTTCCTCGATCGAATCTACCCGCTTCGGATAGAAGGCGAGATGGCCGGCAATCTCCTGCACGGCCGGAAACGGCTTTTCGTAGCTCCACACCGCGTTTTCGGACGAACGGTCGCCGACGGCCAGCGTGAAATAGCTCGCCGTGCCCTTGTACGGACAGTGCGTGTGACGCCTCGTCCGCGTAAACGCGGTCATGTCCACGTCCTCGCGCGGAATATACTGAACGGGAGGATAACCCGCTTCATTCAGCGTGAGCGCGCGGCACGTATCGGCGATGACGCGCCCCGCGAAATGCACGCGCACATGGCGCCCGTTGCGTGTGATTGCGATCGGATGGTCGGGCCCCGGCGTTTTCATGGTTGCGCGATACCGTCGTTACTGCACGTTCGGCGACTTCTAGGTGTCCGAGCCGCACCGGTCGATGTCCGGCAGCGCCGACCTGCAAACGGCCGCCGGTTGATCAGGGCGCCGGAAAATCATAAAGCCGAGCGGGATTGCGGCTGAGGATCGAGCTGCGGTGTGCCGGGTTCGACGTCCAGTCAAGAAACAGATCGCGCAAGTGCAGCGCATCCGGCACCGGCCCTTCCGGGCGCGGATGCGGCCAATCCGAACCCCAGACCAGTACATCGGAATTAGCCGCGACCAGGCAATCGTGAAACGGTTTGGCCTCGAGATAGTCAGGAGCAGTAGCGCCGAGCCGATAGGTGCCCGAGAGCTTCGTCCACAGCCTGCCTTCACCGACGCCGCGCACCAGCGCCTGAAAGCCGGGATGATTGATCCCGTGCCGGTGCTCCATGCGGCCCATGTGATCAACCACCACGGGAAACGGCGCCCGCGCGAGCGCCTGCAAGAGGTCCGGCAGGTCGCGCGTGTCGATCCACAATTGCAAATGCCAGCCGAGGTCGGCCATCGTGCCGTACAGCGGCTCGATGTCGGAAAGCCTGACGCCGTTCTGGTAATAGGGCTTGCCGTCGCGGCGGAATTCGTTGGCGCGCAGGCCGCGCACGCCGGCCGCGTGCCATTCCTTTAATTGCTGCGGCGTCAGCCGCGCGCCGCCGACAGCTACGCCGCGCAAGCGCTGCGGCGCGCGCGCGAGCGCATCGAGCATCGCGGTATTATCAAGGCCATAGGCGCTCGGCTGCACCAGCACGCCGCGGGCGAAGCCGAGCCGGTCGAGGTGCGCGATGTATGCCTCGAACGGCGCGTCATTCGGCGTGTAGCTGCGAGGCTCCGCGTAGAGAAACCGCGCGGCTGGTCCGAACACATGCGCGTGGCAGTCGCAGGCGGCTTGCGGCAGGCTCATGAGGGCACGATCCCGGCGAGCTTCGCAGCCTCGCGCATCGCCTCGTAATCCTCATGGATGAACGCAGCGAAACCCTTGGCGCTCATCTGCTCGGGAGTAGCCAACTCCGACCCGAGGCCCACCAAGCGTTCCGCCGCGGGTGTGCCTTCTGCCATTCCGTTCTGCACGGCCTTTTCGAGCTGTGCGATGATCTCGGCAGGCGTTTTCGACGGCGCAACGATGCCGATAAAGCTTTGGGCGGTGAAGCCTTTGACGCCACCCTCGTCGAAGGTCCCGATATCGGGCGCCAGATTCGATCGTTTCGCGACGGCGATGGCGACGATGTGTGCTTTCCCGCTTTTGTGCAGCGACAGCGCGGTCGAGAACTCCGTCATGGCGCCGTCGACGTTGCCGCCGATGACGTCCGGCATCAGCGAGCCACCGCCCCGATACGGGACATGCGTAATGTTGGCGCCGGTCGCGTGCTTGAAACGCTCGAGCGTCATATGGGTCGCACTGCCGATGCCGCTGGTCGCGATCGTGACGGGCCGATGTTTGGAGAGCGCAATCAGATCGGAGATGCTTTTCGTCTCGACCTTGTTGGCCAGGATGATGACGTGTGGCACGTAACTCGTCAGTGCCACGGCCGTCAGATCCTTCTGCGGATCGTAGCCCAGATTGGCATGCACAAATGGATTGACGGTCAGCGGTCCATTCGAGCCGACCAGCAGCGTGTATCCATCCGGCGTCGCATGGGAGACGTACTCGGCGCCAATTCCGCCGCCTGCGCCGCCACGGTTTTCGACCACGAAGGTCTGCCCCAGAATTTTGCCCATGGCATCACCTACGATCCGTCCCACGGTGTCGGCATTGCCGCCGGCCGCAAACGGCACGATCAGATGAACCGGACGGTCGGGATAAGCGGCGAAAGCTGCGCGCGGCAGCATCGTCGCAAATGGAGCGGCGCCGAGCACAGTGACAAATGTCCGGCGTGTAACGGACATGGGTATCCTCCCTCGAGGTTCTGATCCCACTGTACGCGGTTTTGTTTGGTCTTCCGGGCGAATGAAGATTAGACCTGCGAGGTTCTATTTGCCAAATGGATACCGGCAATGCAGGTCATTCGGCGCATGAATTCGGGCATCCGATGAACCTCGGCAATATCGACCTCAACCTGCTCAAAGTCTTGGATGTGCTGCTGGTCGAGGGCAGCGTCACCCGCGCGGGCAAGCGGCTGGGCCGGTCCCAACCGGCGGTGAGCAGTGCGCTCCAGCGGTTACAGCATCTGCTCGGCGACGAGTTGCTGGTGCGCGGTCCCGAAGGCTTCGTGTTGACGGCCCGAGCGGAAGCAATCCGCGGACCGCTACGCGAAGCCTTGGGACTGGTCGAAAGCTGCGTTTCGACGAAGCCGCGGTTCGATCCGGCGAAGGCGACCGGCGTGTTCCGGCTGAGCATGCCGGACCGGTTGAGTCTGGCGTTGATCCCGCCGTTGCTCGACCGCATGCAACAGCTTGCGCCGGGAGCGACGCTGCAGGTGACCACTGCAGATCGGCGGCAGGCGCTCGAATTGATTGACGAGCAGCGGGTCGATCTTGCGCTGGGATGTTTCGACGAACGCCCACCGCATCTGAATGCCGAAATCCTGATGCAGGAGGATTTGTTTTGCGTGGTTCGCCGTGGTCATCCGATTCTGCGCCGCGGCGCCAAATACGAGATCGAGAGGGTGCTCTCGTTCCCGCACCTCGTTGTCAGCGCGACCGGCAATTGGCGCGCGATTTTTGATGAGCTGCTGTCGCGCCATGGACTCCAGCGGCGCGCTTTGGTGGCCGTGACCAACTTCACCGTCGTGCCACACCTGCTCGCAGCGACATGATCGGCGTGTTTACCAGGCATGCGGCCAGAGTGATTGAAGAAACATTCGGGCTGGTGACGAGGCCGCTGCCGTTGGCGGTGTCGATCGAAACGGCAATGATTTGGCAGCTTCGGTACGACAGCGATCTGAAGTTCGAATGGCTGCGGCAGCAAGTCAGAGCGGTCTGCCGCGAAATCGCGACGAACGCCCGCCAGCGTCGGGGCTCGTGAACCTTGCGTAGGAAGTCGAGTGTGCGGCTGCGGGCCGTCACGGCGGCAGCTGGCACATAGGTCGGCCGCACATCATTCGTGAAGGCGTGGCCGGCTTCATACAAATAGATTTCGGTATCGGGAAAGGTGTGGCGGACAGCGTCGATCGTTATGGGCGGTTATAAAATCGATTGTCGGAATGCAGGGCATCCACCCTGTGAATGGCTAATCCCAGCCGCCCGGCACGCGCCCCACGGGATTGGCGATCCGTCCGTCGGGGCGCGCAAGCGCGGCGATGCGTGCCATTTCGTCCTCGCTCAGAGTGAAATCGAAAATGTGCGCGTTCTCGGCGATGCGTTGTGCATTCGACGAGCGCGGGATGACCGCGACTTGCTGCTGGAGCAGCCAGCGCAATGCGACCTGCGCGACGGTGCGTCCATGCGCTTCTGCGATTTCGGCGAGCACCGAATCGGAAAAGAGGCGCCCGCGCCCGAGCGGGCAATAAGCGATGAAGATGAGCTTGTGGCGCCGTACCGCGGCGAGCAGCTTCGACTGGTTGAGATACGGATGATACTCAGCCTGCAGCGCGACCAGCGGCTCGGAGCACAGCGCCACGGCTCGGTCGAGCAGCGCGATATTGAAATTCGCCACGCCGATGTTTCGCGCCAGCCCATCCCGCTTCGCCTTCGCAAGCGCCGGCATGTACTGCTCGGGCGCAATCTCCGGATTTGGCCAGTGCACCAGCAGAAGATCGACGTAGTTAGTCTGCAGCGCTTTCAGGCTCTGCTCGATGGAACGCGCGAAGTCGGCGGGCCGAAGGTTCTCGTGCGAGACTTTGGTCGTGATGAAGATTTCGGAACGTGGAATGCCGCTCGCACGAACCGCTTCGCCGACGACATGCTCGGTTCCATATTTGCGCGCGGCATCGATATGGCGATATCCCGCTGCCAGCGCGGCGAGCACGCTGTCGGGCGAGAGGCCGCCGGTGAGGGGTGAAGTGCCGAAGCCGAGGGCCGGGATCGACGCGCCCTGCGAGGAGAATTTCTGCAACATGACGCGCATATACGCGGAAGCGCCGGCGTCTAGTCAATTGCATTGGTGCCATGCGGTTGAGCCTGAGGCGGGTGCGTGGCAGTGTCCCCTAGAAGTAGGTCCATGCGTATAGGGTGCGGCTCGATGCTGTTAGAGGCCGGTTTGCGGAAGCTTGCGAGTATCCTCATTGTACTTGGATTAGCGTCGGCATCGGCGCATGCCGCCGAGTTCTCCGACAGAACGACCAAGCTCGTCGTGCCTTTCGCGCCCGGCGGCGGCACGGACGTCATCGCGCGCACCTTGGCCCAAGAGATGGGCAAGGATCTCGGCACGGTCATCGTCGAGAACAAGCCGGGCGCGGGCACGATCATCGGCACGCAGGCGGTCGCTTCCGCCGAGCCCGACGGGCACACTCTGGTGATGGCCACATTCGCGCATGCGGTGAATCCGAGCCTGCGCGAGCGGCTGCCCTACGATACCGACAAGGATTTCGCGCCGGTTTCGCTTGTCGCGCGCTCGTTCAACATCGTCGTTGTCAACCCGAATTCGAATATCAATTCCATCCGCGATTTGATCGCGGAAGCGAAAGCCAATCCGGGCAAGCTGAACTACGGCACATTCGGACCGGGTACGTCCGCACATCTTGCCGCCGAGCTTTTCGACAGCCTTGCGCATGTGAAGATCACGGCGGTGCACTACAAAGGCGCGGCGCCGGCGATCACCGATCTGCTCGGCGGCACGATCCAGGTGATGTTCACCACCGTTGCAAGCGCGGCGCCGCTGGTGAAGGCCGGCCAATTGCGAGCGCTTGCCGTCACCTCGTCTGAGCGCAATTCGGCGTTCCCCGATCTCCCGACGGTCGCCGAAGCGGGCGTGCCGGGCTACGCCGCGGAAAGCTGGTACGGGCTGTTCGCGCCGGCCAAGACGCCGGCCGATACAATCGCGCTGATCAACAAGAGCGTCGCGAAAGCCGTGAAGTCGCCGAACTTCAACACGCTCGCGGCGAACGAAGGCCTGATCATGGTCGGCGGCACCCCGGAGCAACTCAAGACCTACGTCGACGGCGAAGAGGCGCGCTGGCGCAAAGTCATCAAGGACGCGAACATCAAGCTCGAATGACCATGTCAAATCTCGTCGAGTTTTCGATTGCCGATTCCGTCGCCGTGCTGGCGCTCAACCGGCCGGAAGTGCGCAACGCCATCAACGATGCGATGCGCGGCGAACTACTCGCCGCGATCGAGCGCGCGGCAGCGGATGATGCGATCACCGCGCTGGTGCTGACCGGCAACGGCAAATCGTTCAGCTCCGGCGGCGACATTTCCGGCATGCGCGAGCGACTGAAGGCGCCGCAAGGCAAGGTCGCGTTCAATGGCTGGCGGCGCCAGGGGCAGATCCATCGCGTGGTCGGCGCGCTGCACGGCTTTCCCAAGCCGACAATCGCGGCGGTGAACGGCGCGGCGGCCGGGCTCGGCTGCGATATCGCGCTCGCCTGCGACTTCATCGTCGCCGCGGAAGACGCGGCGTTCACAATGAGCTTCGTCAAGCGCGGCCTCGTCTCCGACGGCGGCGGCATGTACTTCCTGCCGCGACGCATCGGCCTGCCGCGCGCGAAGGAATTGATCTTCACCGGCCGCAGCGTCGGCGCGAAGGAAGCGCTGGCGATCGGCCTTGCCGATCGCGTCAGCGCCAATCTTGTGACCGACGCCGTCGCATGGGCGCGCGAGCTTGGCTCCGGCTCGCCGGCCTCGATCGCGCTCGCCAAGTCGATCCTCGACCGCACGTTCGAATCGACGGAAGAACAGGTCTTCGCGCTCGGCCGCGAGGCGCAGGCGATCTGCTACACGACGGAAGAGCATCGCGCGTCGGTCGAGGCGTTCCTGAACAAGACCGGCCGCTAAATGGCCGCGCTCGACCGGCTGCTGAATCCGCGCAGCATCGCGCTGATCGGTGCGTCGGCGGACGCGAAAAAGCTGACCGGCCGGCCGCTGCATTATCTGCAACGGCACGGATTTCGAGGGGCGGTCTATCCGGTCAACCCGCGCGCGGAGAGCATTGCCGGCGTCCGTTGCTATCCAGACATCGCGGCTCTGCCGGAGGCGCCGGATGTCGCGCTTGTTTTGCTCGGCGGCGAGCGGGTGCTCGAATCCGTTACGCAATTGAGCGCGCTCGGAACAAGTGCGGCGATCGTTCTCGCCAGCGGCTTCGGCGAGAGTGGTGAGAAGGGCCGCCGTCAGGAAGAAGAGATCAAGCGCGCGGCCGGTGCGATGCGCGTGCTGGGACCGAACAGCATCGGGCTCCTCAACGTCAGCGACGGTGTCGCACTCACGGCCTCGAATGCGCTGGTCGCAGACGAGCTTCTGCGGGGCTCGATCGCGCTCGTCTCGCAAAGCGGAGGCATTCTGGGGGCGCTGCTCTCGCGTGCGCAGGCGCAGGGGATCGGATTTTCCAAATTGGTCGCGACCGGCAATGAATGCGATCTCGACGTGTCCGACTTCGTCGCGCATCTCGCCGACGATCCGGCGACGACCGTCATCGCGCTTTATCTGGAAGGGCTGCGACATCCGCAGCGCTTTCGTGAAGCGGCGCTGAAAGCGCGCGCTGCCGGCAAGCCGATCGCCGCCTTCAAGGTCGGACGCTCGGATGCTGGGGCGCGCGCCGCGGTGTCGCACACTGGCGCGATGGCCGGTTCAGACGCCGTGTACGATGCGCTGTTCCGGCAGTTGGGAATCATCCGCGCGGACCGCTTTTCCGATCTGCTCGATCTGCCGATGGCGTTGAGCGCGCGGCGCCCGCTGACGGGCCGCCGGCTCGCTGTCGTGACCTCGACCGGCGGCGCCGCCAGTCTGCTCGCCGATGCCGCAGGCGGTGCAGGCTTCACGTTGTCGGAGCCGGATGCCGGGACGGCTGAACACTTGCGCGCGCTCGACATTCCTGGCGCGAGTCTCGACCGCAACCCGATCGATGTCACGCTTGCCGGCGTGAAGCCGGAGGTATTTCGCAACATTCTCGACACGCTGCTCGACAGTGCGACCTATGATGCGATCGCCGTCGTCCTCGGCTCGTCGGTGTTGCGCGATCCCGAAACCGTCGGCGGTCCGCTGCGCGACGCATTTGCGCGCGGCACGAAGCCGATCGTCGGCTTCGTCAGCCCTGATGCGCCGCATGTCGTCAACGCGCTCAATCGCGCGGGCGTACCCACCTTTGCGGCACCGGAAAGCTGCGCCGCGGCGCTCGTTGCGATGTGGCGCGCATCGCAATTCTCTGCACGCGGCGAGCCTGCGCGCGCCGCAAAAATCGGCGGCGACGTGCGCTCGCTACTTCGTCCCGGTGCGCTCAACGAGTCGGAGAGCATGGCGCTGTTCGAGCGCTTCGGCATCCGGGGCGCGGGCGAAACGATCGCCGCATCGCCGGCCGAAGCGCAGCGTGCTGCAGGTGAGTTCGGCAGCAATGTCGTTATTAAGATTCTTTCGCGCGAGGTGCTGCACAAAACTGAAGCCGGCGGCGTTGCGCTCAACGTCGCGGTGGGAGAGGTCGCGGCGGTCTGCACGCGTATGGCCGAGACTTTCGTCTCAAACACGGGCCATACGCCCGAAGGCTTTCTCGTTCAGGAGCAAATCGCCGGCGGCATCGAAATGATCCTAGGTGTACGCCGCGATTCGCAGTTCGGACCGCTGGTCCTGCTCGGTATGGGCGGCACCGCGGCAGAATTGCTGCACGATGTTTCCATGCGCCTCGCGCCGGTGTCGCGGCATGACGCGCAGGAGATGATCGACGAGTTAGCGACATCCGCTCTGCTGAAAGGGTATCGCGGCCGCCCCGCTGCCGATGTCGACGCGCTGATCAATGCGATCCTGGCCTTCTCCGGCATGGGCCTTGCGCTTGGCGATGCGCTTATTGAAGCCGAGATCAATCCGCTGTTCGTGTTCCCGAAAGGGCAGGGCGTCGTCGCCGCCGACGGACTGGTGGTCGGCTCGGACCGCGTCTAGCTCATTGCATCGGCGAGAATGCCGAGGCCAGCCAAGAGCTACACGAGCGCCAATAACGCGTTCAGCACGATGAGCAGCGCTCCTCGCCATTGTCCGTGATCGGCTTGCACCGGCGCGAGCGGCTACCTGTTTGGAGCCTGACCGGTGGTCTCCGGCTGTTGCTGTTGTTGCTGCTGCTCACGCGCGGGCTTGTTGGCTTCGTGCAGCAAACAGCGCCTTCATAAGTTTGCCACCTGTGTGTTGGCGGGCAACCTTTCGATTCACACAATCGTTCCAGGGCGGCGCCGATGCCGTCGACGGAAGACGTTCCGCGAATAGTCAACTGAACAGATACGTCAATTCATACATGGTCGCGCTCACGGCGCCGGCGGCCGGGATCGTCACCACCCAGGCAATGACGATGTTGCTGGCGACGCCCCAGCGCACGGCCGACACTTTGCGCGCGGCACCGACGCCAACGATCGAGCCGGTGATCGTGTGCGTGGTGGACACCGGAATCCCGAGCCAGGTGGCGGCGAACAGGGTGATCGAGCCCCCCGTCTCGGCGCAGAAGCCCTGCATCGGTGTGAGCCGGGTGATCTTCGAGCCCATCGTCTTCACGATGCGCCAGCCGCCGGCCAGTGTGCCGAGCGCCATTGCAGTCTGACAGGTCAGCACGACCCAGAGCGGCACATAGAAATGATCTCCGAGTTGATGCTGTGAATACAACAGCGCGGCGATGATCCCCATCGTCTTCTGCGCATCGTTGCCGCCGTGGCCGAGCGAATAGAGCGAGGCGGAGATGAACTGCAGCTGCTGGAATGTGCGGTCGACCGCGTACGGCGTCCAGCGCACGAAAGTCCACGATAGCCAAAGGACCATCAGCAGGGCGAGGATGAAGCCCACGACGGGCGAGCCGACGATCGCCAGCAAAGTCGGCGTTACGCCTTTCCAGATGATTGCTTTGGTGCCGGCCTTGGCGAGCCCGGCGCCAAGCAATCCGCCGATCAAAGCGTGCGAACTGCTGGAGGGAATGCCAAGCAGCCAGGTTACCACGTTCCACACGATGGCGCCGGTCAAGGCGGCGAAGATGACGCTTGCGTCGGCGAGTGTCGGATCGACGATGCCGGTGCCGAGCGTATTGGCGACGTGCAGGCCGAAAAATAGGAACGCGATGAAATTGAAAAATGCAGCCCAGAATACCGCGTAGTGCGGCCGCAAGACGCGGGTCGAGACGATCGTTGCAATGGAGTTCGCGGCGTCATGCAGGCCGTTCAGGAAATCAAACAGCAGGGCGACCCCGATCAATCCGAGGAGGAGCGGAGTGGAAAGGGTGACCTCCATCGCAAATGTCTTCTGAAATAATTTAAACGTGTTCGATGACGATGCCGTGCATCACGTTCGCGACGTCGTCGAAACGATCGACTACTTTCTCGAGATGATCGTAGACTTCGTGGCCGGTGAAGAACGAAAGATCGTTCTTGTCGCGCGAGGCCTTGAACAGGGCCTTGACGCCGAGATCGTGCACGTCGTCGCCGTGCCCCTCGAGCGCGGACAACTTCTCCGTCAAGCTGCTGATGCGAACCGCTTCCGAGCTGATGTTCTTCAACAGCGGCACCGCCTCCTGCACCAGACGCGCGGAATTGACGATGATGTCGCCCATCTCCTGCATCTGCGGGGTGAAGTGATCAATCTCGAACAGGATGACCGACTTGGCGGTCTTCTGCATTTGGTCGATCGAGTTGTCCATCGCCGTGATGAGCTCGCGGATGCTGCCGCGGTCGAACGGCGTGATGAACGTCCGCCGTACCGCGATCAGCACGTCGCGCGTGACGTCGTCCGCCTGCTGCTCGCTGCTCATGACCTTCTGGCAATTCGCCGCGATCGCGTCGCCACCGTCGAGCATCGCGCGCAACGCCAGCGCGCCCTGCAAAACCGAGTCGGAATGTCGCGCGAATAGGTCGAAGAACTTTTCCTCTCGCGGCATCAGCGCGCGAAACCAGCCGAGCACGGTTCATGTCCCTTTATGGCCGTGTGCGAGGAGGTCGCACCCGTGGTCGAGCGGAAAATAGGGTACGCACCGGGGCCGCGCAAACGCGCTGGGCGCATCGCGCGTATTCGCCTGTGTACAAGGTCAGGGAGAAGAGGGCAGATTTTACGAGAAAAATGGCGCGCCCGAGACGATTCGAACGTCCGACCTTTGCCTTCGGAGGGCAACGCTCTATCCAGCTGAGCTACGGGCGCCTGCTTCTCCAGATAGCGGAAACGGCCCGGAGCGGCAACCGCGCTTCGCCGGTGCAAAAACCCCCGCGCAGCAGGCCTTTTTTGCCCCTTCCTGTGGTTAAACCCCCAAAAACCTGGCTTTTCCGCTTGCGCATAAAAACGAATCTCTTAGTGCTTGCAAATATGCGCATGGGGCGCTGAAGGAGATTTTTCTATGGCAGCAAAAGCCGCCGCAACCGCCAAGCCGAAGGCCGCGAAGCCGGTCACCTCCCGCCAACTCGCCGCTGCGATCTCGGAACAGCACCAGCTGACCAAGAAGCAGGGCCTGGAAGTCATGGACGACCTCGTCGGCATGATCACCAAGCACCTGAAGAAGGGTGAGCGGGTGAAGATCGCCGGCCTCGGCATCTTGCAGGTGCGCAAGCGCGCCGCCCGCATGGGCCGCAATCCGGCCACCGGGGAAGCGATCAAGATCAAGGCGTCGAAGAAGGTCGCGTTCCGCGCCGCGAAGGATCTCAAGGAAGCGATCTGATCGTCGCTGCAGCGTTTCGGATGGCCTCGCCGGTGCACAGCCGGCGGGGCTTTTTTGTTTGCGTGGCCTTGAGTCCGGCCCATCCTGCTCTAAGACGGTGTCGGTTCGCGTGCCCGTGGGTGGAGCAAGGATTCCGGCGTGACCGTTGAAGCAAAGGCCGCTCCGATGACCGTCTCAGGCGTTCTGCCTGGTCTCGTGCTTTCCGGGATTGTCGCAGCGGCCGGTTACATGCTCGCGCCCTATGTCGCGCGGGTGGTGCCGATCCCGAACATGGTGATCGCCTTGGTGATCGGGATCGCGCTCAATCCGATCGCCGCGCGTCCCTGGACGCAGGCCGGCATGGCGTTCTGCGTACGCACGGTACTGCGCTGGGCTGTGGCCCTGCTCGGCTTGCGCGTCGCCGTCGGCGACATCGCTGCGCTAGGGTTCGGCAGCGGCTTGGTGATCGTCGTGGCGATGACGGCCACCGTGCTATCCGGCTTTCTGTTCGCGCGATGGAGCGACCGCACGGACGCCTTTGGCGCGATGGTGGGCGTCGGCACCGCGGTGTGCGGTGCGTCCGCGACGCTCGCCTGCTCGACGGTCGTGCCGGACTATCGCGGCAAGCAGGCCGACATCGCGTTCGTCGTCGTCGCGGTCAACGCGCTGGCGACGCTCGCGATGCTGATCTATCCGCCGCTCTGTCTGCTGCTCGGTTTCGACGCGCGCAGCACGGGCGTGATGCTCGGCGGCACCATTCACGATGTCGCGCAGGTGGTGGGCGCGGGCTACGCGGTTTCCGAGACGGTAGGCAACACCGCGGTGATCGTGAAGCTCTTCCGCGTCTTCCTGTTGCTGCCGACGGTGCTGGGCGTCGGCTGGTATTTCACCCGGCAGGGCAAGCGGCACGGCGAGGCGCGTGTGCCCGTGCCGGTGTTCGGCATTGTGTTTTTATTTCTTTGCGCGGTGAACAGCGCTGTCCCGCTCGTGCCGTCGCTGCTGCCGGTCTATGCGCCGATCAAAGCGGCGTTAGTCGAAGCTTCCACATGGGGCCTCCTGCTCGCGATCGGCGCGCTCGGTCTCGGTACGTCGGTGAAGACGATCTTCGCGCTCGGATGGCGGCACATCGCGATGGCGCTCGCGAGCACGATCGTGATCTTCGTGATCGTGACAGGCGGCTTGTTGCTTATGCGGATGATGTGACTGCGGTTCACTTCTCCAGCGTCACCGTCTTGAAATCCGCCGGCAGCACGATCTCCAACAGTTCGCAATCGTCGGAGTAGCCGCGCACAGTGTGCTTGATCCTCGGCGGCTGGATCCAGCACGAGCCGACCTGGAAGGTGTGCACGCCTTCGCCCTCGAATTCGCTTCGGAACCAGCCTTTCAGCACGTAGACCATTTGAAACTCGACGTCGTGATAATGCGGGATCGCGACCTCCGAGTCCTCGAACGGCTTGGTCATGCGGATCACATGCGCCTGCACCATGCCGCCGGTCGCGGGCGCTAGACCGAGATCGCGATAGGCGGAATACGCGCGCAAGCCGGTGTCGAAGTCTTCCTCGCGGTGATGGCTGACGGTGAATTTTTGCTTTGGCCGGCGTGGGCGGGCCGCAACGGTGCGTTTGGCAGCTTTTGACGTTTTCGATTTTCTAGCTTTGGCTTTACTTTTGACAGTTCGCGCTTTCTTCGTCTTTGCCATCGCGCCCCTCCCGACCAACTCCGTCATGCCTGGCCTTGTGCCGGGCATCTACGTCTTACAGGGATGCAAAGCTTAAAGACGTGGATGGCCGGAACAAGCCCGGCCATGACGGAAAGAACTGCGCCGGAGAGAAAGTCCGATCAGTCCGCCGCTTCGGCGACGCCGCCATGCGCCTTCGACCAGCCGGCCGGATCGTGCATGAAGGCCTCGACTTCGGCGAGCATCTTCGGATCGAATTTGCCGCTCGCCTTCGCCACCGCCAGCACGTCCCACCACGTGGTTAGCGCGTGCAAGGTGACGCCGAGATCGCCCAGAATTCTGCGGCTGTCCTTGTAGATATCATAGAAGAACAGCACGAAGCAGTGCTCGCAGTGGCCTTCCGCGTCGCGGATCGCCTTGACGAAATTGACCTTGCTGCGTCCGTCGGTCGCGAGGTCCTCGACCAGCAGCACGCGCTGCCCGGGCAGGAGCTGTCCCTCGATCTGCGAGCCGCGGCCGAAGCCTTTCGGCTTCTTGCGTACGTACTGCATCGGCAGATGCAGCCGGTCGGCGACCCAGGCCGCGAACGGAATGCCCGCGGTCTCGCCGCCAGCGACCGCGTCAATCTTGTCGCGCCCGATGTCGCGGTCGATGCCTGCGATCATCAAGTCCATCAGCGTCGCGCGCACGTCCGGAAACGAGATCAGCCAGCGCGAGTCGTTGTACACGGGGCTCGCCCAGCCGGACGTGAAGATGAACGGCTTGTCGGTCATGAACCGCACCGCGCCGGTGTCGAGATACATGCGCGCGGTGAGTTCGGCGATGGTTTTGCGGTCGAGGAAGCTGCTCATGCCGCCGTTCAAAGCACGGAACGGGTCAGGCCGCCAAGCCGCAATGCCGTCCCAGCACACAGGCGAGATCGAGCAACGCCTCGTCGCCGCCCGCCCAGCCGATGAAGGACAGCCCGACCGGGCAACCATCCAGCGTTCCGGCCGGTAGGTTCACCTGCGGCAGACCGGCGACTCCGGCCGTGCAGGTGAGCCGCATGACGCGTGTGCGGAACTTGTCCATGTGGGCGGCCGAGCCGTCGACCAGCGGCGCGATGCACGGCGCGGTCGGCAGTGTGAGCAAGGTGCCGGGCATCACGACGCGGCGGACATGGGCACGCGCTTCGGCCACGATCGCCCGCGCGGCATTCGCTTCCGCAGCGGTCACACGCGACGCGGCCTCCAGCCGCTCGCGGATGCCCGGCCCCGGTTCGGGTTTGTACTCCTGAATGAAAACACCAAAGCTCTGCCAGGTTTCGAATCCCTGTACGACACGGAACGCTTCGCGCCACGGATCGAAGCCCTGCGGTGCAATGCGCGCGTGCTCGATCAGCGGCAGGTCGGTCGCCATCATCTCGATCGCGCTGCGCAGGAGATCGGCGACAGCCTCATCAGCCTCGCTGAATGCATCCTCAAGCACGATCACACGATCGATGTGTCCCGGCACACCGTTCTTGTCGAGCAGCACGGTGCCGAGCGTGCGAAGCAGCCCGGGCCCCGCGCTGAACCAGCCGGGCGTATCGAAGGACGGCGCCATCTCGGTCGTGCCGGTCGCATCGACGCGATGAAGCGTCGGGCGCAGGCCGTAGAGTCCGTTGAACGATGCGGGAATGCGCACCGATCCGCCGGTGTCGCTGCCGAGCGCGAAATCGCAGGCGCCGGATGCGACCGCGGACGCCGATCCGCTGGATGAGCCGCCCGGAAGGCGTCCCGGCGCGCGCGGATTGACCGGGGTGCCGTAATGCGCGTTCGCACCGGCCACGCTGTAGAAGAACTCGTCGCACACGGTCTTGCCGACGATGGTCGCGCCGGCATCGAGGATGCGCTGCACGGCGGCGGCATTCTTCGTCGCCGGCTGATGCGTCTCCAGCCACGTCGGGCTGCCATTGCCGGTGCGCGTGCCGGCGATGTCGTACATGTCCTTTACCGCCGCGGTGAGACCGGCGAGAGGGCCGGTGGGCGCTCCCTTGATCGGCGCGACGATGTCGTGCGGCACGAAGGCCGATCGGTAGAGCGGCTCATTCATTGGCGTTGCGTCCGGTACCAGTCGAGAATCTTTTCGCCGTTCCATGCGACGACGCCGTCGTGCGCGAGCAGTTCGGCGAATGTGCGCTGCACGTGGCCGATGCGGTGCGGCACGCCGGAGAGATAGGGGTGGCAGGCGATCGCCATGATCTTCGGCCGCTCGGCCGACTCGGCATACAGCCATTCGAACTGATCGCGCGCCCGCGTATACATTATGTCCGACGCATGATGCTGCAGCGCCATCATGACGATGTCGTGGATCTCGAAATTGTACGGCAGCGCGACCATCGGCTTGTGCGTCGTCTTCAGCGTCACCGGTTCGTCGTCGAGCACCCAGTCGCCGATATATTCGATGCCGGCCTCGGAGAGATAGTCGAGGGTGTCGAAGGTCTGTGTCAGCCCGGGCCCGAACCAGCCGCGCGGGCGCTTGCCGGAAAACTTCTCGATGATCTGGATCGACTTCATGATTACGCCGCGCTGATCTTCCGTCTTGTGCATCGGCACCTGATCGTAGCCGTGCGCGTTCAATTCCCAGCCGGAATCGAGGCAGGCCTCGACCACGCTCGGATAGGTCTCGCAGACGCGCGCGTTCAGCGTGACCGTCGGCGATACGCCGAGCTTCTGGAGCATTTTGCGCAGGCGCCAGAATCCGACGCGCATGCCGTATTCGTGCCAGCTCCAGTTCGGATGATCCGGCAGCATCGGCTGGCCCTGCGGCGGCGTGATCACCATCCGTGCCATCGGCCGGCCCATGTCCCATTCTTCCAGCGCCAGCACCGGCCAGATGACGAGCCGCACGCCGTCGGGAAGATTGAGCGGCGGCCGATCCTCGATCGAGGAAAAGACGAGACGCTCGCGGGGGTGCATGGGTGTCCTCTTTTTCCGAGGCGATGCAAGTGTGTTCCCTTCGCCTTGCAGGGGGAGGCAAGGAGAAAAGTTAGGGTGCCTTCGGGCCAACGTGCTTGAACCAATCCGCGATCTGCGAGCCGGTCCAGAACAGCACGTCGGAACGGCCGCGAATCTTCTCGAAGATCATGCGGAAATACTTCGCGCGATGCGGCGCGCCCATGATGTAGGGGTGCACCGAGATTGCCATCACGCGCGCCGAGCCCATCGCGCGCGCGTCCGCGTATATCTGCTCAAACTGATCCATCGCGCGTTCGTAGAACTCGTTTGCCTTGTGATGCTGGATCAGCATCATCGCCACGTCGTTGCATTCCTGCGTGTAGGGAATGTTGAGGATCGGCTTGCTGCGCGTCTTCAGCCACACCGGCTGATCGTCTAATACCCAGTCGGCGACGTAGTCGTAGCCTTCCTCGGCAAGAATGTCGGGCGTCTCCCACGTTTCGGTGAGACCCGGCCCGAGCCAGCCGCGCGGACGCTTGCCCGTCGCCTGGGCGAGGACGTCCGCGCTCTTCTTGATGTCGGCGCGCTCGTTCTCGACCTTCTGCATGTTGCGTTGGGTATAACCGTGACCGACGAACTCCCAGCCGCGCTCGACACAAGCCTTCACCAGTTCGGGGAAAGCTTCGACGGCGACGCCGTTGATGTTCATCACGCCGGGAATTTTGAAATCGTCATAGACCTGCAGCAACCGCCAGAAGCCGACGCGGTTGCCGTATTCGTGCCAGCACCAGTTCGGAATGTCCGGCATCGGCGAGCCGCCGGCGGGCGGCGTCAGCACAGTACGCGGCATCGTCTGCGTCGGGTCCCAGTCCTCGACATTGGTCACGACCCACACCACCATACGCGCGCCGTCCGGCAGCTTGAGCGGGTGGCGGCTGGAAATCGGCGAATAGGCGATGCGGTCGTTCGGCAGCATGCCGACGGGCGGCTTTTCGAGTTTCACGGACGTTCCTCGTCTTATGTTTTGTTATTTCGAAAGCGATTTGTACCAGTCGAGCATCTGCACGCCGTTCCAGTGCAGCACCCCGTCGTGCTTGTTCACGTAGTCGTAGATCTGCTCGAGATATTTGATCCGGTGCGGCTGGCCGCTGATGTAGGGATGGATCGCCAGCGCGCAAAATTTCGCGCGCTTCTCGCTTTCGGCATAGAGCCGGTCGAACTGATCCTTCGCGCGCTGCAAGAGATAGTCGCTCTGATGATGCTGCACCAGCATCATCGGGATGTCGTTGAGTTCCAGCGTATAGGGCAGCGTGACGAGCGGACCGTTCGCGGTGCGGATCGTCGTCGGCTCGTCGTCGTAGACCCAGTCGCCGATATATTCGAGTCCAGCCGCCCTCAGGAGATCGGGCGTCTCCAAGGTCTGCGTCAGCCCTGGCCCGAGCCATCCGACCGGCTTCTTGCCGCAGAATTTCGTGAGCGCGTCCATCGTGCGCGCGATCATTCCGGCCTGGTCCTCTTCCTTATGGATCGGGCCCTGTTCGTAGGCGTGGCCCATGAACTCCCAGCCGTTCTTCAGCGCCTCTTCGGCGACGCGCGGGTAGTCTTCGCAGATGCGTGCGTTGGCCGCGAGGGTCGGCTGGATGCCCAGCCGCTTGTACAGGTCGAAGAAGCGCCAGCACCCGACGCGCATGCCGTATTCGTGAAAGCCCCAGTGCACCACGTCGGGCATCGGCGAAATGCCGGTCGGCGCAGGCAGCACGGTGCGCGCCATCGGCTTGCCAATGTCCCACACCTCGTAATTGACGATGCTCCAGAACACGATTCGCGCATTGCCGGGAAGCTTCAACGGCAGGCGGTCGACGATGGCCGAATAGTTGCAGCGCTCGCGCGGGATCATCGGATTGGGCACGCTACACTCCCGTCTTTTCTTGTTTTCGAAGGCGCAATCGACCCCCGAACGCGCGCGCACTTTGTCACGCAGGCGCGCCGACGCGCAAGCCGACCCGCCGCCGCGCGGAAATGCGTTCACACGCTTGCGGCTTGACGGAGTGCAAGAGCAGATTGGCCCGTGCGACTTACTATGACATTGTCAAATAGCGCGTTTGCCGGAGCACACGTCATGCCGAGCCATCTTGCCTGGCCGTTTTTTGAGGACAGGCATCCCGCCTGGGCGGAGAAAGTCGACGCCTGGGCGCGCGACAATCTGGCTCACGTCGATCATCACGACACGGACGCCGCCTGCCGCGATCTGGTGAAACGTCTCGGCCGCGATGGGCTACTGAAGGTCACGGCGCCGGGCGAGGGCAATGAGAAGATGGACGTGCGCACGCTTGCGCTCGCACGCGAGACGCTTGCCTCGCACGATGGGCTCGCCGATTTCGCCTTCGCGATGCAGGGGCTCGGCGCCGGGCCGGTCTCGCTGTTCGGCAACGAGGCGCAACGCGCCGAATGGCTTTCGAGGACGCGCGCGGGCGATGCGATCGCCGCTTTTGCGCTGTCCGAGCCGGCATCCGGTTCTGACGTTGCGAACATTGCGACGACGGCGCGGCGCGACGGCAGCGACTATGTGCTGGATGGCGAGAAGACGTGGATTTCGAACGGCGGCATCGCCGATCTCTATACCGTGTTCGCGCGCACTGGCGAAGCGCCGGGTTCGCGCGGCCTCACCGCGTTCATCGTCTCCGGTGACAATCCCGGTCTTTCGGTGGCCGAGCGCATCCCCGTGATTGCGCCGCATCCGCTCGCCCGCATCCGGTTTTCCAATTGCCGCGTGCCTGCTTCGGCCATGATCGGCAAGCCGGGCGAAGGCTTCAAGATCGCGATGGCGACGCTCGACGTTTTTCGCACGACGGTCGGCGCGGCGGCGCTAGGCTTTGCGCGACGCG